>ERZ1026866.47-NODE-47-length-86260-cov-34.448419_pt1 | contig 86260 bp, 76 predicted proteins | sample MGYA00380163_ERZ1026866 | MGnify/ENA primary metagenome ERZ1026866 (study PRJEB33269, sample SAMEA4719799) | human gut metagenome | biome: human-associated habitat; feature: organic feature; material: feces | place: Cameroon | collected 2013-10 ...
ATTTAATTTAGTCAATAATAAATTTATTTAATTTAGTCAATAATAAATTTATTTAATTTAGTCAATAATAAATTTATTTATTATGGTGTTTCACATACAGCTTCCATTATTTTTATATATGGAGTCACATTTTGTGTGAAATATACTTTTATTCTAGTTTTATCTAATACTTCTACACTTCCTGTAAGTGTACCTGTTTGAAATGCATATGTATTAGTATTATTTTTATCAGTTAATGACATAGTATTAGTAATACCTGTTGTAGAATCATAAATTATTTCACCTTTTCCACCAGCACCAGTACCATCACCAAAATTTAAAGATATTGATGTAGGAGTTGTTACTACCCAAAGATAAATTTGTCCAATGATTGGAAAGCTACTCTTATAATTATTATTAGCAGTTGTTAAATATTCATTTTCTGGGGCTGTAGGTGTTACTTTGCATGATATTATAAATATAACAATAGTTATTAAGATAATAGTTTTTTTCATAAAAAAACTCCAAGCTTACATATATACATTAATTATCGACATATATATTTTAATTTTTAATAGAAGTAAATATTTTATTGAATTTTATTACATGTTATATTTTGAATATTTAGATATGGTTGGTAAAGTGTAGCAAAAGTTATAGTTATTACATTTTGGTTAACTATAGTGAATTTTCCAACTAGTTCATCATTATTAAAAGCATAGTGAGGAAATTCACCGTCAATATCAGAAGTTTTTATATCAAATCTTTGATTATCATTTATAGGAAAAGAGGCACTGCCTATCCACATGTAAATACCAATGCCATTATCATTTGTTATTAAAACATTTAATTTTTCATTAGGGTTTTGACCTACACTACTTTTACTAATATATTTATTATGATATTGAATATTTGTAGCAAGGTCATTTTTTGCATTATATGGAATTTGAAAAATAGGGCTTTGGCAACTTATTAAAAAAAAAATAACTAGTAGTGAAATAGAAAAAATAAATATTATTTTAATAAACCTCAAAGCCTCCATTATTTAATTCCTTTTAATTAAGGATTAGGATTATTAGCAGAAGTACAAATTATATCTCTTACACTTAGGTATGGAGGAGTATTTCTTACAAAACTAATTTTTATTTGGTCTGTTGATAATATACTGAAGTTACCAGACATTACACCTGTTTGAAAACTATAATTACTGCTTCCTTTTTCCTGATATAATTTATCTATAATTTCTGCAGTACCAACTAGTGTTGGGGCAGTACCAGATACTATTCCTATAGTTATTTGGTTTGCTTTAGTTTCTACCTGTAATTTATAATCTTGACCTAATATTGGGTCTATGCTTGTATAAGTTCCTGCTTGTGATACATTTGTTGCTGTTGTATCAAATTTTTTACAGCTTATAAACATTATAGATAAAAGTAAAACGGTAAATAAAAGTAGAAATATTTTTTTAGTCATAAGTAAAACTCCATTAAACTTATATTATATATTATAATAATATTTATAAATTAAGTCAAATTATTACTTACTTTATCGGATAAATAATTATAAAAATAAGTATATATTTAATTATATTATATTAAAATGTTTTAAAGCGTTATATATTCCATTGTTATCAACATCATCGGTAATATAATCAGCAATTTCTTTTACTTCTTTATTAGCATTGCCCATAGCAACACCAATATGAGCATGCTTTATCATACTAATATCATTTCCGCCATCACCAAAAGCAATAGTCTCTTCTAATTTAATTCCATAATGTTCTATGATTTTATCTATACCAATATGCTTTCCGCCTCCTTTAGTATTAACATCAGCAAACGCTTTATGCCATCTGCTTGCTTCACAATTTTTAAATATTTTATTCATTAATTCTTTTTCTTTGTTTTCATCTACAAATAAATTAATCTGTAATATATTATCAATATTTTCTTCTAAAAAATCATAATAATTATCAATAGCTGGTATTGGTAAATTAATAGATTTAGATACATTAGTTACATCATCAGTTATGTAATTAATATATATTCCGCTATTCATCATAATAGAACATGGAAATAATTCTTTGTTTTTTAAATAATCCATTAAAGAATATATTTCTTCTTTTGCTATAGTGTGTTTATATATAGATTTATCTCCTATGTAGCAATCAAAACCATTAGCTGTAATATAACCATCAAAAACTAAATCATCTATGTTGTTTATATGTTTTTTTATTCTTCCTGTAGCTATAAAAACTTTTATTCCTTTTTCTTTTAATAGCCTTATAGCTTCTTTTGAAGAATCAGAAACCTTATGTGTATTGAAACTTACTAAAGTTCCGTCTATATCAAAAAATACAGCTTTTATCATAATAAAAATCCTTATTTATATATTGTTAATCTATTAAGTTAAAATGTTTTAATGCCTTATAAACTCCGTCATTATCCACATCATCAGTAATATAATCAGCAATTTCTTTTACTTCTTTATTGGCATTTCCCATAGCAACACCAATATGAGCATGCTTTATCATATTAATGTCATTCCCTCCATCACCAAAGGCAATGGTCTCTTCTAATTTAATTCCATAATATTCTATAATTTTATCTATGCCTATTTCTTTACCTCCATATTTAGAGTTAACATCTGCAAAAGATTTATTCCATCTGCTAGATTGAGAATTCTTCAAAACATTATCAATTAAATACTTTTCTTTATTTTCATCTACAAAAATATTTAACTGCAAAATATCTCCATAATTGTTACTAATATAATCTCTAAAATCTACAACTTTAGGTACTTTTATTTTAGATAAAGCATAAATCATATTAATAACACTGTTTGTATAATTAATAAATATATCATTTTTAGTAATAATTCTGCAGTGAAATCTATTATTTTTAATATAATCAATTAAAGCAAATAAATCATTTTTATCTAAAGAAACTCTATATATCTCTTTAAGTTTATCATTTTCATTAACAAAACAATTACATCCGTTTACAGTTATATATCCATCAAATTTTAAATCATGTAAATCATTTATTTGAAATAAAGCTCTTCCTGTGGCTATAAAAACTTTTATTTCTTTTTCTTTTAATAATCTTATAGCTTCTTTAGAGGAATCAGAAATTTTATGCGTATTAAAACTTACTAATGTTCCATCTATATCAAAAAATGCTGCTTTTATCATAATATATTAACTTATTAATCCATAATGCTTCAAAGCTTTATATACTCCGTCATTATCCACATCATCAGTAATATAATCAGCAATTTCTTTTACTTCTTTATTAGCATTACCCATAGCAACTCCTATACCAACATGCTTTATCATACTAATATCGTTTTCTCCATCTCCAAAAGCAATAGTTTCTTCTAGTTTGATTCCATAATATTCTATAACTTTATCTATACCTATATGCTTTCCAATATCTTTTATATTAACATCAAAAAAACTTGGATGCCATCTGCTTGAAGTAGAGTTTACTAATATATTATTCATTATATTTTTTTCTGTGTCTTTATCTGCAAATATATTCATCTGAAATATATCATCTATGTTATTATAAATATGTTCTATAAAATTATCTATAACGTTAGCATTAACATTCACCATTTTATAAAACATTTCTATAGTTTTATGAGTATTTGTATAAACATCCTTTCCTGTCATAATAGAGCATGGCAGATTATGATTTTCTAAATAATTGCATAAACTTTTTATATCATTTTTGTTTAACGTGATTTTATATATTTCTTTTTTGTCTATGTAACAAGCTGAACCATTAAAAGTAATGTAGCCATCAAACTCCATATTATCCAAATTATCTATTTGATATAATGCTCTTCCAGTTGCAACAAATACTTTTATATTTTTTTGTTTGAGAGTGAGTATTGCTTTTTTTGATAATTCAGATATCTTATGTGTATTAAAACTCACTAAAGTTCCATCTACATCAAAAAATGCTGCTTTTATCATATAATTAATAACCTATTTTATAAAAAATTTAACTGCTATATTATATATCAAATCATATAAAAAAGCGAGTGAAAAGTTTTTGCTTTCAACTCGCTTAATAATATTCAAAGTATCCTAAAATATATACTTTTTATTTTATAGATTTAAAATTCAATGTGTAAGTTATTTCAAATTCTTCACCATTTACAGTATCATTACCTTTTGTCCAATTATACCTTATTGTAATATCTTTATTTTCTCCTCTTTTTAATTGGAAATCTTTAGGATAATTATTTATAGTTATAGAAGTTTGTTCATTACTTATTATAGAAGCCTTTTCATCTATAACAAATGCATCTGCTTTAGAATCATATTTTAATTTTAGTATAGGAGCAGATATTTCTGACATTATTCCGCTTCCTCCTTTACCCAAATTACCAGTGTCTAAATATGTTCCAAAGATAGCAGCTTTTAAAGTATTATATTTATATACTGTTGAAGCTAAATCTATATATGCCCCATTTTCTTTAATATTTTTAATGGTGAATATTTTTGAAGAAGTAAATGTTTTTGAAGAAGCTATATCTATTTTTAATTTGTTATAATCTAACGTAGTTGCTTCTGTTGTTGATACTCCATTTGGATATAGTTCTTCTATAGATTCTGCTTTTTTAGTAGAGTTAGTATCATAAGCAACTGCTGATATTGCATAAGTAAAATATCCGAAATTTAATATAACATCATCAGGATAAGTAGGTGTTCCCCAATTTAAATAACCTGCTTTACTTTTTACACTAATATTTTTTAAACTTTTAGCAGATACAGTAATCTCATCTAAAGTAGCGGACTCTAAATCTTTTTTTGGCAAATAAGGAGAGTAGCCTTGTCCTTTTGAATCATGTTTGGCCATATTTGTAAATTCAAGGTGTATTTTAGGTTCATATGTAGTAGGGGAGGCAACAAACTCTTTTATATAATGTTCAAATAGAACAACACTTCCATCGCTATTAACATATCCAATAGGATCATATTCAAAGAAAGGACGTTTTTCCGCATACTTTTCTATAGCTTCAAATCCCATAGGTACTTTTTCTCCTCCAAATACTGACTCTACTTTTGTAATTTTACCATAAGCAAATATAAACTTAGAATAAGTATCAACAGCTATTAAATACTGTTTAAGTGTTACAATAGCAGCTTTTCCGTCTATAGAATAAAAATTAAATCTATCAATTCTTCCTGGTAAATATCCGCTGCTGCTGTAAAGAGGATTTTCACTCTCATATTTATATACAGTTAAATCTGTTATGTCTGCTTTCATTATACTGCTGTCAGCATAATTTTCGCCGTCTATTCCTTTGTAATATTGTGCTGGTTTATTATTCCAATCAGAACCATTTGCTTCCCAAATTCTGCCGTTATTATCATCAAAGAAAGTATATATAGGAAGTTTATCCTTTTGGAAACTAGCTTTAAACAACCAAGTTTTAAATTTGCTTGCATCATATCCGCCGTAATTTGGTCTATTCCAATCTCCATTTAAAAATGGGTCTTCATTAGGGTCTACGGCCTCAGGAGGAGTTTCTGGTGTTGTATCTACATTGTTGTCTCCTTTTGATGAATCAACCCTTTGATTATAATAATACCTTGAATCAAAAGGTCTCGCACAAGCTATAAGCATGAGCATAATTGCTACTAATAATATATGTAATTTTTTCATTTTATAACCTCTCATTGCATCAATAAAAAACACTATCCCTATTTAAATATAATAAAAAATAGTAAAAATCAAGAACTTTTTTGTTATTTTTCGATAAAAAAGCAGAAAGAAATTTTTATACTCTTTCTGCTTAATCTTTTATTAATTAATTTTATTTTTGTCTATAAGCCTCATCTCCCAATAACCACCATTGAACCGTATTATTATCTCCTTTTGGCGTAGACTTAATTGTACTGTCATTATCTCCAGATAACTCTACTCCATAATACCAAGGAACAGGTATTAATCCCCACATTTCTGTATATTTATAAATAGCTCTATTTTTATATTTTGATTCATTATCATATCTATATAAAGTCCAAGTATTTCCATTCCACTCTATAGTTTTTCCTCCATCTTTAAATATATAGGTATTGTCATTATATTTGAAAGTAGGATTATCTTTAACTCTATCTAAAAATATAGGACCTTCATCTATAAATGAAGTAGAACCAATAGGTTGCTCTCCATTATAGAGAGTTTCATTATCATATTTTAAGCTCAAGTTAATAGTTTTTCCATTACTGTCATATACAGCAGATTTGTCTGCAGAGGATTTTATTTTATAAATAGTAGTTTTTGTTTTACCTCCCCAGATTTCCTCTTTTATTGTTAATGTCTGAGCATTTGCAGTAAATTCATAAGTATATAATGTTAAACTTTTACCAGTAGTTTGATATCCATAAGGCAATGGATTATCCAAACTATATTCACTGTAATCTCTAAACTTATAAGTTTTTCCTTTAACATTTTCTACAAAACCACCGGATATTATATTAACATTTAAATAACCAGCGTAATGACTTATAGCACTTGTAGCACCGGCAATAGGAGAATATCCATAAGACCAATATAAAGTATCATCTTTGCTACCTTTAGTATTATCTAACTTAAGCCCCCAATACTTGTTTCCTCCTTCTTTGTATTCTGCTTTATCAGAATCTTTATATTCTGCCGAGAAAGTGTAGGTTTTAATAAAATCTCCGTTTTGATAATATTGAATAGTATTACCGTCTTGACTAAATTTATATTCATAATTTCCGTCTTCTGCTTTATATATCTTTCCTGCAACTCTGTTTACAAATGAAGGTCCATTATCCTGATAGTTAAGAATATATTCTCTAGCACCGTCTTTTATTTTATCATAAGTACCAAGTCCTGTTATAGTAACATCTCCATATTTTAATGAAGTAGCTCCAACAACTTCTTTACTGCAATTATAAGATTTTTCAATTTTTCCATCATAGTAATGATCTATTGTCAAAGTTAAAGTTAATCCATTAGAAGAAAACTTATATGTGTATAAAGTTAATTTGTCTCTTATGCCATAAGTTTTGCCTTTTAATTGCTCCATTATAGTTTGAGGGTCTATATCTTCTATAGCTACCATATAATATGGAGAGCGTCCAGCACTGCTTGCATTATCATATCCAGCTACACTTCTGCTTGCATCATGCACTTGAGGAAAATATGCATTAGCATCTTTAGCCATTTCATTTTTATATTCTTCATATAATGTTAGAGTTAAAGAGTCTTTACTCTCATCATAACTCATAAAACCAATAGGGTCATATTCGTAAAATTTTCTTTTTTCACCATGAAGTTCCACAGCTTCAAATTCTGTAGGATATTTTTGACCAACGGCTTCTCCTGTTTTAGTGATTTTAGCATAAGCAAATACTAATTTGGAATGAGTGTCAACAGCTATTAAATAATTATTAAGAGAAACAACAACTGCTTTTCCTTGAAGTCTATAAAACAAAAATCTTCCCATTCTTGTAGATTGATTATAGCCTGAAGTAGGCTCAACTAGGGGGTTTTTATAATTATATCTATAAAAATTTGCAGGGTTTATTGGATAAGTTTGTGCTTTATTTTCATCATCGCTTCCATTAAAATAATATTCTGATGTTAGGCTATCCTTTAATTCCCAAGTTTTAGCATCTTTTTTGTAGAATTTATATATTGGCACATTGTTTCCGTCAAAACTTGCACCAAATAAAAACTCTGATATTTTATTTCCGTCAAATTGATAACCGATGTCATTCCATTGACCATTTTTAAATGGGTCTTGGTCAGGAGGTATATCTTCATCTCCCGCTATATCAGAAGGGGTTGAATCACTTTCTGAATTTGAAGAGCTTGCTTTTTTATTGTAATAATACATAGGGCTGAATCTTCTTGCACAAGAACTGAAAAACAAACTGATAGCCAGCAATATTAGTATTATTTGTATTTTTTTCATAAACACCCCCAGTGTTTTTATTTGTTTTTAATAAATAAAAAGCGAGTAATAAAAATTTTACCCGCTTTTATATTTTTATTTTAATTATTTATTTTCTCTATATGCATCATACAATAAGCCAGCATCTGACTTAGGGTCTTCCCAGAAATCTATAGAATGCAGCGTCATACTAGAGCGTATCATAGTGTCTTTTTCTGCACCATTTATAATAGCACTTCCATCTTTTCTTAATACAACTCTAGAATATTTACCTAATGTTCCAGATAATGTTGTACATTCATATTTAGCTGTCCAAGTATTAGCGGCATCAGAATCAAAACGTGCTAACTTAAAATAATATTTTTTAGTTACCTGGTTGCCAGATAAATCTCCCCAACTATCATTTGCTATACCATCTAATATTAATGTAAACTCTGTACCGTCTGCATTAAATTCATATCTAGTTCCATTTACTGTTTCTCCCATACTATGAGTAAATGTTCCTCCTGGAGGTATTGAAGTTTTTCCTCTTTTATTAAATCTAGCATTTCTTACTCTGTCTGCAAATATAGGTCCGTAATCTTGGAAATTCTCATCTAATACTGTACCGCTTACAGATATAGTATTATTTCCGCTATCATTTTTCACTATAGTTATAGATATACTCTCTGAGCTATCAACAGTATTTGTATAAGTAGCCTTATATTCTGTATTAACTAAGCTCATATTGTAAGTTCTTGTTTTCTTCTCACCGCTATTATAATCCTCTTCTGTAATTGTTAATGTACTTGCATTATTTTCTAATTTGTATGTATATAATATTAAGCTCTTACCAGCATATCCTGCATTTTTCCATTCTTCTAAATTAATTTGGTCTTTGTCTCCAGTAGGTGATTTTTGATAACCTATATAATCTCTCCATTTGAAAGTTTTGCCTACGAATTCTTTTATTGATGATTCAAATTGTTCTTTTTGTTCAGGAGTAGCTTCAGTATTATTATTTAAAGGTACATATGGAGATTTACCAGGTTTGAATTTATTATGTTCAGCATAATTATCATATCCATGTTGTTTTGGAACATAGCTTGTAGGTACTTTAACAAATTCTTCCTCATAATGCTGATACAAAACTACGCTTCCGGATTTATCAACATATCCTATAGGATCGTATTCATAAAAATGTTTTTTGTCAGCATGATATTCTATAGCTTCAAACTCAATAGGTACATCATCACCTGCTACATTTTTTGTTCCTGTAATAGCTCCAAAAGCAAATACAAATTTAGAATAAGTATCAACAGCTATTAAATATTGTTTTAAAGGAGAAACAGAAGCTTCACCATCTATAGAATAAAAACGGAATCTATCCATTCTTCCAGGTAAATAACCTACGCTATCATAAAGAGGATTTTCTTTATTGTATTTATATATCTTAAGAGAAGTAATACTTACATCTCCTACTACAGTGCCATAAACTTTATTTTCTCCGTCATTTGCTTTATAAAAGTCAGCTGATTTATTTCTCCAATCTAATGCCCCAGATGACCAAGCTCTGCTGCTGTCGTCAAAAAATACGTAGATTGGAAGCTTATCTCCTCTAAAACTAACTTTAAATAACCATTTGTCAAATTGACTTGCATCATATCCGCCATAATCTGGTTTATTGTAGTCATTATCTACTTTGAATGGGTCTTCATCTTCTGGAATTTCTTCCGGAGGAGTTGGTGGAGGATTATTAGATGAATCTCCTCCGCTCAAAGACTCACTTCTCTTATTATAATAATACATAGGGTTAAAGCCTCTTGCACAAGAGCTTATAAATAAAACACTTAGCATTAATAATAAAAATAATATAAAATTTCTTTTCATAAAAATAACTCCGAAAAAATAGTATTAACTAACTATTGATTATCCTTTGAATGCTAAACCTAAAGTTAAACCAAAGTCTAATGAATTAATATAATATGATGGTAATTTAGTATCTGTTGTAAAATTAGGTCTTACTGTATTCATTAATTTTAATAGAGAATCCGGCATTGTTATGTATTGAGGACTGTATACATTAAATCTTGTATATATTCCTAAAATAACTTCAACTCTATCATTAATCGGCTGATTGTATTCTAAAGAAAATTTTATGCTAAGCATTAGAGGATTCATGTTTTTTATCATAAAATCTGTAACTATTATTTCACCAACTTCAGGAGTTAAAATTGATGCATCATCAGCATAAGCCAAATATGATGGTGATAAATCTGCTATTAATTTTCCTCCAACCTGAAGACCTAAAGCTAATTTGCTATTCAAAAAATAGGCCTTAGTTCCCACTCCAAAACTAACTACAGGAGCATAGTTCACGTTAATATACATATTAACAGTTACGCCACCTATTGTATTTCCAGCAACCTGTCCGGCAAATCCGTTACCAACACCAATAGAACCATATAAACTCATACCGCTGAATTTTGCAGGGTCTAATCCGCCAAACCATTTTTGTGATCCAAATAAATATCCAAGCTCTGCCTCTCCGTCCATAGTATATCCTACAGAACCTTTCATGTATGCAGCACCTATCTTGTCTAAGTCTGATGCACTAATAGATGGCAATGTTGCAGTGCCGTTAAAGTTAGCCCTTAATCCCCATACAAATCCTTCGTCGAAAGAATAAAGGTTTAATGCTATCACAAAAAATATTATAATAAAATTTAGTTTCTTTCTCATAATATAAACTCCATTTGTTGGCTTGTCTCTAATAAAAAGCATATAGTATATTTTATATAAGTAAATATACATAATGCGTTTTTTGTCGAAAAAATATTTTATTATATAAGTTTTTTAACGAAAAATAAAACATTTTATACATATTTTGCTACATTATTTTATTTTTGTATATTATTTTTTGTACACTTTTTAATAAATGTCTATTAAAGATTATCGTAATTTATTTGAATCTGCTTTTGTAAAATTATTAAATATATATCATAAAAATATTTTTTATTTAATATAAAACATAATATAATAATATTGATTAATTGTAAAAAACAATATATTATAAAAATAATGCTATGTTTAGGAGTTTTTTATATATGGGCGATAATTCTATAAAATATAGTTCACCTGGCAATTTAATTTCATTTGAGATTAACAAAAATTATAGTATATCAAATTTCAATGTAGATGAAAGTCTTTTAGATAAAAACCAAAAAGAGCTTTTGGAAGAGATGATTGTATCTAGCATGAATGATGCTATTTCAAAAGTAAAAGATTTAAATGTTTCTGATGATAATAAAAATGATAATTATAAAAATCCTTTCAATGCTTTTAATATGAAGGATATGGATAAAGCATTTGCTGATATAACAAAGATGACTACAATAAAATATGATGAAAATGGAAAACCAATTATAAATATATCTTTAGATGCTATAAATCCAGATATTATATCTAGAGTAAATGATATGATTAACAACAATAATAATAATAATGATGATAAGGATAAAAATTGAGCGGTATTGATTCTTTAGATAAGCTTACACAGATGATAGCTAGACTTCCTGGAATAGGGGGAAGGAGTGCTATGCGTATTGCTTTGTATTTGTTTGACAGTGATGATGAATATTTAAGCGAGTTATCTAATTCTATTTTGTCGCTGCATAAAAATATAAAGCTTTGCAGAGAATGTTATTCTTTGAGTGAGAATGACATTTGCAATATATGTGCAAGTGATAAAAGAGACAGAACAAAGTTATGTGTAGTGGAATCTTATACAGATATGATTGCCATTGAAAAAACAGAAGAATACAATGGGCTTTATCATGTTTTGGGAGGATTAATAGAGCCTCTTAAAGGAATAGGTATTTCAGATATAAGAATAAAAGAATTAATAGATAGAGTTAAAGATAATAGCTCAATAGAAGAAATTATTATAGCATTTGGTGCTTCATTAGAGGCAGATACTACAGCATCGTATATAAATAAAACTTTAAGAAATAATAATTTTGATAAAAAAATAAGCCGCATTACATATGGTATATCATTAGCAAGCGATATTGAAAATGCTGATTCACGTTCATTAGCAAGAAGCATTGCAGACAGAGTAGTTATGCAGTAGGGTAGTGTATACTGAAACAAATATATTCTCTCAAGCTCTGCACATTATAGAGAAGTTATCAACTTTTTTGTCGCTCTCGCGGTGCGGACTTCGTCAAAAAGTTTTTGTGCTTCGTACACGCTTTGCGAAAATGCACATAATATAGCTAATTATTTATGAATATGTATTAAATAATAGAATAAAACCTAAATTTTAGTTTAAAAATGCAGTTCTTTTGGTTCTTTTATACCAATACCGAAGGCACTTCCTATGGTCGTAAAAGAACTGGGGTGCTACCCTACAGGCACGCTTCGCAGGGGCAAAGCCACACAAATATTTAAAATTAAAAAATATAAATTTTTACAAACTTAAAAATTTTAGTGAACTAATCAAAGCACTATTCTGTCATTGCCTTGTCTTTTTACCAGCTTTTCTCTCTCTAAAGCATTTAGTATTGGTATAGTGTATTTTCTAGATAACCCTGTTCTCTCTTTAACTAATGCTATAGTGATAACATCATTTTTTTTGGTGTTCTTCATTATTAGGCTTTTTACTCTGTTATAAACTTCTGTATGATAATATAAGCCTTCATCAAGGTAGGTGGCATATTTTAATGCTGTTAGTGTTTTTATATCTTTTATTCCGTTATTGATAGTTTTAATAATTTTTTCATCTAAGCCATTTAAATCTTCTTTTTTTAATTTGTCAATAAGTATTTTTTGTGAATTGGTAAGCTGTACTGTATCTACATATTTTTTATATATATTATTGTCTAATGACATGATAATTTTATTTTCTAGTAAATAATCAATAAAAGGCTTTGTAAATGAAGTTTCTATATTAAGATAATTTTTTATATCTTCAAAAGAGAATCCGTCTTTTTTTACTTCTATTAGTTTTTTTATTCTTTCAGTTGATTCTTTTAAATAATCTTTTTTTACAAAATAGTTAGCAAGTTTTACAGCATATTCAGGCATATTTCCGCTAGCTAAACTATATCCATTAACACTCATCACTAAGTCAGTATATTTTTTTCTCTCAATTTTGCCCAAGAAATCTGAAGCTCTATCCATAATATTTTTTCTAATAAATGGATTAGTTTTCTCTCCCCAAAATACATCGCCCGTACCAATTATAGCACTTCCTCCATGGCTAATAAGTATTCCTCTCTCTTTCCAAAATACCGCTATAGGCTCATCAAATTTTAATCTTATAAATCTTCTGTCTATTTCTTTGCTGTCATCTTTATTGTTGTTATCTTGTTTTTTGTATAAAGGTATAATCTGAGCTACTAAACATTCTGTACCAATTGCAAACTCTGCATTTTTTATCTTTTTCAAATAATCAACATCGCTATTTCCAAGTAATTCTAATATTATTTCATCTGTTAGAAAAACATTCTCCTCTTTAGAGCATAATAAATGCCCTCTTCTTATCTCTTCTTTTTTTATGTTTTTTAAATTCAAAGCAACCCTCGAAGTAGAATGCACAATCTCTCTATCTTGATGGTATGACTGAATATTTCTTATAGATACTTCTCTTTTAGAAGGGTAGTGTATAAGAGTGTCATCTCTTTTTATATCTCCTCCTTTAATACTTCCTGTAATTGTAAGTCCAGCTCCCTTTATAGAAAATACCCTGTCTACATAAATATGAGTTTTTATCTCTTCTTTTGTTTTATCATTTAATAATATATCTGTAACTCTTTCTTTTAATAAATCTATATTAGTGCCATTTAAAGCAGATACTTTTATTGTTTCTATATCTCTTTGAAATATTCTGTATAAGTTTTTTTTAATACTCTCTTCAGATTCTTTTAATTTATTATCATCAACAAGGTCTATTTTATTTATTACACATACAATGTTTTTTATACCCAATGCCAAAGCTACTTTAGCATGCTCTTCTGTCATATTCATCCAGCCTTCATTGGCACATACAACAAGCATCACCAAATCCAAACTCCACATTCCCGCAACCATATTTCTAATAAATCTTTCATGCCCAGGAACATCTATTACCCCAATAGTAATGTCATCATTAGGCTTAAAAAATCCAAAACCCAAATCAATAGTCATCTCTCTTTTCTTCTCTTCAGGTAAACGCATCATAGCAATACCTGTTAAAGCTTTTATTAATTCTGATTTACCATGATCAACATGCCCAGCAGTTCCTATAATTTTGTTCATTGACATTTCCTTAAATTAAAAATTACTAGCCCTAATTAAATTAATATTTTATTAATTAATATCTTTTATAAATATTCTTTTTCTATATGCTTTAACACATTATATACATACTCAATATCTCTCTCTTCTATTGTTAAAACATATAATAACACATAGTCTTTCTTTATCTTTGGTATAATAGGAGTATCTAAATTATGTAAATATTTTATAGTCTCTTTAATGTTTTTAGGCTTAAAGCTTATAGCATAAGAAGAGTAGAAAGTATCAGCCATAGCACCGCCTCCAGTCTCTACATATTCCTCAACTACATCAAAACCCTTCAAATCATTAATAATTCTAAATGCTTTTTGTTTTACAGCTTCCTCTCTAATAGACAATAACCTTTCACAATAACCCTTAAATTGTCCTTCTGTATTTAATCTTTTAATAACATTTTTCTCTAATATAGAAAGTACAGTTTTACCGCATCTAAAAGCTCTCATAAGAGGGTGTTTGTATATTTTAGCTATATATTCTTTTTTTCCAACTATAATGCCCGCCTGCACACTTGAAAACATCTTATCCCCAGAAAAACATACCAAATCAACACCAGCTTTTAATGCAGATTTTATATGCTCTTCTTCAGACATGCTCTCATCAAATATGCCGGCTCCCTCATCATAAACTAATGGTATATTGCTTGGTATGGCATCTTTAATTTTTTTAAATGATGGACTTTTTACAAAACCCCTAATTTTAAAATTGGAAGCATGTACTTTTAATATCATTGCTGTGTTTTCAGTTATAGCTTCTTTATAATCATTTATTGTTACTATATTTGTAGTACCTATTTCAACAAGCTTAGCACCAGCTTCTCTTAAAATATCCGGTATTCTAAAACCGCCTCCTATTTGTACCTGTTCTCCTCTAGATACTATAACTTCTTTTTCTTTAGCGAATGTTTTTAATATTAAAAATACAGCAGCAGCATTATTGTTTACAACTAAAGCATCTTCAGCACCTGTGAGTTTAGCTAATAATGTGTATAAAAACTCTCCTCTTAAACCTCTTCCTTCTTTGTTTATATTGTATTCGAGGTTATTGCTGTATATATTTAAATCTTTTACTTCCTGCCATATATCTTCATCAATAGGAGAACGTCCCAAATTGGTATGCATGATAGTGCCTGTAGCATTTATAACTCTTTTTATAGGGAGATTAGATTTTTCTTTTAATCTTATTTCACATAATTTAATGATATCTTCTTTGCTGTAATGAGCATTTGGATTATTTTTTAATTCTGCTCTTAATTTCTCTAATATTTCTCTGATAATATCAGTAACTATAGGACGAGATAAAATTTTATGATATGGTTTAATAGAATTATCTTCCAATACGACATTGGTTTGAACTAAGTTAAAATTGTTATTCATTTTTTTAGCCTCCTTTTCTCAATAAAAATATAATATTCCTCAAGAATAAGAGACTATTTTTAATGGTTTATTAGTAATTTAATCATACTATTTTTAATAATCGCTTATTTATCGGAAGAGGCAGGAGTTGAACCTGCCAACGTTGCTATAACGTCCAACGCTTTTGAAGAGCGCGGAGCCCACCGGGACTCATCTACCTCCAAGCTTTTTTAATGATATATTACTTTTTATTTTATGTCAACGATTTATATTTTTTAGTTTAATTAAAGGTCTAAATCTTTTACACTTTCTATTTTTGTGATTAAATATGTGAGAAGCAGATTTTTTAATATAGGCTCTACATCTGGATTAAGATTCATCATATATAATTTTATTTTTAGAGCTTGTAAGTTTTTATAAAGTTTTAATATTTTTGCTATTCCAGCACTATTAATTTCTTTAGTGTTTTTTAAGTCAAGTATAACAATAGGCATTCTAATAGAAGCAGCTTCTTCAGATTCATTAGCGAATCTATATATTTCTTCAGAACTACAAAGATTAGCTTCAGGAACTATAGATATATATGCATCATTAAACTCTATAGCCATTTAATAGTCCTTTTGTTAGAGATAAAAAAGAATGTGGGCAGGGAGGGATTCGCACCCCCGTAGACTCACGTCGACAGATTTACAGTCTGCTGCCATTGACTGCTCGGCCACCTACCCATATCAACTTGAAAATTGATGTTTGACATACTAACATAAAATAAAAAAAAGTCAAGCCCCTATATTATTATTTATTAATTTATTTTTTATTGTTTTGTGTTTTTTTTTATAAAAAAATTAAAAAAAATACTTGACAAAAATAATGTTATGAATTAATCTAAATACATACAATTTTTGGAGAGTATATTTTTATGCTTTACGCATCATTCAATAAAATCAAGCATTCCCAAATGCTTTCTTTCACTTCTCCAAGTCATAAATCTATCAAAACAAAAAAATCTATAAAATTCAGGCGTTAATAGTCTTATATATCCGCAATTTTATTAATCTAACATTAGTATTTTAAATTTTTTTTAAGGAGTATACTATGACAGGTTCATGGGTGATAGACTATTTTTTGTATGGCTGTGTAATTTTAATTGCAGTACCTTTAGCAGCTTTTTTATATAAAACAGTAACTGATAAAAATAATAGTAAAGGAGATAAAAAATGATACTTGGAAATTGGATTATATTAATATTATCATCTTTAATTTTAATTGGAATTGGTTTTTGGACTCAATTAAAAATAAAAAAAGGAAGCTCTGAAGGTTTCTTACTCGGAGCAAAATCAATAGGGGCTTTTGTTGGTGCTGGTACATTGATGGCTACTGGCTACAGCGGTTGGGGTTTTATTGGTTCGCCTGGCACTACTTATGCTTATGGTGCTATAGAGATATTTGCTAACTTTTTCTTTGCTCCTGCTATTACTTTTGGTACATTGTTTTTTGCCGGATTTATGAAGAAAAAAGCTGAAGAAGCTGGCGGTTTTACTATACCAGAATATATTGCTAAAACTCATAATGGAAATAAAACTCAAAAAAGAATAGTTCATGGTCTTGGCGGAATTGCTACTTTTGTATTTTTATCTGTATATATAATAGGACAAATAAGAGCTATAGGGTTAGTTGCTTCACAGTGGCTTGGAGTATCTGAACATTTAGCTTCTATAATACTTATGATTGTAATTATAATATTTACTGTTCAGGGAGGATTGCTTGCTGTTGCTATTACTGATACTATAATGTGTATTGGTATGTTAGTAGCCTCTATAATAGTTTATCTTACAATAATAAAAGATGTTTCTATGACAGAGCTTATTAATAGTGTAGGAGCTATTAAGCCAGAGTTTATTAATCCTACAACATCTAATCCTTATGGGGAAGGAAAATATAAAGTATTTTTAGTATTTATATATGCGTTTTTATTTACTACAACATTGCCTTATATGTCTGTAAGATTTTTATCATTCAAAGATAAGATTAATATTCCTGTTATGGCTTTGATAATGGCACCTATGGGTATAATATTAAGTTTAGTTCCAATAGTTGGACTTTATATGTTTTATAAAAATCCTAATCTTCCTAATCCTGATAGTGCTATGCCTGTATTTTTAACTTCATATCTTCCGCCTGCTATTGGAGGAATGATTATACTATTTATATTGTTTGCAATGCTTTCTACAATAAGTTCTGTATTACAAGCATTAGCTTCTTCTCTTTCTCATGATTTATTTGTGGCATTCACTGATAAAGCAGAAAAAAGCAGCACTGTAATAAACAGAATAGGAGTAGTATTTACTGGAGTTTGGGGACTAGTATTAACTTATATAGCTCCTCAGGGAATGCTTAATCAAATAGCTTATATTGGAACAGGCGGACTTATTGCTATGTTTGTTGGACCTATTATGATGAAGCCGTTTATACAAGCTAATATTACTGCTTGTTTACTTTCTATGATTACAGGTTTAGTAACAAGCACTTTATTTATATTAAAATTAAATGTCGGCTGGGTAGAGGCTCCTATATATGCTGGTTTATGTGCTTGTTTTGTATATGTAGTTTCTGCTTTGCTCATAAAAGAAAAAACAGAAGAGAAAGAATCTGCTAAAGAAAAAACAAATATTGAAAATTGTATAAACTCTGTTGCTACCGAAGATGTTGATTAAAAAATAATTTATGGGAAAATCATATATCATCATTTAATATGGTCATATGTATATGGTCTTCCCATTTATTATTAATTTTTAAATATTTCTTTGCAAGTCCTTCGTATTCAAAACCTAGTCTTCTTGCCAAATCTAATGAAGGTTTATTATGCGGCATAATATTTGCTTCTATTCTATGAAGTTTTAATTCTTTAAATACTATGTCTATTGCATATTTTAATGCTTCTGTCATATAGCCTTTTTTTGTCTCATCTTTATCTAATTTATATCCAACAGTGCAAGATAAAAAAGAGCCTTTTACTATATTAGCAAAACTAATCATTCCTATTATTTTTTTTCTATCTTCTATTTTAAATAGATAAAATTTAAGCATTCTTGAGTTTTTAGTATCTTCCATTTCTTTTTTTATAATATTTTTATGTGTATTAAGTTTATAAAATATATCAGGTCTGTATGGGTCAAACTCTTTAAAGAAATCTTTGTTTCTATAATAAAAATCAAAAATAGAATTAGCCATTTCAAGGTTAGGCTGTACTAAAAGTAATCTGTTTGTATTATAACTTTTTTTAATCATTTTTATTACTATCTTATTATTTTTAATTTATCTATATTAAAACCTTCAAGTTTCAGTAAATATTCCTTTTTTTCTATTCCTCCGGCATATCCTGTTAATTTCAAATCTTTAGAAACTACTCTGTGGCATGGTATTATAATTGGTATTTTATTTTTGCCTTCAGCACTTCCAACTGCTCTAAAAATACTGCCAAAACTGTTAGATATTTTTTTTGCTATATTGGAATATGTTTCTATTTCTCCAAAAGGAATTTTATAAGTTTCAATCCACACTTTATATTGAAAATCACTTCCATATACTGCTATTGGTATATCAAATATCTTTCTTTTTAAATTAAAATATTCATCTAACTCTTTTTTTGCTTCTTTTATAATTTCTGGTTCTTTATCAGTGCTTATACTATAATTGCTTTGAAAAGAAATAGAAGTGATATAATCTTTATAATGAGTTAAATATAAGTTTCCAATAGGGCTTTTATACAAAAACACTTTATCATTTATATGACTATTTTCAAGTCTTATAATATTCACAGATGAACCTTTTTAAGATTAATGTTTTTTGTATTGGAATATAATTCATACACTTTATCTGGATTCATTGCAGCAGTTGCATATTCTAAAACATTTACGCTAACTAAATATTCAGCATTAATAGAAGTTACATATTGAGCTGTATCTCTTGCCGTATAATAAACAGCATAATCCAAAGCAACACCGACAAAATCTAATATCAATACTTCTTTATTTTCTCTAGCAGCATCTATAAAATCCTTATGCATATAAGAAAATCCAGATACTCCCTCATCATCAGCATCAACACCCTTTTGAACATAAATATAATCTTTTTTCTTTTTTAATTCATCAACAATAGCAGAGCCGAAAGTTCTAGCAACACAATGACGAGGCCAAAGTGTTAAAATATCTTCATCGCCAGTTTCTTGGTCCATTACTCTAATTTTAGAAAAAGGTTCTTTATTATGAGTAGAAGCAAAAGATATATGATTTGATGGATGCCAATCTTGAGTAGCTATTATAGCATCATATTCTCCATTTTTTATAAGGTCATTAATTACAGGTATAAGTCCAATTGCTCCATTAACAGCCATAGGACCGCCTTCCATATAATCATTTTGCATATCTACTATTGTTAGTATCTTAACCTTACTCATAATGGAAACCTAAAAATTATTTTTAAGATATTTTTTGTAATCCTATACTCTCTTGTATAGGTTTTAAAGCTTCTATAGTCTCTTTTATTAATTCATCTAATGATATATTAAGTCTTTCAGCACCGTTGTTTATAATACTTCTATCAACTTTAGCAGCAAAAGCTTTATCTTTTAATTTCTTCTTAACTGATTTTACTTCCATATCATCTAAGCTCTTTGAAGGTCTCACCAAAGCACAAGCCAAAATAAAACCTGCAAGTTCATCTACAGCATATAAAGTTTTTTCCATATTAGTATTAGGTTCTATATCTGTACATATTCCAAAACCATGACTTTGTATAGCTCTAATAAAACTTTCAGGCAAGCCTTCTTTTTCTAATATCTCTTTTACTTTTATGCAATGTTCATTAGGAAACATTTCATAATCCATATCATGCAAAAAGCCAACCATTGCCCATTCTTCAGCATCTTCATTATATTTATTAGCAAAATATCTCATTACAGCTTCAACTGATAGGGCATGTTTAAATAGAGATGGTTCTTTGTTGTATTTTTTAAATAACTCTATAGCTTTTTCTCTTTCTATGCTTGCCATTGATAACTCCAAATATGAAAACAATTATATAATATATTATTCTATTTTTCAATATAAAATTTTTATATAATAGTAGTTATTTTTATCTATTTTTATGTATATTATTAAGAATAAATTTATAATATTATTAATTGATATTTATTTTTTTTATTGTATAATAAGTTAAGTTAATAATTTAAGGATATTTTTTTATGTCAGATATTAGAGTTCGTTTTGCTCCATCTCCAACTGGTTTTTTACATATAGGAAATGCAAGAACAGCGTTATTTAATTGGCTTTATGCTAAATCTATAAAAGGAAAATTAATTTTAAGAATAGAAGATACAGATCAAGAGAGAAGCACAAAAGAAGCTGTTGATATGGCTATAAAATCATTAAAATGGCTTGGAATTGATTGGGACGAGGGTCCGGAAGTTGGCGGAAATTATGGTCCATATTTTCAATCTGAAAGACTTGATATATATAAAAAATACACTGAAAAACTTATGGAAGAGGGTAAGGCATATTATTGTTTTTGTACTTCTGAAGAGTTAGAAAAAAAGTCTAATATGCAGAAAACTCTAAATCAGCCTATAATATATGACGGCAAATGTAAGGATATACCATTAGAAGAGGCTAAAAGAAGAGTTGCTAATGGAGAGCCTGCTAAAATAAGATTTAGAGTGCCTAAAAATCAGCAGATAGTATTTGAAGATTTTGTTAGGGGAGTTGTTAAAACTAATAGTGATGAAATTGGCGACATTATAATTGTTAGAGAAAATGGTTTTCCTACTTATAATTATGCTGTAGTTATAGATGATATGCTTATGAAAATTTCTCATGTTATAAGAGGAGAGGACCATATATCTAATACTCCAAAACAAATACTTATTTATGAAGCATTGGGAGCAGAAGTTCCTAGATTTGCTCATACTTCTTCAATACTTGGTAATGATAGAAAGAAATTATCAAAAAGACATGGTGCTGCTACTTTAATGGAATATAAAGATGAAGGATTCTTGCCTCAAGCTATGAGAAACTTCCTTGCTTTACTTGGTTGGACTCACCCTGAAGCTATGGAAAATATGAATGATGAAGATATGATTAAAGCATTCACTTTAGATAGATTTTCTAAGAGTCCTGCTATATTTGATACTGCTAAATTAAGACATTTAAATGCTTGGCATATTAAAAATCTTGATTTGGACGAGGCTACTGAATTATTTTTGCCTTATCTTATACAAGGCGGCTTCTTAAAAGAAAATTATACAGAAGAAGAACATGCTTGGGCTAAAAAGCTTATATCTGTAATAAGACATAATTGTGTTGTTTTATCTGATATTGTTAAATATGTTCCTGTATTTTTTGAGAATGATTTTGAGCTTACAGATGAGATGAAAGAGATTGTAAATAAAGAAGAAAGTAAAAAGCTTCTTCAGTTTATTAAAACTAATATAGAAAATGCTAATGAAATAACTGACCAATATATGAAAGATTTAATAAAACAAGCTCAAAAAGAAACTGGTCTTAAAGGACCTAATTTGTATCACCCTATAAGATATGTAATAACAGGAAGCAGTGCTGGTACTGAGTTATCACATATATGCGAGCTTTTGGGTAAAGAAAATATTTTATACAGATTATCTAAATATATATAATAGGGGTATAATGTATGCTTAATGGTAAACCCTTAATACTTGCAGTAGATGATGAAGAGAATATACGTAATCTTATAACCTATACTCTTGAAGCACATGACTTAGAAGTATTAACTGCTGAAAATGGAAAAGTTGCTATAACAATATTAGAACATAATCCTGTTGATGTTATTATTACAGACTTACTTATGCCTTCTATGACAGGGCTTGCTCTTATTAGAGAAATGAAAAAGAGAAAAAACTCTATACCTATAATAATTATAACAGCTTATGGAAATACTGATATGGTAAAAGAGATAATAGCTGAAGGTGTATTTAGACTTATAGAAAAACCTCTTGATTTTGAGACATTAGTTCCTATAGTAAATGATGCTATAGAATATAAGAAAAATAATAATAAAAAATAAATATTTATATTGTTTTTTATTTAGTATGTAAAATATAGTTAGTATTACTTTCTTAACTTGCACTTTTTGGTTCTTTGACGAAGTCCGCAAAGCGAAGGCGGGAAAAAGAACAATAAGATTTTTATCTTTTTTATTGTTTGCAGGGCTTTGCCCCCTGCGAAGCGTGCCCTTAGGGTAGCACCCCACTTTTTTTGCGACCAAAGGGAGTGCCTTCGGTGCTGCCGCAAAGAAGCAAAAAGGCTGCAATTTTATATATTAGAATTACAAATTACACGGCATACAAAACATAATTTATACTAAAATTATATTGAAGATTATTCAACTAATTTTAAACAAGTCTAATAATTTCTTAGTTGTTTAATAGTTTCTTTTTTATCTTTGCTGTCTATTATGGCACTTCCTGCAACTAGTAAATTAGCTCCTGCCTTTATAACATCGCTGCAAGTGTTTAGATTAATTCCTCCATCAACGGATATTATAATCTCTCTTTGTCCTATTAGTTTTTTTGTCTCTTCGATTTTTTTGATAGAATTTGTTATAAACTTCTGCCCGCCAAAACCGGGGTTCACTGACATTATAAGAATATTGTCAATATCATCTATAAGAGGCTCTATAACATCAACTCTTGTATGAGGATTAAGAACTATTCCTGCCTTTACATTATGTGATTTTATTTGCATTATCAATTTATGTAAATGAATATTTCCTTCATAATGCACACTAATGATATCAGCACCAGCCTTAGCAAAATCATCAATATGTTTTTCTGGACTTACTATCATTAAATGAACATCAAGAGGCAAAGATGTAATTTTTTTTATGTCGGATACAATTTTAGAGCCGAATGTTATTTGAGGTACAAAGCTTCCATCCATTATATCTAAATGCAAATAATCAGCCCCTGCTTCTTCTAGTTCTTTTATAGTAGATTCTAAATTAGCAAAAGATGCTGTTAGTATTGATGGTGCTATTATTATTTTATTCATTTTTATTATCCTTATTATTAATATTTTCTATTTCTTCTAACGCTTTTTTAGCAGCATTTGTCTCTGCTTCCTTTTTGCTTTTTCCAACTCCAGAAGCATATTTTTTAGTCTTTACATAAACTTCTACTTTAAACATTATATTATCATTTTCATTATATTCATATGATTTGTATGTTGGTGTAATTTTATATTTTTTTTGTACAATTTCTTGAAGTATAGTTTTATAATCTTTATCAAAATTATTAATATCTAATTTATTTAATATATCTTTATAAACTCTCATAACGAAGTTTTTTGTATTTTCTAAATTGGAATCTAAATATATTGCTCCAATTATAGCTTCAAATAAATCTTCAAGCATATTGTCTCTTTCTCTTCCGCCTGAAGCTTCTTCACCTTTGCCAAGCAAAAGAAAATCTCCAAGCTTTAACTTTCTTGATATACTAGCTAATGTATTTTGAGAAACTAAATAAGCTTTTATTTTTGATAGTTTACCTTCTTTTACATTATTATATTCTTTATAAATATGTTCTGATATTATAAGAGAAAGCACAGAATCACCCAAAAACTCAAGACGCTGATTATATTTCATGTTTCCATTTTCATTTGCAAAAGTTCTGTGTGTTATTGCTTCTAAGAGATAATTTTTATTTTTGAAACTATATTGTAAAACTTTTTCGCAATCTAATAATATTTTATTTATCATAGTAGGTTTATGATACAATGAATAAAAAAGTAGTCAACAATAAAATATATATTTTTTATTATAGGATTGCTAAAAAGGCATTTTATAATATAATAATTCATAATTTTTTAAAAATAGTATATATATATTAGGTAAGGATAAAATGGAACAATTTATAGATGTAGTAAATTTTGAAATAGAAGCAGGACATGGCGGAGCTGGGTGTGTGAGTTTCAGACGAGAAGCACATGTACCTATGGGCGGTCCAGACGGCGGAAACGGCGGAGAAGGCGGCGATGTAATAGTAAGAGTTGATGCGAGGATAAATAGTTTTGGAAAGATAAAAAGCAGAAAAAGATTTAGAGCAAGGGACGGAGAGCATGGAAGAGCAAGGCTAAGCGACGGAAAAAAAGGCGATGATGTTGTTATAAGAGTTCCTATAGGTACAGTTGTTTATGATGATGATACAAATAATATATTAGCCGATTTACTTGAAGACGGACAAAGCTTTACTGTTGCAAGAGGCGGTAAAGGAGGCAAAGGCAATAAGTTTTATGCCACTGCCACCAATCAAGCACCAGACTATGCTCAGCATGGTTTAGACGGCGAAAAACTTAATATAAGATTAGAAGTAAAACTTATAGCCGATATTGGTCTTGTAGGCATGCCCAATGCTGGTAAATCAAGCTTACTTGCAAGACTTACAAGAGCAAATCCAAAAATAGCATCATATCCGTTTACTACACTTACTCCAAATTTGGGTGTTTGTTATTTAGACTATGAAAGAAGTTTTGTTATTGCAGATATTCCTGGTATTATAGAAGGAGCTAGTGAAGGTGCTGGGCTTGGACTTACTTTTTTAAGACATATTGAAAGAACGGGAGCATTATGCTTTGTTATAGATTTAACTGATGAAGATGTGGTTGATACTTATGAAAAACTTAGAAACGAATTAAAACAATACAGTAAAGAATTAATAAAGAAAAAATCTATAATAGTATTAAATAAAACTGATATGCTTGAAGAAGATGAAATAAAAGAAAAAGTAAAAGCTATAGAAAAGATTATAAAAAAAGAATATAAAAACAATAAAGAAACTCATTATGAAGAGCCCGAAATATTTGCATTATCAGTATTTAGTTTAGACGGGGAGCTTCTTGATAAGGTTACAAATGCATTCTATAAGGCAAATGAAGAGAGATACGACAACGCTAAAAAAGAAACTAAAGAGCCTTTGCTTCTTAATCAAAATAAAACTAAATCAAAATTAAAAACAAAAAGAGTATTTGGACCAGTGGTTTCAAAAAGGCTTGGCAATTCTTTGGGTATAGATGTTATACCTCATAAAACCTGCTCTTATAATTGTATATATTGTCAGTTGGGTTCTGAAGAAAATACTAAAACTAGTCTTGCTAATTATTACTCTGTTGATGAGATAATATACGAATTAAAAGAGGCTTTGCTTAATAATAAAAACATTGACTATATAACATTTGCTGGTTCTGGAGAGCCTACTTTATATAAAGATTTAAAAAAGTTAATTTATGAAATCAAACAAATAACAGATATTCCTGTGTGTATTATAACAAATGGTTCTTTGCTTTATAAACAAGAGATGCGTTCTAATTTGCTTATGGCTGATTTAATTATACCTTCTCTTGATGCTGGCAATATGGATACTTTTAAGCTAATAGACCAGCCAAATAAAGAAATTGATTTTGATAAAATGGTTAATGGACTTATAGAGTTTAGAAGAGTTTTTGAGGGAGAGTATTGGCTTGAGGTATTTTTACTTAAAGGAATTAATGACAGCGAAGAAGAGCTTGATGATATAATAAAAATAGTAAATAAAATAAAACCTGATAAAGTTCAGCTTGTTACGGCAACTAGAAGAACGGCTAATGAAAAGGCTAAGGCATTAAGTGATGAAGAGATGGAAAAAGTAAAAAAATATTTTAATGCTCATTCTAGTATTGAAATAGATATACCAAGTGTATCAGATAAAGCAAAAGGAAACACTAAAAAAATTACTGAAGAAGATATAGTAAACTTTTTAATGAGGCAGCCTGATACTGTTCATATGATAGCTATTAGTTTTAATGAAGATGAAAAAAGGGTAGGCAAGTTATTAAAAAAATTAGTTGAAAGCGGAAAGGTGAGAGAGGAGATAGTTAATGGAGTACTTTCTTACGCTGTAAATATTTAATTTAAAAAAACAAAGGGCTACTAAAATAATAGTACCCCTTTATTTTTGCTTTTTTATTAAGCATATATATTCAATCTTTCGCCCACACCAGGTCTCATAGGCTCTGATATAGCTTGAGGCTGAATTGCACTAGACATAATTTTGTCTATAGCTTGCATATCTGTAGATTTTCTTATCATGCTTAAAGAAACATCTTGTTTTAATGCAGCTGTAGAATAAGAATTGTAAGCAGAAACGTCCATGAAATCACCTCCATTTTTTTTAGATATTATATATAAGTAAAACCTATATATAGTAATAATTGTAAATAAAGAATTATTTTTATCAATATGATTTTTATGAAATTAAGAAAAATAAAACATTATGGAATATATTATGTTTTTTATTTCTAGTTTTTTTATACATATAAAACTTTTTAATAAAAATTAAAACTTATATATATAATAAAAAATATCAATAATTAAAACCTATTTATTGTAAAATTAATTGACTTTTTGTTTACTTATGTTAACATTATCAAAAATACTTTTTGGAGTTATTTTATGAAAAAGCTGATTATAGCTTTAATGATGATTGCATCATTAAGCGGAGGTTTATTTGCACAAAACATTGGAGAGAAAACAGGAAATGCTTTTTGGGATTATATGCATGGCAGGAGTTTATTTGGTATTAACTTTGGTCCTACATTATATGCAGGGCTTTTTGATATTGGTGTTAGGTTTTTAAATATAGACAAAATGGTTACAGATGGAGGAGGAGATACTAGCGGAACTGATTTAAGGTCAAAACATTATGCTTTTGGTTTGGGTTTCAGTTATGATTTTGCACCTGTTAATTTTATGACAGTTGGTCTTGATATTGGTTTTTCTGTTGGAGAGATTAGTGCTGGAGAAGATAGAATAACTTTCAGTACTATTCCTTGGTCTTTAAATGTTAAGTTTTTCTTTTGGAAGAATGCTCCTTTTGGATTTTTCTTATCTCCAAGAATTGGCGGTACAGCTTTAAGGGCTAATGGTTATGGTCCAAATATAGAGGCTAATGGTATTACTAGTTTATATTCTCATGGAGGTTTTTATTTATCTCTTGAATTGGGTTGGAGAATACAATTATTCCCTAAGATGGGTGCTAATTGGCCTGTACAAGTTGGTATAGATGTTTCTTTATTTGATTTAGGTTATTATGTTGCTCCTTGGGCTAAACCTGTATTTGATGTTCCTCAATTTGAAGGCTTAAAAAGTTTTGCTGTGTTCGCTAATATAAGAGCTTTAATACTTCCTCGTATAGGTATTACTTTGAGATTCTAATTTTATATTAAATAATAAAAAGCCTGTATGCATATTTTTATGTGTGCGGGCTTTTTTATGCCGAAAATTATTATATAAAAATATTTATTAAAAAATTATAAAAACTCACATTTAAAATTAATTATGAATAAACAAATTTTATATTGCAATAAAAATGAATATCCTGCATTTCCTTCTATAGTGAAATTAGAAAAAGATAAATATTTAGTAAGTTTTAGGCTTGCTCCAAAAAACAAAAAAAATTATTCTCATCTGCATTCTTTAAGTAAAGCCATTATTTTAACATATTACAAAAACAAAATAATTAATACTACTGAAATAGCTAAAGAAGATGATGCTGCAAAACAAGATGTACAGCTTTTTAGAGTTGATGATAAAACTATAATTGCCTACTATTTTAGATATACTTTTCACCCGCAAAGTGAAATTGATTTATTAAAAGAAAATACTTTTTTGGAATATAATAATACAATAGCATTATTAAGCGGTATAGGATACTGTATTAGTTATGATAATGGTAAAACTTTTTCGAAATATAATACTATTGTATTAAAAAATGGAATGAAGAACTTTGCGGCGAGAGGAAGCATGGTAAAAGTAAATAATGAAATACTTATGCCTATATATGCCTTTAAAAAATATATAAACAAAAATAATTCTAAGTATCAATGTTATGTTATATATACTAAAGATTTGATTAATTGGGATATAAAGAGTTTTTTGTGCGAAACTGAATACAGAAAAATTGAGAATAAAAAAAGCAAAGTAGAATATGTTGAGCCTTCGCTTATATATCATAATAATGTATTATGGGTATTTATAAGGACACATGTTAATAATGAATATGCTTTTACTTCTTTAAGTTATTCTCTAGACAATGGAAAGAGTTTTACTAAGCCTTGTTTTACGAATATTAAAGGCTATCCTCTAAATCCTTTAAAGATTGATGAGAGTAGAGTTTTATTAAGTTATGGTTACAGATTAAAGCCTTATGGGGTTAGAGCAATTTTAGTAAATGACTTGAATGATTTAAAAAATTACTCTGATTATGATATACAAAAAAAAGAGATAATTATAGAAGATAAAATGAAAAGTACTGATTGCGGTTATCCTTGGTGTGATAATGATAATAACAAAATATATTGCGTTTATTATGGTTATGACAATAAAGATAAAATAAGAAAAATATTTTTAAGTGTATTTACTTTAGATTAAAAATATAGTAGACTTTGTTTATTGGGAGAGAGATATTTATGGACGATAAAGATATAATGAATCCTGAAATCTATGAGATAAAACCAGATGAATGGGAAGTTGTAGAAGATGATAAGAATATTGGTTATAGGCTTCTTGCTTATAAATTATCATCTTGGAGTGAGGATACTCATCTAATAGTAAATATTAATAAAGAGAGTAAAAATAAAACTATTATAATTAATTGGAATAGTAAAGACTTTGTGTTTCCTTCTCATAAGGCTTTTTTTAGATTTGATGATGATTTGCCTGATAATTTAGATTGTAAGGCTACTGAAGATAAACTTTCTTCTATTGTGTTAGACAGCGATTATGTTTATGATAGCTTGCTTAATCATAAGCTTCTTATAGTTAGAGCATCACTTGAAAAGAGCAAAACAACAAGGGTATTTAATATTTCAAAGTTTGCAGAAGTTTTAAGAAAGTAAATAATAAAAGTCTAAAATTAGCACATAAAAAAGGTATTAAATTTATATAAAAAATTTAATACCTTTTATAAATTGTCTATAAAAAATTAAAACTCTTTTATTTTGTTTCTGTCTAAAGTTTTTATTAATGCTTTAGCTATCTCTATAGAAGCAACTACATCATCATAAGAAGCATAACAATAATGACTATGAGCATATCTTGTGGCAACACCTAAAACAACGCTAGGGCTTCCTAAATTAGTTTTATGATATATAGCACCATTGGTAGAGCCTTTTTCACGTACTATTACTTGATGGGCAATATTATTTTCTTTAGCTATATTTATAGTATATTTATTTAATCTAGGGTTTGTAATCATTCCTCCGTCTATTACTCTAAGCTGAGAGCCTTTTCCAATAGCTCCATGTGCTCTCTCTCCATAATAAAAAGTATCATCAGCAGGAGAACCCTCAAAAACTATAACTAAATCAGGCTTTACTTTATTAGCAGCAACAGAAGCTCCTCTTGCTCCAACCTCTTCTTGTGATGTCATCATACCAACTAAATTAACATTTAATTTTTCATCTTTTAATGCCTTTAGAGTTTCTATTACGCACACAGCACCAACTCTATTATCTATAGCCTTAGCACAAAAACTTTTAGTTCTCTCATCATATCTAAAATCAACATCAGGCACAACAGGGTCGCCTATGCATATTCCAAATATATCCTCAGTCTCTTTTTTGCTTCTAGTACCAACATCAATATACATATCTTTTAATGTAGGTAATTTTTTTCTATCTTCATCAGTCATAAAATGAGGAGGCTTTGAACCTATAACACCTTTAACATATTCTCTATTTGATGATTTTATCACCACAGAATTTGATACAATGTTTGGTATATGCCAACCTCCAAGAGGTATAAAAGATAATGTACCATTTTCATTTATATGCTCTACCATAAAACCAATTTCATCTATATGGCAGTCTAAGGCTACTATTGGTTTATTTTTATCTATTTTTTCTAAACCTAAATACAAATTATTAATAGAGTCTCTTTCACTGTCTATAAAATTTGCTTTTTCCTTTATAATATTTATTACATCATCTTCAAAACCTGATGGTCCGAATGCATTAGTTAAATCTTTTAATAATGTTAGTGTATTATTCATTAAAAAAATCCTAAAATAAATTTCATATCAATAATAAATCATTTAAATAAAATATCAATAATATACTATTAAAATAATAAAGATTTAGATTGTTTTTATTGCTATTATACTATAATATAAAGCTCAAAAATTAGGTGTTTGTATGCTGAGTTTAAAAGGGATTAATGAGATAGTAGATAAAAATTACAAATCAAAATATGATAAAACAACTTCATTTATAGATAACAAAATTATTTCTAAAATTTTTATTAAAGATAAAAGCAGTTTGGTTTGCGTGAAAGCTATAAGATTTATTATTGGGGCGTATTTAGAATTAAAAGAACCTTGTAGGCTAGATATTCCTGATAATATAGGCTATTCTTTAGATGAAGAGAGTTTTAGAGAGGCATTAGAAAATATATATATTAATTTTGCTGAAGACAATAAAACTAAAAATGTTCTATATCCATATTGCATATTTGCTTCTAATAATCAAATTAATAAACTTTACAAAAATGCCAAAAATATTGCAAGCAAAAGATTTAAATATGCTTCTTTTATAATGGAAGCTATATTTTTATCTTCAAAGAATATTGGTTTTTATTTAATTTATGAAGCTTCAAAAAAGTTTAAGCAAGTTAGTGTGAGAAATAAATGCCGTGATATGTTTTATAGTATTTCTCATAAAATGAATATGACAGAAGAAGAATTTGCTGATATTATTATGCCTAATTTTGGATTTGATAGAGAGGGGATTCGCATTGTTAAAACAGATGATAGAATATTTAGAATAATTTTAAAGGATAATTTTTCTATTGATATTTTTGATGAGTCTAAAAATAAAGCGTTCAAAACTTTACCAAAAGATTTTCCTGTTGATATAAAAACTGAATTAACTACATTAAAAACTGAAGCTAAAAAACTTATTAAAATGCAAACAGAAAGATTAATTTATGTTTTCATGAATGGGAGAAAATGGCAGTTTAATAATTGGAGAGATTTATTTTTATATAATCCATTTATGAAGATTTTTGCTGTTAATTTAGTTTGGGGTATATATGATAAAAAAGATACTTTATTAAACAGTTTTAGATATATGGAAGATGGGACATTTAATGATATAAATGATGAAGAGATTTTTATTAAAGATGATGATATCATAGGTTTATTAAGTCCAATAGAAGTAAAAAAATCTATTATAGAAAAATGGCAAAAACAAATTTTAGACTATGAAATAGAACAGCCTTTTAATCAACTTTCTACAAAAACAAAAACTGCTTTAATAAAAGAAATACCTAAACTTGCAACTGTCGGCACTGTTAGAAATATTGCTAATAGGTTTTCTATGATTAGAGATGATGTTAATGGAATTGTTACTAGAGGATATGTTTTTTATGATGATTATAATGATGCTTCTATTTATATAAAATTATCTAATGTTTATTATGCTTCTAATAATAATGATGAAACTGAAATAGAGATAAAATTCAATGAATATGCTGATGAAAGATTTAAATATGTTTTTTATTTAATATTATTTTCTTTGCTAAAATGAGTGCAAATAATGTGATTTAAAAGCAAAAAAGCTATTTATTTTTATCTAAATATTGTTTTAAATGTCGATATCTTAATTGACAAAAAATATTGCATATTATATTATATAGAGAAAGGTAACATAATATGGTAAGCGTTATAATACCAGTCTATAATACTGATAAATATTTATCCTATTGTTTGGATAGTTTAATTAAACAAACTATTAAGAAAATAGAGATAATATGTGTTAATGATTGCAGCAGTGATAAAAGCAGAGAAATAATAAAAGAGTATTCTCTAAAAGATAAAAGAATAATATTAATAGACAATAAAATAAAACATGGTGCTGGAATATCTAGAAATATTGGTTTAAATATTGCTAGAGGAGAATATGTTTTTTTTATGGATTCTGATGATTATATTTCTAGTAATTTTTTGGAAGAATTATATGATACAGCAAAAAAATATGATTCTGATTATGTAAGCAGTTTAAATATATATGATGTTATAGATTCAAAAGAATATGTATCTCATCTAAATAAAGTAAGTTTTTTAAGTGATGATAATTTAGAAGGAATATCAAGTGCTAATATTAAAAACTTATCTCCTACAGATAAAGAGACTATTGAAGAGTCAACTTGGTCAAAACTATGGAGAAGAGAGTTTTTAATAAATAATAATATTTACTATTCTTCTATACTTTGCTATCAAGATACAGAGCAGTTTTTTAAATCTCTTATTCATAACCCAAAAATATCTTTTAATCATAAGCCGATATATTATTACAGACAGCATATTCATACTATTTCTACTAAAAAAAATACTGATATAAATTATTTTAAAACATTATTTGTATTATTAAGAAATTGTATAGATTATTATAATGAGGATTATATTCCTTATCTTATGAAAAATTTTTTTGAGTTATCAAATAGGGCTATAGAAAAATTTGCAGATAAAAATCTAGCTTTAAATACATTTATAGAAGAGTTAAAAATGTTAGATTTAGATGAGAGTTATTTTATTAATGAAAGAGAATATTTAAAAGATTTCATATCTGATTATTCTACATTAGTTTCTAAAGATTATGCTTATCAAGTGTGAATTTATTATTTAAATTTTATTTGACAAATAAATGTTTTGTGTTATAGTTTTAACTAACTGACTAAGTTAGTCAGTAAAAGAGTTCTAATGATGAATAAAACTATAAATATACCAGAAGAAAAAAAGAAGCTATCATAAACGCATCAATAGAAGAGTTTGCTAAACATGAGTATAAACATGCTGTATTAGAAAATATTGCTAGTAATGCCAATATATCTAAATCTTTACTTTTATATCATTTTAAAACTAAGAAAAAATTGTATGAATATGTTTATAATTATGTATATGAGTATATAGAAAAAATAATTGCAGATTCTAACTTTTACAAAATAAAAGATTTTTTTGAGCTTATGGAATATTCCTTTTATAAAAAGTTAGAAATGATGGATAAGCATAAATCTATATTTGATTTTTTAATACAGGGATATTTTGATGAGAGTGAAGATGTAAAAGAAATTGTTAATAATTATAAGAATAAAAAGCAAATTGATATAAATAGTTATTTTAAAAATATTGATAAAACCAAGTTTAGAGATGATGTTGATATAAAAGATAATATAGAAATTATAACATACACATCTGAAGGTTATTTACAAAGCAGAAAAAATATGAGCATGAAAATATATAAAGATGACATGATAAAACAGTATTCTAGGTGGATGAAAATGTTTAAGCAGATTGCATACAAGAAAAAATATTTATAAGGCATAAGGAGGAATTATTTATGTCTGTAATAAAAGTAGATAATATTAGCAAAGATTATGGAAGCAAAAGAGGAGTATTTAATTTATCTTTTGAAGTGAACAGAGGAGAAATATTTGGAATGCTTGGTCCTAATGGAGCAGGTAAGACAACAACTATAAGGCAATTAATGGGGTTTATAAAGTCTGATAAAGGAAGTGCCAAAATATTAGATATGGACTGTTTTGTAAATAGAGAGAATATACAATTGAAGTTAGGATATTTGCCTGGAGAGATTGCTTTTATGGACGAGATGAAGGGGAGTGATTTTATAAGATTTATTGCTGAGATGAAATCAATAAAGAGTAAAAAAAGAATTAATGAGCTTACAGATTTATTTGAACTTGATGCGGGTAGAAAAATAAAAAATATGTCAAAAGGTACAAAACAAAAAATAGCTATAGTATGTGCTTTTATGAATGATCCTGAAGTTGTTATACTAGATGAGCCTACAAGCGGACTTGACCCTTTGATGCAAAAAAAGTTTATTGAATTGATTTTAGAAGAGAAGAAAAAAGGCACTACTATTTTTATGTCATCGCATATATTTGAAGAAGTTGAAAAAACATGCGACAGAACTGCTATATTAAAAGACGGCAAACTTATAGCTATAGAAAATATGGAAGAATTAAAATCTAAAAAGAATAAAAATTTTGAAGTAGTTTTTAAAACAAATGAAGAAGCGTTAAATTTTAAAAATAAAATTAGTTTTAAATCAGAGCTAAATAATAATATTGTAAAGCTTTCTATTATCAATAATGAAATTAATAATTTCATAAAAGAACTTAGCAATTATGATATATTAGATATTAATTCTTCAACTCAGACATTGGAGGAGTTATTTTTGCATTTTTATAATAAATGATGAAAAAAATTATACTATGCTAATTTTTATTAATGTAGATTAATGGTGAATATTTTAGACTAAATTTAATAATTTATATTAGCCGTAAAATAAAGTTAGTGTTATTTAATAATGATTTTTATATTTGCACTTTTTGGTTCTTTGACGAAGTCCGCACAGCGAAGGCGGGAAAAAGAACAATAAAAGAATTAATATATACTAGTAAATAATTTTTATTAGCAATAATAAGTTTATCAATAATAGGAGTTTGTATGTTTAATTTAGTTTTATTAAAAAAAGAATTCAAATCAAATTTTAAAATATTATTAATATTTGCTTTAGTATTAACTATGTATGGAGCAATTATAGTTTCTATGTTTGACCCTAAACTTGTTGATAGTTTAAACTCTATGGTTGAGAGTATGCCTCAGATGTTTGCTTTATTTGGAATGAATAATTTTTCTAGTAATTTAACTGACTTTTTAATTGATTATTTATATTCTTTTTTGCTTATTATTTTTCCATTAGTTTTTATTGTTTTGCTTGTTAATAGACTTTTTATAAGATACATTGATAAAGGAAGCATTGCATATTTATTTGCAACACCTAATTCAAGAATAAAGATAATATCTACACAAATATTAAGTGCTGTTTTAGAAATATTTATATTAAACCTATATATCACTATACTCCTTATAATTACAAGTGAGATGATGTTTAAAGGAGAACTTGATATAACAAAACTTATTATTATAAATATTGCTCTTTATGGTTTATGGCTTTCTTTTTTGGGAATATGTTTTTTAAGCTCTGTTAGTTTTTCTTCCACATCAATTTCTCTTTGGGCAGGTGCCGGACTTTGTGTATTATTTATGCTTTTTCAAATGATATCAAGGGTAGGAGAGAAGGCAGAGTTTTTTAAATATTTAAGTATTATAACATTATTTGCACCGTCTAAATATAGTACTGATTTTAATATATTTTTAATTGGCACTATATGCTTATTTATTATTGGAATAGTTACTAATATACTAGCTATAATTATTTTTAATAAAAGAGATATAAGAGCATAATTTTTTATGATATACCTAAACATCTATATTTTGTCAACATAAATTTATATTTTTGTTTTTATATTTGGGGCTTTTCCCCATACCCCAGTACTTTTATTGGTATAAAAGAACCAAAATAACTGCATTTTTATAGGTTATATCCTATATTTAATAGCATGTTTTTAATATAAAGTTCTAGCAATTGCATTTTCGCGAAGCGTGCCTGTGGCAGCTATTTTGACTAAGTCCGCAGAACGTGTGCACAAAAAAGTAGATAACATTTACATAAAGTCCATTAGTTGAGAAAGTTAAAAAATTTCAGTATATATAAACCTGCTTCATAATGTAAAAATATCATTATGAAGCAAATCTATTATCTTTATCCTATACACTCAGAAAGTATTGAAACGGCTTTTTCTAATTCTTTATCAGTTATTGTGAGAGGAGGAAGAAGTCTTATTTTATTTTTAGCAGTCAAAGGAATTACTCCTTTTGATATACATTTTTCTACTATTTCTCTAGCATTTAATCCTTCTTTTAATCCTATTCCAAGCATTAAACCTATTCCGTCCACACTTACAACATTATTAAGTTTTGTTAATTTACTTTTTATATATTTAGATTTTTTTTCAACTTCTTTTAAAAGGCTTTTGTCTATAATGTTTAATACTTCCAAAGCCCCAGCAGCAACAACAGGATTAGCTCCAAACGTAGAAGCATGGTCCCCCGGAACAAATACACAGGAGCATTTTTTATTCATAAGTATAGCCCCTATAGGAAGTCCGCCTCCTAAACCTTTAGCCAATGTAGTAATGTCTGGTTTAATTCCAAAATGTTCAGAGCATAAAAACTTTCCTGTTCTTCCAATACCAGTTTGAACTTCATCAACTATAAAAAGTATATCATTTTCTTCACAGTATTTTTTTATCTTTTGTACATATTCTTTATCAAGCGGTATTACTCCTCCTTCACCCTGTATAAGCTCCATCATTATAGCACATGCATTGTCTTTTAATTTTTCTATAGTGTCTTCATAATTATTAGCTTCTGCAAATGAAAAGCCTTCCAAAAATGGAAAAAAGTAATTGTGAAAAACTTCCTGACCTGTAGCTGAAATTGTAGCTATGGTTCTGCCATGAAAAGAGTTTTTTAATGTTACAATTTTGTTTCTTTTATAATTTTTATCATTATTGGCATATTTATTAAAAGAATACTTTCTTGCACATTTAATAGCAGCTTCATTTGATTCGGCACCAGAGTTGCAGAAAAATACTTTATCATATTTTGTTATAGAGCATAATTTTTTTGCCAAATCAATATAAGGTTTTGTGTAGAAAAGATTTGAAGTATGCTGAAGTGTTTTTGCTTGATTTACTACAGCATTAATCCAATTTTTATTTCCATAACCAATGCTATTAACTCCAATACCGCTTCCTAAATCAATATACTCTTTTCCTTCTATATCTTTTAATTTAGTATCTTTAGCAGACTCTAAAACTAAATCGAATCTTGCATAAGTGTTAGCAACATATTTTTTGCTGTTATTAATATATTCTTTTTTTAACTTTGATTTTTTATTATTTTGATTATTATTGTTTTTTTTGCATGCCATGTTTTTACCCTCATTATTTAATTTATATTTATTAATCTTTATAAAACATTGTTCCTATACCTTCATCAGTAAACATCTCTATCAATAATGAATGGCATAGTCTTCCGTCTATTATAAATACTTTTGATACTCCATTTTGTACTGCATTAATACAGTGCTGAACTTTAGGTATCATTCCTCCAGATATAGTGCCGTCTTTTATAAGATTATCTATCTCTTTAATATTTATTTTGCTTATTAAAGTGCTTTCATCATCTTTATCTTTTAAAAGCCCTGGTGTGTCTGTCATATATATTAATGTTTCAGCCTTTAAACTTTCTGCTATTTTGGCAGCAGCAGTATCAGCATTAATATTATAAACATTTCCTTCATTGTCGCATCCAACAGTTGCAACTATTGGAATATATTCGTTTGTTATTATAGTATTAAGCAAATGAGTATCAACATCATCTACATCTCCAACAAATCCTAAATCAATATCCCCTTTATATTTGCTCACTTTAAACATGTTGCCGTCAATACCGCATATACCTAAACATTTACCTCCAGAGTTTTCAAGAGAAGCCACCAACTCTTTATTAACTTTTCCAGCTAGAACCATTTTTACTATTTCAGCAGTTTCACTGTCAGTGTATCTTAAGCCATTTATAAACTTTGATTCTTTTCCTATTTTATTAAGCATGGCAGTAATATCTTTTCCTCCGCCATGAACCACTATAACATTTATTCCCACAGTAGAAAGCAAAGCAACATCGCTCATCACTTTCTTTTTTAATTCAGGATTTTCCATAGCACTTCCGCCATATTTTATTACAACGGTTTTCCCTGTATATTTTTGTATATATGGAAGTGCCTGATTAAGTATTAGTGCCTTATCTCTATTTGAAATATTTTCCATTTTTATTTCCTTGTATCTATATTGCTTTATATAAGATTTTAGCTTCTGTATGAGCCGTTAATTTTTACATAATCATAAGTTAAATCACAGCCCCAAGCTACAGCTTTACTATTGCCAGAGTTCATATCTATTGTAATTTTTATCTCATCTTCTTTTAATATTTTTAAAGCTTCATCTTCATTAAACTCCACACCATATCCGTCTTTATAAACATTCATCTCTCCATATTTTGAACCAACATTTATAGAAACTTTATTTATATCAAAGTCAGCATCAGTATAACCTATAGCACATGAAATTCTTCCCCAGTTCATATCACACCCAAACATAGCCGCCTTAACTAAATTTGATGTTATTACAGATTTTGCTATTTTTCTTGCTAATTTTATATCACTAGCATTCATTACTTCGCATTCAATTAACTTTGTAGCTCCTTCTCCGTCTTTAGCTATTGCTTTGGATAAATAAGTATTAGTCATATTTAATGCCTTGCAAAATATTTTATAATTATCATCTTCTTTATCTATCAAAGTGTTTTTAGCTTCACCATTAGCAAGAACAACACACATATCGTTTGTAGAAGTATCTCCATCAACACTAACCATATTATATGTAGATTTTGTATCTTCACTTAAAGCCTTCTGAAGCATTTCGCTTGATATATTGCAGTCTGTTGTGATAAATGCTAGCATTGTAGCCATATTAGGGTGAATCATTCCGCTTCCTTTTGCAGTACCTCCAATATGCACTTTTTTACCATCAATTTCAAACTCATATGCTATTTCTTTCATAAATGTGTCGGTTGTCATTATTGCACTTGCTGCATTTTTAGCATGCTCTTGAGAGTGCTTTGCATTGTCTATAAGCTCTTTTATATTTTTTTCTATAGGCTCAATTGGAAGAGGTACTCCTATAACTCCAGTAGAAGCAACAGCTACTTCTTTTTCATCAATACCAAGTACATCAGCAGCAAGTTTGCACATCTCTTTTGCTACTTCCACTCCGTTTTTATTACAAGTGTTAGCATTGCCAGAATTGCATATAATAGCTTTTGCTTTTCCATCTTTTAAATGTTCTTTACTTACTGTTATGTTTGCTCCGCATGCTTTGTTTTGAGTATATACTGCAGCAGCAGAACATTGACTTTTACTATAAATTATTGCTAAATCTTTTTTTTCTTTATTTTTCTTTATTCCAGCATATATTCCATTTGCGAAGAAACCTTCAGAAGCACATACACCGCCTTCAATTTGTTTAATATCTATCATTTTATTCTCCTATTGTTGTTTAATAAAAATTGTGTAAAAATATATATTTATAATTATTAAAAAGCTGGAGGTATTATATTCAAACCTTCATCTTCTTTAAAGCCTAAAGCTATATTCATGTTTTGTATTGCCTGTCCTGCTGCTCCTTTTACCATATTGTCTATTGTTGATACTATTATTAATTTGTTTGTTCTCTCGTCCATATGCAAAGATATATCACAATAATTTGAGTATTTAACATATTTTAAATTTGCTATCTCTCCAATATTTAATACTCTTACAAATGCTGAATCTTTATAAAACTCTTTGTAAATGTTATGTATATCTTCTAATTTAAGATTTTTATTTTCTAATTTAGCATATATTGTTGAAACTATTCCTCTGTTTAATGGAAGCAAATGAGGAACAAAAGTAACTTTTATATCTTCACCGTATATGTTTGATAATGTTTGCTCTATTTCTGGGGTATGTCTATGTTCAGCAATTTTGTATGGAGCAAATGCTTCATTACATTCAGTATAATGAGTATTTAATTTTAATTCTCTTCCTGCACCAGTAGCTCCAGATTTTGAATCAATTATAATATCATCTTTTTGTATTAATTTGTTTACTAAAGATGGTGCTAATGCTAAACCTATAGAAGTAGGGTAGCAGCCTGGGTTTCCTATAATTTTTGCATTCTTTAATTGTTTTTTACCATATACATTATCATACTTAATTATTTCAGGTATTGAATAAATAGCCTCTTTATGAAGATTTTTATATTTATATTCTTTGCCGTACCAATTTTTATAATCTTCTTCATCGTCCAATCTAAAATCAGCACCCAAATCTATAAATAAAATATTTTTTTCAAAGCATTTATTTGCAATCTCATCGCTTAAACCAGCAGGAAGTGATGCAAATACAACATCAGTGTTTTCAAATATTTCATTTTCATCTATTAATAATTTATCTAAGTTTTTATTTAAGTTAGGATATATTTCGTTTATATTTTTCCCAACAAAACTTTTTGAAGAAATGTTATTTAATTCTACTTTAGTATGAGATAATAGCAGTCTAATTAATTCTGCACCTGCATATCCTGTTGCACCTATAACGGATACTTTTATCATATAAAACGCTCCTATAATGATTTAAAATAATATTATAAAGAATAATATTTAATTGTTTTTAAAAAAATTTATTTTTAGATTAGAAGAAATAAAATAGAGGCTTAACGCCTTGAGAAATTATTTTTGATGTAAGAGATTATATTATACATTTTTATTTTTCCTAAAAACTGTTTAATATTTGCCTTTAATTATACTATTAATAACATAAAAGTCAAGTATTTATAACAATTTTATGATTAAAATATTAATTATTTTATAGCTATAAATATTTGGCAATAAAAAATATTAAGATATTTTAATAAAAAATTATCAATATGGCTTGAAAAATGATATTTGTATTGTAGAATATGTTCGATTTGTTGTGTATAATTTAATATAGTTTTGAATAATGATGCTTTGCTATTTTTTTAATTATCAAAAATATATTTATGGTTTCTATTTTTATGAAAAAGAAATTTAATAAAAAACTATACTTAATATTTGTTTTATTAATTCTTGTTATAGTGTTAATTATATCTTGTGAAAAGTTTAATATATTAGGTCCAACCTATATACGCCTGAAACAGATTTTAGATTGCCGGAAGAAACAATACCCGGACATATTGATGTCAATCCAGTACCTGCCAAATACGGAGAAGTATTCGGAGGTTTTAGTAAAAAATTCAAATATAAAGATAAATGGTATATATTAGCTGACTATATGTATGATTATGACCCTGAAAGAAAAAAATTAAATAAAACAGATAAAAATATAATTTTAGAAATAGATGATAATGCAAATATAATGATTTATGATAAAAACAGTAAAGGCTACAGTGATTGTTATTATATGAATGTAATAGAAGAAGATAGAGTTTTGTATGAATATTATGATTATGGAACTTATTCGTATTCTTCACGTTCCTTTACTACTACAGACTGTAAAGGCGAAGAAGATTATCATTCATTTATTACAGGCATAACTTTTGATAATAGGATAAGAACATCATCAGATTTAATAAATTGGAAATTTGAAGGGGCTAGCAATAATATTTATAAAACTTTTCCTTCAGTAAGTACAGACCCTAATGCTAGTTTTCAAGGAAGATTCGGAGCCAGTGGCTATAGAACTATTGAGTTTAAAGATTATATATATTTAATAGGTTTAAAAGAAGATTTTTCTGAGCAAAATCCAAGCGGATGCAGAAGTACAGATTTAGGACCATTTACAGTAAGTAAGGATGTATATTATAGAGTATATAAAAATAAAGATACCTCGGTTGGGGCTAATTGGGAAAAAATAACTACACCTTGGGGACAAAGAAGCAGTCTTACTATTCGCTATGATAAAAATAAAATATATATTACAAAAGGTTTAAGAGCATATTATAAATGGATAAAATCACCTTATTGGGATTATGAAATTGAATCTTTTGAAAATGATAATACTATATGGTCAACTACCGATGGCGTAACTTGGCAGAAAGAGCCTAATTCTTCAGCTTATGACAAGGCAAATGAAATAGATTCTTATTTATCACTTGGCGGAAATTTACCTTATATACAAAATAGAATAAAAACGCCTGAAGAGCCTAATTGGATAAAGCTAAATAACGGCAGATATTATAAATCAGACAATTCTTATGAAACTTATATAATAAATAAGAAAACTTATTATGTGCCTATACCTCCTTATGAAGAAATAAAAGCAGCTTATGACAGCGGGCAGGAATATTTTACTATTACAGAAGAACATATAAAAACAGCGGGGCTTAATCAATTTTTAACCAAAGATAAAGAGCCGAATAAAGATGAATATTGGACAGTCATCACTCCTATAGATTATACAGATAAATTAATGGTATGGCAAAGCGGAGGCAAGAAAGTGATGCTTAATATTAATAATAAAGCAGTTCAGCTTGTGGATTATCAACAAATAGAATATATGTATAATACTATTAAAGATTATTCTATTGTAATAAATGATTTGAGAAAAACAGCAAAAGAATTGAGAGATGGAACTCATTGGAGTGATATTGTCAATAATGGACAAGGAGGATATATAAAAGATGTACTTCTTGGTATGCATTATGATGCTAGGGCTGATATGCTTGAGCTTATGAAAAGTAACAGAGACTACATTATGCCTCATGATGCTATTACGCATTATACTGTGGAGTTTAAATATTAATTTCTTTTCAATTATTTTACAAGCTAAAATATGTTTTGTTTTTATATAGAAAATTATATTAAGGATAAAAAAAATGAAAGCAATTTTTTTAACAGCATTATGTACTTTATTTATTTTTGTTTCATGCGGTAATTCAAATAATACCAAACAAGAAACAGTAACAGATAATAATACAGCAGAAATCACACCATTACAACTCAGCGAAAATGAAAAAGCTAATAATTATGATGTTGTATATTTGGTTTCTGATACAGGAGAATATATTAACTCCGAGATAGCACAAAATGAAAACGGTAATTTTGGAGTTGTATATTACAGAGATATCAATCAAAACTTAAACACATTTAATGTTACAAAAGCAGGCGAGCTTGATGAAGGAAATATTTCAGCTGTTTCTTATGACAATAAAACATTAGAAGGAAATTTTCCGAGCATAGCATATCCATTTGTTGCTAAAATAGATGGTACAGAGATGACTTTCAAAGCAGCAAAAACTCCTGTAACAGGTGCTAAAATAATAGAATATACTTATTCAAATGTTTCTCCAAAATCTGATGACCCTAGAGTTTTTCAATTCAAAACAGCAATATTTGCTCTAAACAATGACAGCAAATCTGCAAACATAGATAAAATTAATTTAGACATAAATAAAGATTTTGGCATTACTGATGTAAGCACTTTCAATGACCCAACAAAATTATTAACAGCTCAAAGTTTAATAAGCAACAAAATGACTCCTATATATGATGAATGGGTAAAATCTGATTATATATCACATATAGAAAATTATTCTTCACAATTTGGAATAGATTATTTGAGTGAAAAAGTTGTATCTATTAATAAATTAGTTTATGAATATACAGGCGGAGCACATGGAAACTATGCTACAGTAAATAGCGTGTACTCATTAGAAAATGAAAACAAGTTAAAAATAGAAGATTTAATAATAGACTTAAAAAGTGCTAACTTAATTAAATTAATAGTAGATAAACTAGTAAAAATAGAAGGCAGAGATGCTAATTCTTATTTTGGATTAGATGAGATTTCATTAGAAAACAACAATTTCTATTTAACATCAAAAGGTTTAGTATTTACTTGGGGAATATATGAAATAGGACCTTATGCAATAGGTGAGACTAGGGTATTAATACCAACAGAAGAAATCAAACCTTATTTAAAAGATGAATACAAAACAATATTTGAATAATAAAAATATCTATTTATAAAGTGTATAAGAGGGTGGTTATTAATTTAACTATCCTCTTTTTATTATTTTTTACAAATATTACTTGACTAAAAATAAATAATGTACTATATTTATAGCATAAGCTAAAAATACTTAGTTAAAAATATCTTTGAATATGTTCGAGTTTAATTTCGGAGGTATTTATTATGAGTATTTTTAATAGCTTAAAACTTAATTGGCATTTTATCAACAACTGCAATATGCATTGCAAGTTCTGTTATGCTTCAAAAGATTCATGCAATATAAATTTATTCAAAATAGCTGAAAAACTTAAACCTTTTAAGTATATAAATTTAGTAGGCGGTGAGCCAACTATATACAAGAACTATATTCATTTATTGCATTATCTAAAATCACAAGGACATATACTAAGCATAGTAAGCAATGGCTCAATGTTTTTAAAGGATAACTCTATACTAAAAACAACTTTAAAATGCTGCGATGTTATAGGTTTAAGCATAGACTCATTAGACAAAGAAACTTGTATAAAAATAGGAAGAAGTGTAAAAAACAGCAAACCTATAACAAAAGAAGAATATTTATATTTAACTTACAAAATTAAAGAAAGCGGAAAAGCTCTAAAGATAAATACTGTTGTTAATAGATACAATTACAAAGAAAATCTAAACTCATTTATAGAAAAAGCCCTTCCAAACAAATGGAAAATATTTCAGGTACTCCCTATAGAAAATCTTAATTTCTGCAAAGAACTTTTAATAAGTAATGAAGAGTTTAACTATTTTCTAAATACTCATGCAGAAAATGAAAGAATAATGTATAGTGAAAACAATGATAACATGACTTCCTCCTATATAATGCTTGATGCTAAAGGCAGATTTTTTAACAACATTGATAATAAATATATTTACTCAAATAGTTTATTTGATGATGATGTTGATTTGTATGAAGAGTTTTTCAAAATGAATTATAGTATTGATAAATATTATAACAGGTACAAAAAAGCTAATTAATTGAAATATAGTGGCTTAAGTTTACGATTTATAAAAGGAGAAACAAAATGGAAAAATTATATTATGAATTTGATGAAAAAGAACTAGAAAATACATTAGAAAAATTATATTCTTTTTTTAAAAAACATGACGAAGATTTTGAAAAAACTTCTATATTTCTAGCAGATGAATATATTAATGGAAATATCAAATTAGAAATATATTTGCAATCAATAAATGTATTTATGCGTGCTTTTTCATATGATCCAAATAGTATGGGAACATATGAAAAACTTTTACCAGGTGTTTTAAAAATAGAAGATCACATGATAAAAAATAATATTATAGATGAAAATATATATGAAATGCTTATATATATTTATAATACAAATTACAATTTTGAAGAAATTATAAAAATATCTGAAGAATTATTACAAATAAATAATAAAAATAAAATGGCAATACTCCATTTAGTCAATCTTGGAAAAGAAATAGATTATGCTTCTAAACTTGTTCAAAACGAATTCAAAATAATAGATTCAATACCGATATGGATAGGAATTTATAATTATTATACTACAAAAATTGAACCATACATTTTTTATATAAGAATAAAAAAAGACAGTGAAGAGGCAGCAAAATTATTACTAGAAGAATATAAAAAAGATGGAATTAAAATTGATGAGCATCTATTGGATGAAAATAATATTATAAAAAAATGTAATGAAAAAATATATATGTATAAAAAATTAATAGAAGAATTAAAACTATATAATGGTCTGTATCTAAGTTATTTTATGAAAAAGTATAATAAAACACATGAAGAATTTAAATTATTATACAACAAAACATATAAATGGCATTACGAATTGGCATGTATTGAACATTGTAAGATTGCCCTACTGCAAAGTAATCTTGGCTGTGATTATTTATCTATATATGAAATAAATAATGATATAGAATATAGAAATAATGCTAAAAAATTATTTGAAGAAAGTATAAAAAATTATCTTAAGGAAGGAATAAACATTTTTATTAAAGACCCTGTTAAAGGTTTAGTTGATATTTATAATGCAGAAAAAGAATATAAAAAAGCTTATGATTTAATATTAGATATAATAAGACATAATATGATTTTAAAATATGATTGTGATTTATTATTATTAGAAGGAGAAATGTATTATAAAAAAGACAAAAGTGAGAAATCTGCCAAAAAAGCTATTGAAGATTTTAGACAGGCAATAGAAAGATTAAAATATATTGATACTGCTTCTTTTAAACCAGCAATGGAAAGAATTCTGCATAATACAATACCTCTAATATATGAAATGGAACAAAGCAGATTTATACATGAAAATAATGCAAAAAATTTACTTCAAAATTTATATTTTTATCATACAAATAAACCAGAGTTCTATACATCAGCATATATTACAGCATATAATATAAAAGCTTATGATCTTTGCAGAAATATAATATTATCTTTACCAGAAGAATGTAGTTATAAAAATGTAACCGAATATTATATAAAAGCTACGCACTATTCAAATATTGATAATACAAAAGAATTATTAGATATGTTTAATAATTCAGAAGAATTATTAATTTTTAAAAATACTATTATATATTTAATAAATAAATGTGCAAAATCTGAAGTTCTAAAAAAAGATACTGATATAAAAAACAAAAATGTATTAATAGATATTTATGAGATTATAAGCAACACAAGAAAAGAACTTGTAGTTATGCGTTTATTTGATTATGTACGAAATGCTGATGCATATGCTAATAAAACCTTTGATGAAGACACGAAAGAAGAAATTACAAATAAAGTTGCCAAATGGAAAGGAGAAAATATAAGTATAAAATATAATAATAAAGAATATGTATTATGCTATCATTTTCATTCATCAAATGAAATAGAAAAAGATGTAAATGGAAATATTATAAAAGATAATAGAGGCAAGCCTTTAAGAAGACTTCCTAATAAAAATTGGATAGCAATTAATCAGATAAGAGATTCATTAGCTCATAGGGTTAATGAAAAAACGAGCGATGTTAATGAAGAAATTATTAATGCTAAAAAATCAAGAGAGTTTATAAATGCCAATTTTAAATATATAATACAATGTTTATTCAGTGTAATAATAAAAAATAATTTGCTTACCGATGAACAATTCAGAAGCGATGAATTCTAATTGAATATTTTTATAAAGGTATTAATTATTATTTAGTTAATACCTTTATATTATTTAATTAAATATACTTCCAAGTGTAGCCTTTTTTCATCTCCAAAATTTCTTCAATAGTACCTTTTGCAATGATTTCTCCTCCGTTAGTGCCGCCTTCTAATCCTAAATCGATTATATAGTCGGCAGCTTTTATAACATCAGGATTATGCTCTATTATTATAACGCTGTGTCCTTTCTCTACTAATTTATTTAAAGCTATGAGAAGTTTATTAACATCATCAAAATGAAGCCCTGTAGTAGGTTCGTCCAAAATATAAACTATATGTTCATCGCCTTGTTTTTTAGCTAACTCTGTTGCAAGTTTCAAACGCTGTAATTCACCGCCAGAAAAAGTGTCAAGCCTTTGAGAAAGTTTTATATAACCAAGTCCAACCTCACTCATTATAGAAAGTGTTTTTGTAATTGATTTGTCGAAGTCAAAAAACTCTATTGCCTCATCAACAGTAAGTTCTAATACTTCGGCTATATTTAAAGATTTAAATCTTACAGACAAAGTTTCATCATTATATCTTTTACCACCGCAAGCCTCGCAAACTATTTCCATATCGGATAAGAAGTGCATAGCAATTTTTCTTATACCTTTACCTTCACATATATTGCATCTTCCTTCTTTGCCGTTATATGAGAATCTGCCCGGTGCAAATGCCTTTGCTTTGGCTGTATGAGTTTTAGCAAATATATTTCTTATTTTATCAAACACTTTACTATAGCTTACCAATGTACTTCTAATAGAGCCCACTATTGAAATTTGATCAACTAATATAGTATCCGAAACAATCTCAGGTATTTCAACGCTTTCAAATTTTGAGTATTGATTGAGTCTGCGTTTTTTTAGAGCAGGGTAGAGAGTGTCTATTATTAATGATGACTTACCGCTTCCAGATACTCCAGTAACAACTACTATCTTTTTAAGCGGTATATCAACATCAATGTTTTTTAAATTGTTTGTTGAAACATTTTTTAATTTTATGCATTCAGTCTCTTCATTTCTTACAGCAGTTTTTTCAAATACTTTTTTTCTCTCACTTAAATAATTTCCTGTAAGTGAATCATTATCTTTTAATATATCATCATACTTACCTTGGAAAACTACTTCCCCTCCAAAAGCACCAGCATAAGGCCCCATATCTACAATATTGTCAGCAACCTTCATAGTATCTCTGTCATGCTCTACTATTACAAGAGTATTTTTTAAATCTCTTAATTCTTTTAAAGTATCAAGTAAATGATTTGTATCTCTTGGGTGAAGTCCTACAGTAGGCTCATCTAATACATAAAGTACCCCTGTAAGTTTAGAGCCTAATTGACTGGCAAGTCTTATTCTCTGTGCCTCACCGCCTGAAAGTGTTGCATATTTCCTGCTTAAGAATAAATATCCAAGTCCTACTTTATCTAAGAAACTTAATCTTGTTCTAATTTCTTTTATTGCTTCTTTTGATATAGTATTTTCTCTTTCAGTTAAAAGAGTTGGAAGTTCATCAAAAAAGTTAATAGCTTCTTCAACTGTCATTGCACATACTTGGCTTATGTTTTTATTTTGTATAGTGTATGACCTTATTATCTCGTTTAATCTCTCTCCATGACAAGAGCTACATTCCTCATCAATAAAGAATTTACCAAGTGATTTATCTTTCCATTCTGAATAGTCTTCACTTGTAACATCATTATTAGAATGCCACTGAGTAATAACATTTCCTACAGAATAATCGCCTCCAAAGAAAAATGTATCAATAACTTTTTTGTCAAGTTCATTAAAAGGAGTTTCATACAAATCCTTTTTTGTTATGCCGTTTCTTTTTAAAAATCTCATTAAAGAATCTGTATAATATTTTCCTGGAGTAGAAAACATATTATGAATAGCAGTATCTAATGCCCCGTCAAATAATGGTTTAGTGCTGTCTTTTATTGCTAAATCTATACTAAATGTAGGTTTGCTTCCAAGCCCTTTACATTCCTCACAATATCCCCAATGTGAATTAAATGAAAAATGTCTTGGTGTAACTTCAAAATCAAATAATATTCCATGAAGCAAGCAAGCTGGGAATTTTGTGTGGAAACTTTCTTTTACAATTATTCCTTGAGTTGCTTTTATATGTGCTACTCCGTTTGATAAATCCATTGCTTTTTCAAGAGCATCTGCAATTCTTGCCCTTTTATCTTTTCCAACAACAACCCTGTCAATCACTATGCCTACAGAATATATCTCTTCTTTTGATAATGCAGCAATATCTTCTTCTGTAATATCATCTATAACATAGTCATTATTGTTAATCTGCATTCTTACATATCCAGCTTCTCTTGTTTTCTCTATAATCTTTTTAATATCTTTTGCATCATTGTCATTAAAAGTAAATCTATGATTAAATGAGCTATGATATAATGGAGAAATTATTACAAGTTTATTCTGCTCCATAGTGTCAACAATTTCAGTAGCAAGTATAGAAGGAGTTTCAGCTTTTAGAGTATCTTTATCAGAACAATGCGGACAATGAGGTTTAGCAAGCCTTGCAAAAATTAATCTAAAATAGTCATAAATCTCTGTAACAGTAGCAACAGTAGAGCGAGGATTTCTGCTTACATTTTTTTGGTCTATTGCAATTGCTGGTGCTAAGCCTTCAATTTTTTCAACATTAGCATCTTCAAATCTTCCTAAAAATCTTCTTGCATAAGTAGAAAGCGATTCAACAAATCTTCTTTGACCTTCTTTAAATATAGTGTCAAATGCAAGAGAAGTTTTTCCGCTTCCTGATACTCCTGTAATAACGTTGATTTGGTTTTTTGGGAGTGTCAAGCTTATATTTTTAAGATTATGTTTGTTAGCTCCTTTTATGATAAGAGAAGTGTTTTCTTCTTTTTTTGTTTGTTCTGTTTTGATATTCTCTTTTTTCTTTTTTGAAGGCTTTAATATTTCTTTAAGTTCCTTTGCTGTGAGAGATTCTTTTACTTTTATTATATCTTCAGGCTTACCTTCAGCAACAACTCTTCCTCCCTTATCCCCGCTTAAAGGCCCCATATCTATAATGTAATCAGCACATTTGATAACGTCCAAATTGTGCTCTACAACTAAAACAGTATTTCCTTTTTCAACGAGTCCATCTAATGCTTTTAATAATTTCTTTATATCCTCAAAATGAAGCCCTGTAGTAGGTTCATCTAATATATATAAAGTGTTTCCCGTAGATATTTTATGAAGTTCGCTTGCAAGTTTTATTCTTTGAGCTTCTCCTCCTGAAAGTGTAGTAGAAGGCTGACCTAATTTAATATATCCAAGTCCTATATCTTCCATTATTTTTAATATTCTTGTAATAGAAGTGATGCCATCAAAAAATTCTATTGCTTCAGATACACTCATCTCAAGAACATCATAAATAGTTTTGTCTTTATATTTAACGTCCAGAGTTTCTGCATTAAATCTCTTTCCGCCGCATTCCTCGCAAGGCACTAACACATTAGAAAGAAACTGCATCTCAAGTTCTATAACTCCAGCACCTTCACAAGTAGGACATCTTCCAGTTTTTACATTGAATGAAAATCTGCCTTTATCGTATCCTCTCATTTTAGCAAGTTTAGTAGCTGCAAATAAATCTCTTATAGGCGATAAAACTTTTGTGTATGTGGCAGGGTTACTTCTTGGTGTTCTTCCTATAGGAGATTGATCAACTTCTATAACCTTGTCAATATTTTCAAGCCCTTCTATTTTTTTATGGCTTCCAGGATTTAAACTCTTACCATAAAAATGATTATGCAATGCACGCATTAAAATATTTTCAACTAAAGTAGATTTACCGCTTCCAGAAAGTCCTGTAACTACAATAAATAAACCCAAAGGAAACTCAACATCTATGTTTTTAAGATTAAATTGATTAGCTCCAATTACTTTTAAAAATTTTCCGTTTCCTTCACGTCTTTGTTTAGGAATCTCTATATCATCATCGCCGCGTAAATATTTAGCAGTATATGATTTATCAGATTTTATAAACTCTTCATAATCACCAATGCCAACAACTTCACCCCCATTAACTCCAGCATTAGGACCTATATCAATTAAATAGTCAGACTCTTCCATTGTCTCTTTATCATGCTCTACAATTATGACAGTATTATTTTTATCTCTTAATGTTTTTAATGATTCAATTAATTTTTTATTGTCTGATTGATGAAGTCCTATTGAAGGCTCGTCAAGTACATATAATACACCTTCAAGCCCGCTTCCTATTTGTGATGCTAGTCTTATCCTTTGAGATTCTCCGCCTGAAAGAGTAGGGGAAGAACGTTCTACTGTTAAATATGTTAGTCCAACTTTCACCAAAAATGTTAATCTGTAAATTATCTCTTTTACTATAGGAGCACCAATTACTTCTTCATTTGGTTTTAATTTTAATTTAGTGAAATAATCATATAAATCTTCTATAGTCATTGAAGAGAAATCTGCTATAGTTTTGCCGTTAAACTTTACTGACAAAGCATCTTCATTAATTCTTTTACCCTTACATTTAGGGCATTCAACTTCGTCCATAAAATTAGCATAATAACTATTTTTATAAGTTTCATAATCGTATTTTAATCTGTCTAAAATTCCTGGAACTCTCTCTTCTACCATTTTGCTATGATACCAAAATCTTTTTCTCCATTTTACTTCTTTGTTAGTACCATAAAGTAAATATTTCTTTTCTGTTTTAGTTAAATCTTTCCAAGGCTTTTTTAAATCTATTTTATAAGTTTTGGCAATTACTTCAAGTTCATCAGTACCATATTCCATATCAAAACCAATATGATCATCTACAAAACAAGATAAAGCCCCTTCATAAATATTTAAATTCTCATCTTTTACAATATGCTTCTCAGTGAATACATGTTCAACTCCAAGTCCTCCGCAAACAGTGCATGCTCCCATAGGGTTATTAAATGAAAATAAATTAGGCTCAATATCTGCAATAGAGTGTCCGCAGTTTGCACAAGACCTTTCTGTTGTGTAGAGTTTATAATACTTATCTATCTCAAACTGCTTGCTCATTTTTATTTTTTTCTTTTTTGTTTTTGTATCTTCTTCAGTATTTTCTGGAGTTTCTGTTTCTAATACTTCTTCACTTTTTTCATGTTCTTCATAGAATGCTACTAAGCCTTTTGTTATTCTTATGGCTCTCTCAATATCATCAGTTATTCTTGATAAATATTTATCTTCTACTTTTATCCTATCAATAACTATCTCTAAAGTATGCTTCTCATATCTTTTAAGTTCTGGAATTTCATCTTCATCAAATTTATAAACTATATTATCAATTCTTATTCTAGGGTATCCTGCAAGTTTTACTTCTTCAATTTCTTTTCTATACTCTCCCTTTCTATCTCTTACAATAGGAGCAAGCACTAAAATTCTTTTTTGAGCAAACTCTCTTAAAACACTTTGTGCAATTTGGTCTTCACTTTGCTTAGAGATTTTATGTCCGCATTTAGAGCAATACGGTACTCCAAGCCTTGCAAAAAGAAGTCTAAAAAAGTCATAGATTTCTGTAACAGTGCCAACAGTAGAACGAGGATTTTTATTTACGCTTTTTTGGTCTATAGAAATAGTAGGAGATAATCCTTCAATATGTTCAACATCAGCCTTAGCCATAACACCCAAAAACTGTCTTGCATAAGCTGACAATGATTCTAAATATCTTCTCTGTCCCTCTTTAAAAATAGTATCAAAAGCAAGTGAGCTTTTCCCACTTCCTGATACTCCTGTCAAAGTAGTGAGTGTTTTATGAGGTATTGAAAGTGATATATTTTTAAGGTTATGCTCTTTAGCACCTCTTATTTCTATAGAATTATTAGCCATTAATTTATCCTTATAAAAAAGTTAAACCATTATAACATAATTTCCATATAAAAAAAGCCTTTATTGATATTAAATATTAATAAATAATTTTTATTACATTCCCCGCCCTTTTATATTTATTGCTTAAATTTGAACATGAAATTTTATTATTCTTCAAAAGCACAAAAGAAAAAGCATACCCGCCCAAGCTGTTTTTAAATTTAGAATTTTATTAGAAAATAGAATTTTAAAATTATCCACCGCACGCAGAGTAAAGTTAAAGAATAAAGCTGATTTATAATTCAAATTTTATAAAGTTATAATAGTAATCTAACCGTGCGTTAAATAGATTATAAATTTGATTAACACTAGGGTTGGGGTTCTTTTTCTAATTAAACAGTAAGAAATAGTTAAGTAAAAAATTCAAAATAAAACAATAAATATAATAGGGCGGGGTGTGTAAATAAAATTTAAAAAGGCTTTATAATATATTTCTATACTATAAAGCCAATAGGGAATTATGAATTGTATTATATGTCTAAAGCAGCATGATAGCCCCAATAAACCGCATTTGTTATTGTAGCAACTTTTGCAGCATCACCAATCACTCTTACAAATGGAGCTGTGTCTCTTAATTTTTCAACAGTATCAGTACAAGGTTTCTGCCCTAATGCACATATCACACTAGTGCCTTCAACTAATACTTCTTTATTGTCTTTATCAACACATAATATTCCGTCTTTTCTCACTTCTATTCCTTTGTATCCAGTATGAACTGTAACATATTTGTCAACTTCTTTTAAAAGTAAAGGTCTGTGTCTTACATTGGCATCAGGTGCAAGTTCATCTCTCATCTCTACAAGATGCACTTTTTTACCTTCCATTCCTAAATGTATAGCACATTCACAACCTGCTAAACCGCCTCCAAATACAATAACATTATCAGTTACTTTATCTTTTTCTTTGTAGTAGTTATTTACTATTACAACATTGTCTCCATCTAAACCTTTTATAGGAGGAACTAAAGGAGTAGAACCTACTGCGATTATTAATGCATAAGGATTTTCTTTTTCAACTAACTCTTTTGTTACTTCTGTATTAGTACGAATTTCTACACCAGCTTTTTTGTCAAGTAATTCATAAGTGTGAGATAAATCATACATTTCTTTTTTGAAAGGAAGAGCCTGTTCGATTTTTAATATACCGCCAACTTCTGATTCTTTTTCACATAATATAACTTTATGTCCTCTTCTAGCAGCAGTGTAAGCCGCATATAATCCTCCTGGACCAGCACCTGCAACTAACACTTTTTTACTTTCTCTAGCAGGCATAATCTCTACTCCGTCAAGCTCTCTTCCTATTAGAGGATTAACAGTACATCTCCTTGTAGCAGTAGCAGCACGTTCAGCCATACAAGTAAAACATCTTAAACAATGTACTATCTCTTCATCTCTATTTTCCATTACTTTTCTAGGAAGTTCATGGTCAGCAAGCAAAGCACGAGCCATATAAACAATATCAGCTTTTCCTGAGGCAATAATCTCTTCCATTTGTTCAGGACTATTTAAAGCTCCTATAGTTGATACTGGTACAGAGACATGTTTTTTTATAGCCTCTGCTAAATATACATTACAACTATGTTCTTTAAACATAGAAGGGTGAGTGTCGCCAAAACCTCTTTGATAAGTACCAGCAGAAACATGAAGTAAGTCCACATAAGGAGATATCTGTTTAGCTATCTCTATTCCTTCGTCTAAATCATAACCGCCGTCAAATAATTCTGAGCCGCTGAATCTAAACTCTATTGGGAATTTTTCTCCAACAGCTTTACGTACAGATTGTAATACTTCTATTGCTAAACGGCATCTGTTTTCTAAACTTCCTCCGTATTCGTCTTTTCTTTTATTAAAATAAGGAGAGAAAAATTGATTTAATAACCAGCCATGTCCGCCATGTATTAAAAGCATTTCAAAACCAGCTCTCTTAGCAAGTGAAGCAACATTACCATAGGCATCAACAATGTCTTTAATCATTTCTTTTGTTAAAGATTTTACTTCTATACCGTCAGGACGAACAGTGTCAGAAGGACCCCATTGAGCCATACTTTGTTTTTTGCTTTTGTCTGTCATATATGTACCAGCATACATACCAGAGTGAGATAATTCTAAACTTGCTATTGAACCATGTCTGCGTATAGCGTCAGCAGTATAAGCAGCAGCAGCAAGCGAGTTTAATATTTTTGTATCTAAATGATAAGCATGAGAGCCGTCTGTTTCAGGATGCACCATACATTCACTCACTGTAACAGCACCAGCACCGCCTCTTGCTCTTAATTCATAAAATGCAGTAGATTTAGGTCCTATACAGCCATCATTAGTTATATCAGTTCCGCCCATTGGAGCTGAAAACATTCTATTTTGAAATGTAACACCTGCTATAGTGATAGGTTTACATAGATTAGGATATTTATGTTTCATATTTTACACTCCTTAGATTTATTTAATTTCATTATTATTAATATGTTTTGTAAAAAATAGTTTTTTAATTTTAGTTATTTGCGGGGACTAGCCCCCGCACCCCCAGTTCTTTTATTGGTATAAAAGAACCAAAAGAACTAAATTTTTGATACTATATTAAGCTAAATTAAAATATAATTATTTATTAATTAAGAATTAGCTCTCTTCTCTCTTTTATCTAAAATTGAATATATTATTGTTAATACTATTCCAAAAATATTCAAAGCACATGCTACCAAAAATGCATTCTGATAAGTGCCGTATTGACGATACATGCTTCCCATAACAGTTGGTCCAAAATATCCAGCTATAGCAACACCAATAAACATTATTCCATAATTAACACTGTTGTTTAATGTTCCAAATTTTGAAGCTGTAAATCCAGGGAAACTCCCATAAATGAACCAAAACAAAGACCTACTATTGATATGCCAATATAGAATATCACATTAGTGCCTTCTCCTGATTTGTAAAGGCATAATAAACCTATTGCCCCAAGTACGCATGAAAAAGCTAATGTTAATATTTTTCCTATTTTGTCTGAAGAATAACCAGCTAAAATCCTTCCAAATACATTAAATAATGCTAATACAGATACTGCAGTACTAGCAGCAATAGCACTCATACCAACTAAATTCCTTGCAACTGCTGAAGCCTGAGAAGTAATCATCATTCCAGTAAAAGCTCCGCAAGTAAATAAAAGTATCATCACATAAAAGGCAGGAGTTTGAAGCATTCCTTTCCAATCTTTATTTACAGGAGCAGAATTTGATTTTTTCTTTTCTCTAGGAGTCCAACCATCTGGTATAAAGTTTGGAGGACATTTTTCTATAGTAAAAGAACAAAAAGCAAGTATAATACAAAAAGCTATACCAACAATTTTGAAAGCAGTAGGAGCATCAAATTTATTAACTATTGCAGTAACTATAGGAGGAAGAGCTACAGAACCAAAACCATATACTGCAGTGATAATACCGCCTACCAATCCGCTTTTATCTGGGAAGAATTTTATGCAGCTGCTTATTGCCGTACCATATGCCATTCCTAAACCAAGACCGCCTATTAATGCATAAGACACAATTAAAAATCCTACACTTGTAGCAAAACCAGAAATAAGCATTCCAAGCCCCCACATCATTCCGCCTACAAACAAAACTTTTTTAGGTCAAAATTTATCATTAACCCAACCGCCGCTTATCATTGTGATAGGTCCTACACTATTAGCTATTGTATATACTATGGCTAAATCTGCAGAAGTTAATGTTTTTCCCAATATTCCAGATAAATATTCTGCCATAGGTGCTGCAAATACACTCCAAGTATAAATTGAGCCTAAACATAAATTGGCTAAACATACCACAAAAAGTATAAACCATCTCTTTTTTGTGTAATTCATAATTATACTCCTGTAAATTATTATTTATATGAAAACATTTATAAAATGTTATTCTTTTACTCTTTATAGTAAATTATTAATCTTTTTAATGTATACGAATGATAACATATATAATTAAACATGTCAATACATACATATAAGCTTATATATGTTGCTTAATATGGATTTTTAGTTTTAATAGTGCTATAATAAATGCAATAATAAAAAAATAATTATTGGAGCGGTTTTTATGGGTGTATTAAAGTATGCTATTTTGGGACTTTTAAATCAAAAAAGCATGACGGGATATGATATTACAAAAGAATTTGAAGAGGCTTTGTGCGAATTTTGGAGTGCAAAACATAGCCAAATATATCCGGAATTAAAAAGTCTTAATGAACAGGGTATGGTAGAATATAAAATAGAAATATCAGGTAATGTATTAGAGAAGAAATTATATTCAATAACTGAGCTTGGTAAAAAAGACTTTATGAAATGGCTTGAATCAAAAATAGATATTCCTCCTACATTTAAAGATGAGTTTAGACTGCAGTTGTTTTTCTCAGATTTTTTATCAGACAAAAATAGAGAAGAATTAATAAAAAATCATCTTAATCAGCATAGAGATAGATTAGAGCATTTAAGAAACAACCAAAAAAAATTTGACTCTATTCCAGAAAAAAATACAAATGCTTTTAGTGATTATTTAGTATTGTTAGGAGCTATTATGCGTGAAGAGAATACTTGCAAATGGCTTGAGAAATGTTTAGAGTTATGTAATTCATAATATAAAAATATTAATTATAATTTATAAACTATTAAAATAAAAAGTACTTTACATATTGAAAATAATTCCGAGTAATATAATATAAAATACAAAAAAATTTTAAGAAAGACTATGACTATTTATATTATAGTATTTATTGTAGTATTTTCTATATTGCTTTTTATTGCAAGTAAAATACTTCCAAAATTGTATTCAAAATATGTCCAGTCCGATATGGATAGAGTAAATAATTATATAGCATCAGAAAAATATAATTTGGCAATAAAAAAACTAAGAGATATACTCTCAAAAAATAAATCACATAATAAATCTTATAAAATATATAAAATTATAGGCGATTGTTATTATAAAATGGGTGAATATCCTTTTGCTATAGTTGAATATAGACATGCAATAGATACTGGAGATAATTCTCCTGAAACAGTAATATCTTTAGGCAGGTCTTTAAATGCTATAGGAAGAAAAGAAGAATCATTAGCACAGTTTTTATCATTATTAAAATTGGGCGGAGAATATAAAGTAAATGTATCTATAGAAATAGGTAAAATATACTATGATAATGGTCAATATAATACAGCTTTTCAATTTTTTGAGAATGCTTTAGAGAATGATTCTACAAATAAAGAGGCTTTAAAATATAAGGCATATTGTTATGTTAGTGCTGGTAACTATAATGAAGCTATAGTTATAATGAATGGTATTATTAACAAATATCCTAATGACCCTGCTTTGAATTATAATTTAGGACGTGCATATAAAGGAAAATTAGACTGCAAAAACGCTATTAAACATTATAAAATATCTAGCAAAGATAGAGAATATGCTATTAAATCATTGTATGAGATAGCTTTATGTTATATAGAATTGAATAATATAGAGTTTGCTATTAAATATTTGGAAATGGCTATTGCTTATGATGGTATTGATAGAGAATTGAATTTGGCTATATTATATCAATTATCTGAATGCTACAGCAGAATGGAAAATCTTAATAAGGCTATAGAATACTTAGAAAATATAATTATAATAGACCCAAATTATAAAGATGCTAATAAGAAATTAAATGAATATAAAGAGTCAAGATATAGTGATAATATTAAAAACTTCTTTAAGCTAGATGAAAATGACTTTGCTGATTTGGCATTAAAAATAGTATCTTCTATGAATTTGATTCCATATTCATTAAAGACTACAGACAAGAAATATGTTATAATTTTCGCTAAAGATGGTAAGAGTGTTCATTCTACTAAAAAGATAGTATTTTTTAGAATGTCTTATAGTCCTATATTTAATGAAGAGCTTATACAGTTATATGATTATGCTGTTAATTCTAATATAGTTAATTCTGTGCTTGTAACTTGTGCTATGGCTACTCCTGATGCTATAAGATATGCTGCTATGTCTAGAATTGATATAGTTGGTATTAAACGTTTAGAAAACTTAGTAGAAAAATCTACATTTACAAGCGTTCCTGTTGGTATTACTAGGACTGAAGAAAAATTAGATTGGATTATATAATTTTATCTTATGAAAAAAGTTCAAGATTTTTATTTTAAAAAAGCTAAAGAAGAAAATTATAAAGCTAGAAGTGTATTTAAATTGGAAGAGGCACAAAATAAATTTAAGTTTATTAAATCTTCTGATAATGTGCTTGATGTAGGGTGTTCTCCTGGTTCTTTTAGTCAATATATGCTTAATAAGATTATTAAAACAGGTTCTGTTGTGGGAGTGGATATACTTCCTAATAGCTTCTCTCATCAGAGATTTAAATTTATTCTTGGCGATATAAAAGAAATGGACGCTTCTACTTTTGATAATATAGAGTTTGATGTTGTTGTTAGTGATGCTATGCCTAATACTACTTCAGATAGAGAAACTAATCATTTGCGTTCTATTGGTTTATGCGAGAAGATATTTTATTTGGCAAAAGATGTTTTAAAAGATAACGGCAATTTTTTTATAAAGGTTTTTGATGGTAAAGATTTGCCTAATTTTAAAAAAGAGCTTAATGATTATTTTGATTCTGTAACAGTGTTTAAGCCAAAAAGTTCTAGAGATGAAAGCAGAGAAGTATTTTTATTTGCGAAGGGTTTTAAAAAGTTAAAAGGGTAGGCATAAAACCCACCCAATTTACAAAAAAAATTATTATAAAGATTTAACTATGTCTTTAAGTTTATTTAAATCTTCAGCATTAGGGTGACCCATAGCATTTGAATGATTAGCTAATTTTCCTTCTATTACTTTTTTCTCATCATCAGTAGCAGCTTTAGCTAACATATTTTCAAGATTTTTTTTCTGACCTTCTATCCACTGACCTTGACAAGCATAAGTGCCAATTATTGTATTAGAAGAATCTATAAATGTTTTAGCAGGGTTAAGCATTTTATCATAATAAGCTTGATTATCTCCATAACCAACAGTCATGAATAAAAATACTTTTTTGTTTTTTAATGTTTCCATAAATTTGCCAGCAGCCTCATCGCAAGTACCCTTGTAGCTTCCAGCACCAACAAATACTATATCAGAATCATTAACTTTAGCATTATCTACAGCATTTGCTTTAACGCATTGTAAGCATTCTCCATTAGCAGCTTCTTTTATAGCAAGAGCTAATTTTTCTGTATTTCCGCTTTTACTTGTATAAACTATTGAGTATTTCATTTTACAATCTCCTTTAAATGTTAGATTATTCTAATAATATATCATTTGAATATTTTTGCAAGTGTAATATTTTGTAAAAATTAGTATTTAAACATATTGACAAACTTCGATATGTTTGTTATAATACATATCGATAAACTTCGATATATTTATTAGGAGATTTAATGAAAAATTATAAAAAAGATGCATCTGTTTTTAAAGCTTTTTGTGATGAGAACAGACTTCAAATATTAGATATGCTTAAAGAAGGGGAGATATGTGCCTGTAAAATTTTAGAAAAATTAAACATAGTTCAGTCAACATTATCGCATCACATGAAAATACTTTTAGATGCCAAAATAGTAAACGGCAGAAAAGATGGGAAATGGACTCATTATAGTATAAATAAACAAGGCTTCGAAGATGCAAAAAAGATTCTTAACTCTTATGGAGAGAATTTAAATAAATCAAAAACTAGTAAGAAAATAAAATGCAAATGTGATTAAAGTAATATAATAAAAATTAGGATATTAAAAAATGGAAAACATAAAAACTATATTTATATTTATACAAGACCAAATAATATCAATGAAATGGCTTAATGTTTTGATAGGCAATATATTAAATAATTTTGCTATGTCAGAAACATTAAAAGGCGTTATACAATTTTTTGTTTATGATGTTATAAAAATATTTATTCTTCTTTCGGTGTTAATATTTTGTATATCATATATTCAAAGCTACTTTCCACCAGAAAGAACTAAAAAAATATTAGGAAGATTTAATGGAATATCAGCAAATATATTAGCGGCACTTTTTGGAACTGTTACCCCATTTTGCTCTTGTTCTTCTATACCGCTTTTTATAGGTTTTACTTCTGCTGGCATACCAATATCTATGACATTTTCTTTTTTAATATCATCGCCTCTTGTAGATTTGGCTTCTTTAATACTTCTTTCAAGCGTATTTGGAATGAAGATTGCTATCGCTTATGTTGTAGTTGGACTTGTTCTTGCTGTTTTGGGAGGCACTATAATAGGCAAGCTTAAAATGGAGAGATATTTAGAAGACTTTGTGAAAAATATAAAATCTAATGCTAATATAGAAATAGCAAAGATGACAAAAAAAGATAGGCTAATATATTCAAAAAATCAGGTAAAGCAAACTATAAAAAAGGTTTATTTATATATATTTATAGGGGTTGGAATTGGAGCTTTTATACACAATGTTATACCTGAAGCATGGATAAATGCTATACTTGGAAAAAATAATTGGTATTCTGTGCCTTTGGCTTCTTTTGTGGGTATTCCAATGTATGCTGATATATTCGGCACACTTCCTATTGCTGAGAGTTTATATTATAAGGGGGCTGGTTTAGGTACTATATTATCATTTATGATGTCTGTTACTGCTCTTTCTCTTCCTTCTATGATTATGATTAAAAAGGTTGTAAAGATGCCTTTGCTTATAACTTTTGTTGGTATTGTTACTGTGGGTATAATAATAATAGGTTATTTGTTTAATGCTTTTTATTTTGTGTAAAAAATTATATTAATAAAAATATAATTTTTTATTGGCTGATGATAACAATTTATTACCAGATTATTGTGGTAATATTTTAGTTTGACAATTATCTCTTATATTTTATACTTCAAAAAAATATAAGGGATAATTATGAATAAGTTCATTGAAAATGTTTTGCTTAATAGCGTTGTTAAATTGTCTAATAATAAATATATTAGTGCAATTAAAGAGGGTGTTATATCTGTTATAAGTATAACTATAGTTGGCAGTTTTTTCTTGCTTATAGCATATCCTCCTGTTCCTAGTTCTTGGTTTGAGACAGTCGGACTTTTTAAATGGATTGCATTAAATAGAGATATTATATTAATGCCTTTTCAAACTACTATGAGTATTATATCTATATTTGTTATAATAGGTACAGCTTATCATTTATCAAGAAATTTAGAGCTTCCTACAATTCCAACTATATTAATTTCTTTGATAGCTTTTTTTATGACTTTAGATTGGACTAAAGCATTAGAAGCTGTATCATTTTCTCAAGTTGTAGTAACAGAGGAAAATCAGCTTGCTTTGATGGAGTTGTTGAAATTAGATAGTTTACCTAATATTGGAGAGACTTTTAATGTTTCTTCAGCTCCTTTAAAATCTTTAGGTCTTATAATACCTATGGATAATATGGGCAGTAAGGGAATGTTTGTAGGTTTTCTATGTGTAATTGTTGTATGCTTTATATTTAATTTCTTTAAAAAGAAAAACTTAACTATAAAAATGCCGGACGGTGTTCCTGAAGGTGTTATAAGGTCATTTGAAGCTTTAATTCCTTTATTGGCGATAGTGTCATTATTTGAACTTCTTCATTTAATACCAGCATTATTTCCAAAACAATTTCCTTCAGGCATTATAGATTTACATGTAATATTACAAAAATTATTCTTCTGGCTTCCTATTATAATAAACAGTTTGCCAGGTGCATTAATAATGGTATTTTTTATATGTTTCTTATGGTGTTTGGGTATTCATGGAAGTTCTATAGTAGAGGCTTTCACTATGCCAATACTTTTACAGCTTTTTGAAGCTAATGCTCAGGCATATATAAGCGGCGAGGCTATACCTTATATATTAACAAATCAGTTTTATTATGCTTTTGTATGGATAGGCGGAGGCGGCGGTACTCTTGGACTTGTTATATTGATGGCTTTTGTGGCAAAATCAAAATATATGAAAGTTTTAGGAAAATCTTCTTTGGCTCCTTGTTTGTTTAATATTAATGAACCTATAGTTTTTGGAACTCCTATAGTGCTTAATACATATTTAATGGTGCCATATATTGCTGGTCCTATGATATGTGTTGTTATTTCTTATATAGCTACTAAGATAGGTTTTATTTCTCAGACTGTTGCTGTTGTGCCTTGGACTTTCCCTGCTCCTTTATATGCTTATTTTGCTACGGGAGGAGATTGGAAGTCTATAATATTGGTTTTAATTAATTTGGCTGTTTTAACTGCTATGTATTTCCCTTTCTTAATAGCTTATGATAAAAAGCTTTTATTAGAAGAGTTAAAAGAAGAAAATAAATAATTAAAAAGGAGAGTATATTATTATGGGTAAAAGAATTTTTGAACTTGCTTTAGAAGATGTATTAAACATGAATGCATCTTTATTAAAAGATATTATAAAAAAATCTGAGGGAAGGTCTGTTATGGCAGAAGTGTGCTGCGGACATCAGCCTTTAATAGATTCTGTAAGTAATGCAGAAGCAGCAAGTGCATTTGGTGCTGATTTTATTACATTAAATTTATTTGATATGAATAAGCCTTTTATTTGGGGATTGTACAAAGAAAATCCTGATTCTTCAGAGCAAACTTGGCTTTCTGCAAGATTAAAAGGTTTGGTTAATGAAATAAATAAAAATAATGACAATATAGTAAAAGATTTGAAAAAAATTACAGGAAGATTAATTGGCGTTAATTTGGAGCCAGTACCAGAAGATAGTAATTATAATCCTGGTTTTAGAGCTTCAAAAGAAAATTATGAGAAACTTCTTAAATATGGTTTTGATTATGTTGTTCTTACAGGAAACCCTAATACAGGAGTTACAATAGAAAACATAGCAAAATCTGCTAAAGAATTAAAAAGTGTTTGCGGTGATAAAATTCTTATTATTGCTGGAAAGATGCATGGAGCAGGCGGAGATAATGTATATTCTATGGAAGAGCTTGACAATATGGTTAAAGCTGGTGCTGATGTTGTAATGGTTGGTGCTCCTTCAACACTTCCTGGTTATACTGTTGATTTTGTTTATGAACAGATAAAAAGAATACATAGTTTTGGTGCTTTAGCTAAAACAGCTATAGGTACTTCTCAAGAGGGTGCTGATGTTAATACTATTAGAGAGATGACTTTATGGTCAAAGATGGCAGGTGCTGATATTGTGCATATTGGAGATGCTGCTTATAGCGGAATGTCATTGCCTGAAAATATTATGGCTATGTCTATTGCTCTTAGGGGAATAAGACATACTTATAGGAGAATGGCTTACAGAAAATAGTTTATAAAATATATTATTTAATTATATTTTTTAAAAATAAATTTGCAATTATATCAATATACCTGTATGATGTATATATAAAAAATATTTAAGAGGGGTATATGCAAAGAATAGATTTCGGCTGAGGCTGTTTACCTGATCCTCTAGAAGATGAGGGTATACAAAGAGAGGTGGATAAAATTCTATTATTATCTAACGAAAACTCTGCTGATATGCTTACTAATTTGCAAAATGCTGTAAATAAATTAAATATTGATTTTCCTATTAAATCTACTGATGATAAAGCTCTTATGTCATATTATGGTGTTATGACTTTGCCTGCACTTATAATAAATGATGAGCTTGTTTCTTATGGTGAAATTCTTTCAGAAGATAAGTTAATGAGCATTTTAAAAGAAAAATTGTTATAATTTATATATAATAAAAAATAAATTTTTAAGGAGAAAATTATATGTCATTTAAAGATCTTTTTTTTGGTAATGGAGGCTGTGGCTGAGGACCTGTTATAGATCCCTTCGGTGAAGAGGAAAAAGTACAGGAAGAACCTATTGAGGCAAGAGTAAAAATACTTGGCACAGGCTGTGAAAATTGCAGAAAATTAGAAGAAAACACTATAGCTGCAATCGAAGAGGCTAAACTTGATTTGGCTATTAAACATGTAGAAAATATGGAAGATATAGCATTTTATGGTGTTATGTCAACTCCAGCTTTGGTTTTAGATGATAAGGTTCTTTCTTATGGAAAAGTATTAAGTAAAGAAGAGATCATTGAATTATTGAAAGCTAATTTATAATTTTTTATTATTAAATTTTATATAAAAAGAGATGGGTATTTTTTATATTCATCTCTTTTTTATTATCGTTTTTTATAATCTAATAAATATTTGTCTATTAATTTATCTTTATTATTCTAATTTTAATATGTATTTGTTATTTTATTTTTTGATTTAATAAAAAATATTCAAAATTTTATAAAAAATATGGAGTTTTCTCTTGCAATAAGTATGTTTATGTAGTATATTATATTTATTAATAATTAATACTAATAAGGAGTAATTAAAATGTCAGATAAAAAATTAACAACTGAATTTGGTGCCCCTGTAGAGAATAATCAACATTCTATGACAGCAGGTGCAAGAGGACCTATGTTGCTTCAAGATGTATGGTTTATGGAAAAGATGGCACATTTTGATAGAGAAGTTATACCAGAAAGAAGAATGCACGCTAAAGGTTCTGGGGCTTATGGTACATTTACAGTTACTCATGATATAACAAAATATACTAAAGCAAAAATATTCTCTGAAGTTGGAAAGAAAACAGATTTATTTGTAAGATTTTCTACTGTAGCAGGTGAGAGGGGAGCTGCTGATGCTGAGAGAGATATAAGAGGATTTGCTATTAAGTTTTATACTGAAGAAGGAAACTGGGACTTGGTAGGAAACAATACTCCTGTATTTTATTTTAGAGACCCTTTGAAATTCCCTGATTTGAACCATGCTGTAAAAAGAGACCCAAAAACTAATATGAGAAGTGCTCAAAACAAATGGGATTTCTTAACTTCACTTCCTGAAGCTATTCACCAAATAACTATAGATATGAGCGATAGAGGTATACCTTATAGTTATAGGCATATGCATGGATTTAGCAGTCATGCTTATAGCTTTATAAACAAAGAAGGCAAAAGATATTGGGTAAAATTCCATTTCAAAACTCAGCAAGGAATTAAAAACCTTACAGATGAAGAAGCTGCAGCAATAATAGCAAAAGACAGAGAAAGCTCTCAAAAAGATTTGTTTGAAGCTATAGAAAGAGGCGACTTCCCTAAATGGGATATGAAAATTCAAATAATGACTGAAGAACAAGCAAATGCTAGCAAAAGAAATCCATTTGACTTAACTAAAACTTGGTCGCAAAAAGAATATCCTCTAATTGATGTTGGTGTTTTAGAATTAAATAGAAACCCTGAAAACTATTTCGCAGAAGTAGAACAATCAGCATTCAGCCCTTCTACAATAGTGCCAGGTATTGGATTCTCAGCAGACAGAATGCTTCAAGGAAGATTATTCTCATACACTGATACTCAAAGATATAGATTAGGTGTAAATTATGCTAGTATACCAGTAAATGCTCCTAAGTTTAAAGCTAATACTTATCACAGAGACGGATACATGAGAGTAGAGTCTAATGGTTCTAAAGTTGAATATGAACCAAACTCACAAGGTGAATGGAAAGAGCAAAGAGAATATGCTGAACCGCCTTTGAAGATTTACGGTGATGCTTATAGATATGACCATAGAGAAGATGATGATGATTATTACACTGATGCAAGAGCTTTATTTAATCTTATGACAGATGCACAAAAACAAGTGTTGTTTGAAAATACAGCAAGAGATATGAATGGTGTTACTAAAGAAGTACAATTAAGACATATTAAAAACTGTATGAATGTTGATAAAGCTTATGGACTTGGGGTTGCCAAAGCATTAGGTTTTGATGAGAAGGATATAAAATAAAATAGATAACTAAATAACAATCTCCATAAATAATACGATAATAGTCAATCGATTTGTTTCGGTTGGCTATTATTGTTTTAAAAATATATTTTATAGCATTTTTATTCATTGTTTAAGTATATTAAAACTTTTTTGTATAAAAACAATAATAATAAGTTGACATAATGAAAACAGTTTTATATATTTTAGAAATATTATAATTTTATTTATATCAATTTATTTTAAGAGTTATGTAAAATGATTAGTATTATCGAAAATCATAAAAAAAGAAAACTATTCTTTTTAAACACTATCTCATCATCTTTAGTATTAATGGTTCATGAAGATAATTATATATTTATGCCTTATTGGGGGGCAAAAATAGAGGCAAGCAATATAGATTATATTATTGATGAAATAACTGAAGCTAATTATATGGCATATACTGATAATAGAAAAAAAATTCAGCTTGAAGTAATACCTCAAATATATCATTCTTACGGTTACACAGATTTAAAAGAACCAGCATTTCATTTTCTACATAAAGACGGTTCAAGAATAACAGACTTGCGTTATAAATCACATAACATATATAAAACTAAAAAGAAATTAGAAGGACTTCCTACAGTGTTATCAGATGAGCATAGTGAAGTATTAGAATTAGTTTTATTTGATGAGTTGAAAAAAATTGAGGTAACAATTACTTTAGCTGTATTTGAAAAATATAATGCAATAACAAAATCAGTAAAAGTAATAAATAAACATGAAACAGATTCTTTATACATAGAAAAAATAATGTCAGCAAATATAGACCTTCAGGAATCAAATTTTGAATTGCTTCATTTGTCTGGTGCTTGGGGAAGAGAATGTCATATTAAGAGAAGGAAATTAGAGCAGGGAATGCAGTCTATAGGAAGTGTGAGAGGTGCATCAGGACATGGTCAAAACCCATTTGCTGCTTTAATATCTCCTAATGCTGATGAAAATAATGGGGAAGTATATGCTATGAATTTCGTATACAGCGGAAATTTTAAAGCAAGTGTTGAAGTGGACATGCATTTAAATACTAGATTTCAAATGGGAATAAATGATTTTGATTTTGGTTGGACATTAATGCCTAATGAAGAGTTTCAAACTCCTGAAGCTGTGCTTGTATATACAAACAAAGGTTTAGGTGATATGTCGAGAACTTTCCATAAACTTTATCAAGATTGTTTGATGTCAAAAAAATATGCTTATAAAGAGCGTCCTATTTTGATAAACAGTTGGGAATCCAATTATTTTGATTTTAATAAAGAAAGTCTTTTAAAATTAGCTAAAGAGGCAAAAAATATAGGAGCTGAATTATTTGTATTAGATGATGGTTGGTTTGGAAAAAGAGATGATGATAAAAGTTCTTTGGGAGATTGGATACCTAATGAAAAAAAACTTGGCGGAAGTTTGTCTGCTTTGATAGATGATATAAATAAAACTGGATTAAGTTTTGGATTATGGTTTGAACCTGAAATGGTATCTCCTGATAGTGATTTATTTAGAAAACACCCAGAGTGGGCTATTCAAGTTAAAGGCAGAAAAATAGAGACTTCAAGATATCAGTATGTATTAGATTTAAGTAATCCTGAAGTATGCGGCTATATAATAAACTTTATGACTGATATTTTATCAAAAAATAATATTTCTTATGTTAAATGGGATATGAATAGAAATATTACAAATTTAGGTTCATCTTATCTAAAACCTGAAAAGCAAAAGGAACAATCTCATAGATATATGTTAGGTCTTTACAGTGTATTAGAAAATATTGTTAATGCATTTCCTAATATATTATTTGAAAGCTGTGCAGGTGGCGGCGGAAGATGTGATGCTGGTATGCTTTATTATATGCCTCAGGTTTGGACAAGTGATGATACTGATGCTATAGAAAGACTTGCTATACAATATGGAGCTTCTTTAATTTATCCTTCAATATCTTTAGCTTGCCATATTTCTGATATACCTAATCATCAAACACATAGAAAGGAAACTATAGAAACAAGAGCAAATGTTGCTATGTGGGGTAATTTGGGATTAGAATTAAACTTAAATAAAATAAGTGAAGAAGATAAAAAAATTATATCAGAAAAATTGGAAGTTTATAAACTCATAAGAGGTACTGTTCAGTTTGGAAGTCTTTACAGATTAAAAGGTTTAGATTATGGTAATGAATATGCTTGGCTTCATAAGAGTATTGATGAAAAAACTATAGTTGTAAATTATGTGCAAATAAATATGGTTCCTAATTTATTAACAAAGCGTTTGCGTTTAGAGGCATTAGAGCCTAAAAGTAAATATAAAGTAAATGACTCTGATAAAATCTACACTGGAGAAGAGTTAATGAATATTGGGCTTGTGCTTGGAGAGATAGTGGAAGATGCTATAGCTATTCAATGGATAATAAAAAAGATTGATTAATATTTAAAGAAAAGTATAAGATAATTAACATAATTAAGTTTACATAATTTATAATTCTATATTATTAATTAAAATAATATTTTATATAGAGATGTTTAATTTAATTTTGAAATAGAAAATTTTTTATAAAAATTATTTAAAAAAACTTATTATTTAATAAAACTCTTCATTAATATATTTAAATCTAATAAAAAATAATTTTGAAAAAACAAAATAATTTTTCATTTCTGTATTGACATAATTTTGATTTTACTATATAAGATTTGTGTCAATTTAAGAGCTACTATTTTTAATTTGGCAATTAAAACTATTTAGGAGTAAATCAATATTATGAAAAAGATTTTGATTTTCTTAAGTCTCGTAAGTATGTTCATGCTTACTTCTTGCGGCGGCGGCGCCTCTAGTTCTACTGATATCGTTATAACAGGTTCTTCTTCAGTTTCCCCTCTAATGTTCAAATTAGCTGAAAAGTTTGAAGAAGTTAATTCCAACTATACTGTAACAGTAGAAACATCAGATTCAACTATTGGAGTTCAGGACACTATAAACGGAAACAACAATATAGGTATGGCTTCAAGAAATTTGAAAGAAGATGAGTTACCTAGTTTAGATGCTTATTTATTGTGTCAAGATGGTATAGTAATCATCGCTAATAAAGATGCTGACATTGCTCAGATAAGCGAAGAAGAATTATACAATCTTTACATGAATAATACTGCTATAGGAACTGTAACTAAATCTATTTCAAGAGAAGACGGTTCTGGTACAAGAAGTGCTTTTACAGACTTAACTTCTATCGGCAAAGAAAATCCATTACCTGCAACTGTTGAAATCTTAGATGGAACAGGAAAGGTTAAAACATCAGTAATGAGTGATGCTTCAAAGATTGGATATATTTCTTTGGGTTCTATTGATGATACAATAAAGCCTTTAGCATATAAAGCAAAAGGTCAAAATGAATATGTTCAAGCATCAGTAGAAAATATTAAAAGTGATGCCTACAAGCTATACCGTCCTTTCTATATATTCACTAAAAAGGGTGTTGAGCTCGATGAAGGAACTAAGGCATTCTTAGACTTTATTAATAGTGAAGCAGGGAAAGCGGTCATAAATGAAAACGGCTATGTAGCTAACTAATTTGAAATGAATAAGTCGATGTACAATATTTTTTGTATATCGGCTTTTTTTATTTCTAAGTAATTTTTAAGGACATTTATTTTGAGTAAGAATATTAATAAATATAAGTTTAATGAAATAATAGATAATATAATGAGATATGTATTTTTTATATGTTCTATATTTTCAGTTATAGTTGTATTTTCAATATGTATTTTTATATTTATCTATAGTGTGCCAATATTTAAAGAAGTTGGATTTTTTAAATTTGTTTTTGGAATGAATTGGTCGCCTTCAACAAAAGACTTTGGAATATTGCCAATGATTGTGGGCTCTTTATATATCACAATTCTTTCTGTATTTCTTGGAGGAGGATTTGGTTTTTTTACGGCAGTTTATATATCAATGTTTGCTCCAAAAAATATAAGAGTAATATTATCTCAGGTAATAGATTTGCTTGCAGGCATTCCATCTATAGTTTACGGATTTTTTGGAATGGTTGTATTAGTGCCTTTTCTAAAAAACTTATCTCCTAATGATGTAGGCGAAGGTGTGTTAGCTAGTTCTATAATACTTGCTATAATGATACTTCCTACTATAACATCAATTACAAGATACAATTTGGAAGCCGTTTACAAATATTATTATGACGGTGCTAGGGCTTTGGGTAACACTCATTCACAAGCTATTTTTGGTGTTATAGTAAAGGCAGCAAAGTCGGGTATATTTTCTGCTATAGTGCTTGGTATGGGTAGGGCTATTGGGGAAACAATGGCTGTTATGATGGTGGCAGGTAATGCTCCTTTTATACCTAAAGATTTATTCTCATATTTTAGAACTATGACTATTAACATAGCATTAGAAATGGGTTATGCAACAGGCAATCATAGGTCAGCATTAATTGCAACTGCTTTTGTGCTTCTTATATTTATACTTATTATCAATATAGTGCTTTCTATTCTAAAAAGAAATAATTTATATTTTTCATTTTCTTTTTCTAGTCTTTTTAGAAAAAACAAAGAGCTTAAAACAAATATAAATGATTTTTCTTTTAAGAAGTTTGACATGAAAATGAGTACTATAAAAGCTAGTATTTTAGAATATATTTCTGTATTTGCTTCTATTGTATCTACATTGCTTTTAGTATTTATAGTATTATTTATACTTATTAGAGGGCTTCCTCATATAACATTAAATTTACTATTTGGTGAAAGCAACAATTCTCAAATGACGCTTTTGCCTGCAATAGTTTCTACTTCTATGATGCTTTTTATGTCTTTAATAATAGCTATTCCGTTAGGAGTATTTGCTGCTATTTATTTAACAGAATATTCAAAAGCAAAGAGTCAATTAATATCTATAATAAGAATATTTACAGACAGTTTATCAGGAATACCTTCAATAGTGTTTGGGCTTTTTGGTATGTTGGTATTTGCTAATTTGTTTGGCATGGGAAGAAGCATATTAGCAGGTTCTCTCACATTGGTTTTAATAATACTTCCTTCTATAATAAGACAAACAGAAGAGACATTATTATCAATACCTCCAAATTTACGCGAAGGCAGTTTGGCATTAGGGGCTTCAAAGGTGAGAACAATATTTAAGATAGTTTTGCCTTGCGGTTTCTCTGGAATAATGACTTCTGTTATTTTAAGTATTGGTAGGATAGTTGGAGAGAGTGCTGCTTTAATATATACTGCAGGTGCTGTTAGATATATGCCTAAGGGTTATTTTAGTGCTGGAAGTTCTTTTTCTGTTATGATGTGGATGTTTTCAAGCGAGGGTCTTTACATTAATCAAACATTCGCTACTGCAAGCATTTTGCTTATAATGGTTATACTTCTTAATGCTTCATTATTTTTAGTGAATACAAAATTAAAAAAAGATTATTAAATTTCTAAGAGGATTAAATATATATGGCTAATGAATTAAATAATACAGTAAACTTCAATTTTGATACTGATATAGCTATTAAGGTTAGAGATTTAGATTTATATTATGAATCTTTTCAGGCTTTAAAAAAGATAAATATTGATATAAACAAAAACAGCGTAACAGCTTTTATAGGACCTTCTGGCTGCGGAAAATCTACTCTTTTAAAAACTTTTAATAGAATGAATGATTTAGTTCCAAACTGCAAAATAGAAGGGGATATAGAAATAGCTGGAGTTAATATATATAATAAAAATGTTAATGTATCGTATTTAAGAAAAAATGTAGGAATGGTTTTTCAGAAATCTAATCTTTTTGCTATGAGCGTTTATGATAATATTGCTTATGGACCAAGAACTTTTGGAATAAAAAAGAAATCAGAGCTAGATGAGATAGTTGAATATAGTTTAACAAAGGCTGCTATTTGGGACGATATAAAAGACAGGCTTAATAAAAATGCTTTAGGTCTTTCTGGAGGTCAGCAGCAGAGATTATGTATTGCTAGGGCTTTATCGGTTAATCCAAAAATACTTCTTATGGACGAGCCTACAAGTGCATTAGACCCAATAAGTACTGGTAAAATAGAAGACCTTGTTGATGAGCTTAAAAATGAATACACTATAGTAATAGTTACGCATAATATGCAGCAGGCTATGAGAGTTTCTGATAAGACGGCTTTCTTTTTGTTTGGTGAGATTATAGAATATAGAGATACTGAAGAGATATTCTCTAAGCCTCAAGACCAAAGAACAGAGAGATACATTACTGGAAGATTTGGTTAATTTTTATTGTTTATAATTTATAATAAAAATGGAGTTAAAAAAATGAAAAAATTTGAAGAAGAATTAAATAAATTAACAGAATATGTTGTTGAAGCAGGAGATATGATAATAGAGGCTTTAAGAAACTCTACAAAGGCTTTAACAAATGGAGATATTGAATTAGCAAATCAAGTTATAGAAAATGACAGAAATATAAATAGAATATCTTACAAAATAGAAAGCTCATCATTAAAAATGCTTTTATTAGAACACCCTATTGCAACAGATTTAAGAATAGTTTCATCAGCATTAAAGATAGCTACAGATTTAGAGAGAATAGGTGACCAGGCTAAGGATATATGCGATTTGCTTAGATTTTTATTAGAAGGAAATGTGTATAAAAATAATATTGAAACTATAATAGAGATGTCTAATATTATTGATGAGATGATTAATAATTGTCTTAAGGCATTTAAAGAGAAAAATGGAGAATTATCTAAGAGTGTTATAGAGAGAGATGATTATGTGGATAAATTATTCTACAAGATGCGTGATGCTATGGTTAATTTAATAAAGAGCGGAACTGAGAATGCTGATCAGGCTATATATTTGATGATGATAGCTAAGTATTTTGAGAAGATGGGGGATCATGCTGAAAATATAGCTAAGTGGGTTTATTATTACAGCACAGGCGACAGGGTGAAATAATTAAAAATACATAATTTTATAAATTTTATAATAGTAAAAATTTTGCAGTGCAGTATTGACTATATTATGTTTTTATTATATACTAACTGCAAAATTATTGTTAACTTTTTTTGGAGGAAATGATGGCAAGAGTATGTGAAATATGTGGCAAAGGTAAACAGAATGGACATAGCGTTAGCCACTCAAATATTAAAACTAAACGCTCATTCAATGCTAACTTGCAAAATATAAAAATAGAACTTAATGGTTCTACTAAAAAAGCTTTGGTTTGCACTAAATGTATTAAAGGAAACAAAGTAGTAAAAGCTAAATAATGAAAGTAGAAATTGGAAAATTCGCAGGTTTTTGTGACGGTGTTAAATATGCCGTTGAAAAAACTTTTTCTCAAGCCTCTAAAAGCAGTGAAGAGATTTATGTAGACGGTCATCTTATACATAATCCTCAAACTTTAGATATGCTTGAAAAAACAGGCGTTAAAACCTACGAAGATACTGAAGATGATATGTCTGTGCTTGATGATAAAACTGTAATTATAAGAGCACATGGCATATCACCAGAAAGAAGAGAAGCTTTATCTAGTCATGCAAAAAAAATAGTTAATCTTACTTGCAAATATGTCGCAAAAATTCAGGCTCTAGTAAAAAAACATAGTTCATTAGGTTATAGGGTTATTGTTATAGGCAATCCTACTCACCCTGAAATTATCGGTGTATGCGGTTTTGCTCAAGATGTTTATGTTGTTTATAAAGATGAAGATATAGAAAAGCTTCCAGAAGATGATAAAAAAACTCTTATCGTAGCTCAAACAACCCTTCAAAAAGAAACATTTAACAAATTCGTTTCTCAAATACAAGATAAATACAAAAACTCTGAATTAATAATAAAAAATACAATATGCGAAGCTACCGAACAAAGACAAAATGAAATATTGGATATAGCTAAAAGAAATGATGTAGTTCTTGTTATAGGCGGAAGTGAGAGTAGTAATACTAGAAACTTATACAAAATAGCTTCCAGTATAAAGCCTTCATTTTATGTAGAGTTTAAAGAAGATTTGGAGAAAATAGACCTTACCCCATACAAAAATGTAGGTATAATGGCAGGTGCTTCCACTCCTGATTGGTTAATAGAAGATATTGCTCAAACTATAAAAGATAATTATTCAAGCAGTTTTTATAGAGGTATTAATAAAGTATTTGATTTTCTTAATTATGGTTATATATTTTTTTCTTTCGGTGCTTTTTTAATGTCTTATGCTATTTATGATATTTTAAATAAACCCTTTCAATATAGAATAGGGGTGATAGTTGCATTATATTATTTATTTATGAGTTTGGGGAATGGATACAGCAATTATACTATTAAAATCAGCGATAAAAGACGGTACCTTTTTTATCAAAAATATAAACCAGCATTTTTAACTATTATTGTTGTAAGTGCATTGATTATGTTTTATCTTGCATACAATGTTGATATTGGTATATTAATGCTTACAATATTATCTACGCTTTTAGGAACTGCATACAATATTAGCTTTGAAAAAAATGACAGATTTAATCACTCTTTCTTCTTTAGATTATTTAAAAAATTAGTTCCATTTAAAGCTATAATTATATCTATTGCAGTTACAACGCTTTTAAATGGTTCTATACTGCTTCTTAATAGAAACATATTAAAAGAAAATACATTATCTTATTTATTTTCTGTGAGCATTGTTTTTATATTTATGTTTATAAGACAAGCTTTAATAGAAATAAAATTCTCTCAAAGTGATAAAATAGCAGGAGCTGTTACTCTAACTACTTATATAGATTCAGATAAATTGGCAATAATTACAGCTATTATACCAATAATATTATTAATAGGTGTAATTATAGCAAATATATTTTTCTCAGACTTTAATAATATGAAATATTTTATACCTGTTTTATATAGCAGTATAATATCATTTATAGTGATGAAAAGAAGAGTGATAACAAGCAGACATTTATTTTCTATATTAATAGATTCTACATTATATGTATTATTTTTAGCGGCATTAATTTGAGTTTTTTAACTAACAAATTTATTTACAAAAAATTAATACCGCTAATGATTATTCCTTTCTTCTAAAGAGTGAAGAAGATGATGATTGTAAATGATTTGCTCTTAAATCAATAAGTTCAAATATAGTAGCAGAAGATAAACTCTCTCTCAAAGCTTTAGGAGCTTTAAGTAATTTAATAATCTCTTCATTAACCATCCATTCTTCATCATAATTACTGCTGATTGAATCTCTTGGAGCATATATCATATTGCTTCTAGCTAATACAATAAATCTGTTATTCTCATCATAATAACCTAACTCAGCAATAAAATAAGCATGAGGCATAGCTAAGTTTATATATCTATCTCCATAAATAGCATTAACATCAATTTCTCTATGTATTTCACCATTTGTAATATCATAACCAAATACATGAAATATTCTCACAGAAATTCTGCGATTTTTCAAAGAGTGATAAGATATATCATAATCAGATATATCCCAATAGAAAAAGCACCATTCAGGGTCTCTCATCATTAAAGTTAATTTAGTTTCATTATATCTATCAGGTAATTCTCTAACAATATCAACATCATCAGGTATATATTGAGGCTTTGTTTCTTCTTCTTCAATTTCTATTTTAATAACTATTTCTTCTTCTTTTTTACTTTTTTTAGCAGTTTTTTTTGTGGTTGTTTTTTTAGCAGTTGTAGTTTTTTTAGCTGTTGTTTCTTGTTTTACAGCAGTTTTTTTAGTTGCAGCTGTTTTTTTAGCAGAAACTGATTCTTTTGCTGTAGTTGCCTTTTTAGATGTAGTTTTTTTTGCTGAAGCTGTAGTAGATTTTTTAGCTGTTTCTTTTTTTACTGTGGACTTTTTAGGAGTAGCTTCTTTTTTTACTGTAGTTTTCTTAGCAGCAGTTTTCTTAGGAGCGGCAGCAACATCTTTTTTTACGGCTGTTTTTTTTACAGCTGTTTCTTTTTGGGTTGTTGTTTTTTTGGTTGTAGCCATAAATAATTCTCCATGGGTATAGGGTTATAAATATGTAATAACTAATGTGTAAATTATAGAATAAATAACTATATTGTCAATAACTTTTTTACTTTTTTATTTTTATATTATTTTTATATTTATTACGATAATTATTGCATATTATTACTTTAAGGGGTGAACGTGAAAAGAAATATTATATTATTTTTTACTATTTTCAGTACTATTTTATTAGCTCAAGAAGATTTCTCTGTTCCTATGACACCTAGCAAAGATGAGCAATTAGATATAGTAGCAAAATATGGAAGTTCTTTAAGTAAATTTGATGGAAGTCCAAAGGCTTATGCTCAATTAAAATATTGTATTAGTGTATTGGATTCTAGAAATAAAAAAGAATTAAAAGAGCATCCTGCATATTCTAATTTGGGTGATGTTTATATGTATGGTGCTATATATTTACAAAAAGAATATAATGAAGAAAAAATTATAGAAATGTATAATAAGGCTTTAGAGTTGAGAGGGGATCCTAATTCTTATTATTCACTTGCTATTATATATAAAAATAAATATGATAAAGCTGTAAAAAATAATGATGCTGCTAAAGAAGTGGAATATGGTAAAAAAGTTTATGAGAATTTTGACAAGTTTGTTTTGTTATCTGGAAGCAGCAATGTGAAAAAATATAAAGATATTTTGGATTATTTTAGAACTTATAAATAATAAAATATGATTAAAGAAATATTTAAATACTTTAAGTATAGAATTGATAGAATGCTTAATAAAGGCTTATTCTATCAATTAATGCTTTTAGTTTGCGTTATAATAATTATTCTTTTAATAGTTTCTGCTTTTATAATACTAGTTTTTAATTATCCTATAAAAGATGCTTTTTGGGATAGTTTGATGCAATTTATAGATACTGGTAATATATCATCTGTAGACGGAAGTTTTGGACTTGTTATTACTTTTTTAATGGTTACTTTTATAGGTGTATGCGGTTGGGGTTCTCTTATTGCTATGATTAATAAAGCATTGCAAGATAGAATAAACAATTTAAGTAAGGGTAATGCTTTCATTATGGAAAAGGGGCATTCTATAATACTTGGATATGGAGAAGAGGCACTTACTATTATAGAAGAGTTTTTAATTGCAAAAATTAAAAATATAGTATTACTTTCTGAGCATAATGTTGATATTATTAGGAAGAGAGTTTCTTTTATTAAAGGTTATAGAAAATCTAATATTATTATAAGAGAAGGCTCTACTAGCAGAATAGAAAATATAAAACTTCTTAATATAAAAAAATGTTCTAGTATATCTATTATTAATAATGATGATACTGAGTCATTGAATATTTTACTTGCATTAAAAAAGATTTTAAATGAAGAGAGAGATGGCAGTAATGATGAAAAAATAAATATATGCCTTTTGGTTCATAATGAAGATACTATAGAGATAATAAAATCTATGGAAGATGAAAATTTTACTGTGCATATACTTTATAAATATGAATTATTATATAAACTTATTTCTCAAAGCATTATATATACAGGTCTTAGCAGCGTTTATGAAGATTTATTTTCTAATGATGGCAATGATTTTAAAATAGAAAGCAATCATAATTTTGAAGATGATATATTTGAAGAAGCTGCTTTAAAATATATGAATAAAGGAATAATACTTGTTGGTATAATAGAAAATGATATGGAGTTTTTAAAAGTACCTGACAGTAAATATGTAATAAAGAAAAATGATAAATTAGTTACTCTCTATAAAAATAATGATAAAAACGATATCATAACTGTAAATAAAAATGATAAATATAATAACAATAATATAATTCATAATATTTTGTTAATATCTGAAGAGAAAAACAATAATGATGTTGTAAGAGAGATAAAAGAATATATAGAAAATGCAAACTTAGAATCTTTAAGTTATGATGCCATAAAAATGCATAAAAACAAATATCAATTCTTATTGGAGAAAATAAAAAGCTCTAATATAACAAAAATAGTTTTAATATCTGAAGACAGCATAACAGATGCAAAAAGCATAAATATACTTCTTATCATAAGACAAATAATAAAAAAAGAAAATATACAATTATCCATATTATCTTTATTAGACTCTATACAGAAAAGGAATTTAATATATTCTGATGATGTTAGAGATTTTATAGTAAGCGGTAAGTTAATAGGTATGCTTATGGCACAGGCTTCTATTGACTATAATATATTATATTTATTTTATGGGCTTTTAAGTAAAAATGGGAAAGACATAATAATATCATCATATTCAAAATATTTTAATGAAAATAAAACTTTTAAAGATGCTTATTTTGATTTGCTTGATAGAGGAATTATTATAATAGGAATAAAAAGGTATGATGATATACTTTTAAATCCTACTCAAGACTTTTTATTAGACAGCAAAGATGAAATAATCATAATAATAACAAGCTATATATAAAAAATTAAAAAATTATTTTTATATTTTGGGAACTTATTATTATATATATTCGTCTAATAATAATATAAAATACTACTAAGGGGTATACCTATGAAAAGAAATATTTTTATTATCTTGGCATTATTAATAACAACAATTATTTCTAATGCCCAAACAACACAAACTAATGAGATTGTGTACTAGCTTGACAATGTGAAAGTTGTCAATAAAAATGGCTTGGCTGTGAAAGATTTTATATCTTTATGGAAGTCTGATCCAAACATCGTATTAATTGATGTTAGAACACCAGAAGAGATAAAGCAAACAGGAACTATCAAAGGTGCTATTAATATTGACTATAGAGCTAAAGGCTATGCTAAAAAAATATTGTCATTAGATAAAAATAAAAAATATATGTTTTATTGTAAAAGCGGCGGACGTTCAGGCAAAACAGTTCAATATATGCTTGACAATGGATTTAAAAATGTGAATTATCTTAAAGACGGCGGATATACAGAATTGAATGCTGCTTTAAAATAAAAAATAATTTTTCACTAAACAAAATAAAGGAGACTGTTTTATTACAGCCTCTTTTTTATTTGTATATAAATCACTTTCTTTTAATTTGTATTTAAAATAAATCATTAATATAAAAATATTGAGATTTTTATAAATATGCTATACTATGAATATATCAAATATAAAATATTAAATTTAATTATGTTATGAGACTTACAAATAAAGATAAAAGCAAATAAAAAATTATAAGGGAGTATTTATGAAAAGATACGTAACAATTAAAAATTTTAGAAATATTAACCCTGTAATAATAAATGAAGAAGCATCAGATAAAGAAAAAGAAGATGAAGTAAAGTATGGCAGATTATACTTAATGGGGATATAGGCCAGGGTGGATTGATAAGCATTATAGGAGCAAATGGCACTGGTAAAAGCAACATACTCTCAGCGGTAGAAAAAGCATTTAAAGGCGGCATAGATGATAAAAGAGATAATCCTAAAATAGATGATTTTTTAGAATGCAAACCAGAGTTAGAAATATTTATTGAAACAGATAGCGGAAATATATATATAGGGAAAATTGAAAATGATAAACTTGTATGGAAATTAGAAAAAATAAATGATTTAACTAATATAATTTATAATATTTTAATTAAAAATAAAGAATTAGAAAAAATATATTCAGAAATGTTATTTGATGATGAAGAAATAAATAGATATATAATTAATTATTTAAGAAAAATATATTATCAAGATGAATATACATATATTGATAAAGGTAAATTCTTAAAATGTTTGTTAGATAGTGACTACTATAATATAAATAATTTTTATAAAAAATACGAATTTAATATTCAAAAAGCTTATAGAGATATAGAAAACAATATTATTGATCCTAATGATGAGTTTATTAATAATATTATGAAATATGATTGTGAATTAGAGATAACATCGGTATATGTTCATAATAAACTAAATATAAAAAATGAAGAGTTAACTATAAATAAAGATAATGTAAAAAACTCTTCTTTTTTATACTCATTATTTAAATCTACTAATAATATGGAAACATATAAATATTTAATAAATAATTATGATTATATAGTGTCTGATGTGTCTTTTTCAAAACAAAAAGAAAATGAGATAAATAAACTATTTGAAGATACTATATCCAAAATTTTTAATAAACTCTATAAATCTAATAATGATTATGTTTTCAAAATAATTTTGGAAACTAACTGCATAAGAGTTTATTTTGAAACTAAAAACGGGCTTACAAATTTATAAAATGAGTCTGATGGCTTTAATTGGTTTTTTAGCTTATTCTTCAACACAATAAATCCTAATGAATTAAAAAAAGGTGATATCATTATTATTGATGAGCCTGAACAGCATTTATCTGTGCCTCTAATAAAAGAACTAAGAAAATTTTTAAAACAGTTTGCAAAAGATAACGGCATTACTATAATTACATCTATACAAATTCCTTATTTTGCTGACATTAATTATTTAGATGAATTAAAAATAGTAGAACTAAAACAAAATGGAGTAGGTGTAAAAATAGAAAATGATTTCTCTGCAACTTACGGCAAAGTAGATTCATTAGAAAAAATTATTAATGCATTCGGTGTTAAGCATATAGATATTACAAGAGACACAAGAATAATATATGTTGAAGGGATTACAGATTATAATTATCTTACAGCTTTCAAGAAATTAAAAGAAACAAAAGAAAACAAAAAAATAAATGTAGTATTTTTGCCTATTCATGGACTTGGAAAAGATAATGCAGAAATGAATAATAAATTAAAACAGTTGGTACAGTTTAGAGAGGCTATTATATTAACAGACAGCGATGATAGGGCAACTTTATTCAAAAAAGCTTCAGAATCAAATTCTTTAATGAAAGAGAAATTAATTGTGTTTCAATTAAAAGAAGCAGATCAATCTTTCAAAGAAATAGAAAGCCTATTCAGCGATAATGATAAAGAAAGATATAAAGAAATGATACAAAATAAAAGCGGAAGCCTTTCATCATTATTCAAAAATAATATCCTTAAAAGAGAATTAGATGAACAGACTATAAACAATTTTAATAAACTGCTTGACTATTTGAGCGATATGGTATTGACAGATAATAAAAATAACAATAAAGAAAATCAAAATTCTTAAATATATAATTTGAATAATAAAATGGGGGACTGTTTATCACAGCCCCTTTATTTATTTTAGAAAATTATTTTTCTACTTCTTTTTTGTATTTAATTAAGCCCTGTTTCAAAATCTCCATAGCTCTTTTTATGTCTCTTGCCTCTAATGCATAGCACATTCTAACTTCATCTTTACCTAAGCCGGCAGTTGCATAGAAACCTTCACCAGGAGCAAACATAACAGTTTCCCCATCAAGATTAAAGTCTTTAAGCAACCAAATAGCAAAATCTTCAGCATTTTTTACAGGAAGTTTAGCAAGCACATAGAAAGCTCCCTCAGGCTCTTTCATTACAACGCCGTCCATCTTTGTAAGCTCTTCAAACATGATTTTTCTTCTGTTATCATATTCTTTTCTAGCATCTTCAAAATAGTTATCAGGCAAGTCATATAAAGCAGCAGCGCCAACCATCTCAAGTGTAGGAGCAGATAATCTAGCCTGACACTCTCTAAATACAGCAGTGCTAAATGTTTTATTTTTACTTATTACACATCCAATTCTAGCACCGCAAGCAGAGAATCTTTTTGATATAGAGTCAACTATAACAACATTTTCTGCTAAATCTTTGTAAGTACCAAAACTTATAGCCTTTCTGTCGCCATAAACAAACTCTCTGTAAACTTCATCACTTATAATAAACATATTGTGCTTTTTAGCAAGATAAGCAATATCATCAAGCTCCTCTTTTGTAGATACAACCCCAGTAGGGTTAGAAGGATTTGAAAACATATATGCTTTGGTTTTTGGAGTAATATGCTTTTCTATCTCATCACGATTTGGAAGGTGGAATCCTTGTTCTGCATAAGTACGAACGGCATTTCTTTTTATATCTAATACATCATAAAAACTATTGTAATTAGCATAATAAGGTTCTGCCACTAATATTTCATCACCTTCATCAAAAATAGCTAGTAAAGTAAATAATAATCCCTCACTACCGCCATTAGTGATGTTAATTTCATCTTCTTCATAATGTACGCCTATTTTTTTCTCATAGTATTCTTGTATTTTATTTATAAGCGGTTTCATACCTCTTGAATGTTCATATTTGAGGGTTTTACCGTTATATTTGCTGATAGCTTCCAAAAATACTTTAGGTGTTTCAATATCAGGCTGACCTATGTTAAGATGATAGATTTTTATGCCTTTTTTTACAGCTTCTTCGGCATAGGGGTTTAACTTTCTTACAGGCGAAGTTTTGAGCCTTTGAATTCTTTGCGATATTTCCATTTTTATCTCCAAAAACTTTATTATATATAGTAATATTAGAGTATATAATAAAAATTGTCAATATACAAATAATTACTTTTTATTATTAGATTTATTGCTTTTAATGATGATTTATTTTTTTTATAGTATATAATAAAAATAAATATATTTTTTGGTATTTTTATGAAGTTTAATTTTTATAATAATGAATATAGTTCTTCTAGAAATGTTGTATTTGGAAGTAAGGGAATGGTTGCAAGCAGTAATGTGTTAGCGACAGAGGCGGGTATTGAAATATTAAAAAAGGGCGGAAATGCAATAGACAGTGCCATTGCAACTGCTGCTGCTTTGACAGTTGTAGAGCCTACTTCTAATGGTCTTGGGGGTGATGCTTTTGCTATAGTTTATTTTGATAATAAATTGCATGCTATAAATGGAAGCGGCTTTTCACCAAAAAATTTAGATGTTGATAAAATATTGTCGCTTAATTTAGATAGCGTTCCTCATTATGGACTAATACCTATCACTGTTGGCGGCATTCCTGCAACTTGGGCTTCTTTAAGTAAAAAATTTGGTAAGTTAAAATTGTTGGAAGTTTTGGAGCCTGCTATTAGATATGCCCAAGATGGATATGCATTACAGCCGCAAGTAGCTTTCGATTGGAATATTGCTTTTAACAATTATTTAAAGGTTTCTGATAATAAAGAAGAGTTTAAATATTGGTTTGATACTTTTAGTTTTAAAGGCAAAGCTCCAGAAGTTGGTAGTATTATAAAACTTCCGCATCATGCGAAAACTTTATTTGAAATAGGAAATACTTATGCAGAGAGTTTTTATAGGGGAGAGATTGCTGAAAAGATAGATAGATTTATGAAAAAATATGGAGGCTATTTATCTAAAGATGATTTAAACGATTATTATCCGACTTGGGTAGAGCCTATAACTACGAATTATAGAGGCTATGATGTTTATGAAATACCTCCAAATGGTCATGGCATAACAGTATTAATGGCATTAAATATACTTAGCAATTTTGATGAGTTAAATACGCATTATGATATAGAAGCATTAAAACTTGCATTCACAGACACAAAAAAATATATAGCAGATGAAAGGCATATGAAAGTAAAAATTGAGGAAATGCTTTCAAAAGAGTATGCCAAAGAAAGAGCAAAACTTATAACTAAAAATAAAGCATTAGAGCCTTCAAATTATATATTTAATAGCGGAGATACGGTTTATTTAGCAGCTGCTGATTCTTATGGAAATATAGTTTCTTTTATAGAGAGTAATTATATGGGCTTTGGTTCTGGAATAGTGATACCAGAGACAGGGATAGCACTACATAATAGGGGAGCTAATTTTTCATTAGATAAATCATCAGCAAATTTTATAGCACCAAGAAAAAAGCCTTATCACACTATAATACCTGGTTTTTTATGCAAAGATAATAAACCTATTGGGGCTTTTGGAGTAATGGGGGCTTTTATGCAGCCTCAGGGTCATTTGCAGGTTTTAAGAAATATGATAGATGATAATCTTAATCCTCAAAGTGCTTTAGATAAACCAAGATGGCAATGGGTGGGTAAAAAAAATATAGAGTTAGAACATCATTTTGATAGTAATTTAGCATCAGAGCTTCAGAGTAATGGGCATAATATAATAAAAAAAGACAAATTAAATGGTTTTGGATATTTTGGAAGGGGGCAGATAGTATTTAGAAATGAGAATAATGTATTATATGGCGGGTGCGACTATAGAACCGATTCTGCTATTATTGGATATTAGAAAATATTTATTTTTTTGTATTTGTAAATAAAAATGTATAAAATTATGGAAAAAATTTATGAAAAAGTTATAATATAATATATAACATATTATAAAATTGGCGGTGCAATTTATGAAAAAAATTATATTTTCTATTTTTGCTTTTATTTTTATAACAGCTACAAGTTTTGCGGCTAGCGGATTTGAGTTTATTTTAAATGTTCCTATTGGCATGAGCTTTGGAGTTTATGATTATGATTTAACTGATTGGGGAGAGTATTATAATAATCTTCATAATGGTGAAGTTAGAAATGCTATTGGTAAAAATAATGGCATTGGTTTAGATGCTGGTGTTTCTGCTCAGCTTGGATATATGTTTGCTATTAATAATAATATGGGTGTGAGTGTGCTTGGAGAGTTAGGTTATAGCCATGATAGTTATTCTTATATAAGCAAGCTTGATAAAAATATTTCTGACACTTATACTTTTGAAAGCCTTCAAGTTGGAATACTTCCAAAGTTTAATATTTATAATTTTGCTATAGGTATTGGTGCTGGAGTGAAAGTGCCTTTAGGTGGTAAATATTATTATAAAATAGGAAGTGTTAAAGGCAGTACAAAAATTGATTATAATTATATTTCTAGTAATTTTATTACCAAAGTTATACCTTATATAAAATTAACTTTTGATTATTCTATATTCTTTGCACAAAACTTAGCTATTAATGTGGGATTATATTTAGGATATGATTTTGGTTTAGAGCCTACAGTATATTCTATAAACAATAATTTTATTAATAATTATCCTCAGTTTGGTAATTTCTTGGCAGTTGAAGATATTTCTTATTCTAGTTTTGATATAGGGTTACAGGTAGGATTTAAGTTTGGTCCTAGTACAAAATAATTTTATTCATATAAGTTTTATTATATAATTTTTATTATATAATTTTTATTATATAATTTTTATTATATAA
>ERZ1026866.49-NODE-49-length-84086-cov-36.562043_pt1 | contig 84086 bp, 74 predicted proteins | sample MGYA00380163_ERZ1026866 | MGnify/ENA primary metagenome ERZ1026866 (study PRJEB33269, sample SAMEA4719799) | human gut metagenome | biome: human-associated habitat; feature: organic feature; material: feces | place: Cameroon | collected 2013-10 ...
GAATACCTACTTTATTTTAACTAAAAAACGTGCAATATCTATGGCTCCTAAACAATATATATAAAAATTTTATCTTTACAAAAAGCATTTATTTTAGTATAATTGTCTAAACATAGTTTTAGGGAGAAATAATAAATGACAGACAAAAAATTTTATATCACAACCCCAATATATTATCCTTCAGATTATTTACACATAGGACATTGTTACTGTACTATAGCAACAGACACCATGGCAAGATATAAAAAAATAATGGGTTATGATGTTTATTTTTTAACAGGTACTGATGAACATGGAGAGAAGATTCAAAGAAAAGCAGAAGAAGCTAAAACTACTCCCAAAGAATATGTTGATAATATAGTAGATGCTACAAAAAAATTGTGGAAAAGACTTCATATAGATTATAGTCATTATATAAGAACAACTGATGATTATCATGAAAGAAGAGTACAAAATATATTTAAACAGCTTTATGATAAAGGTTATATTTACAAAGGTTCATATAAAGGTCTTTACTGTGTAAGCGATGAAGCATTTTTTACAGAGAGTCAGGTTGTAAAAAAAGATGATGGAAAATGTTACTGCCCTGATTGTGAGAAAGAATTGGAATATAAAGAAGAGGAATGTTATTATCTTAAACTTTCTGAGTTTGGAGATTGGCTTATCAATTATTATAAAGATCACCCTGAGTTTTTAGAGCCAAAAGAGAGACAAAATGAGATGCTTAAGAATTTCTTGCTTCCTGGTCTTGAAGATTTAGCTGTTACTCGTAAGGGGCTAAAATGGGGTATACCTTGCCCTATAGATAATGAGCATAGTATATATGTATGGATTGATGCTTTATCAAATTATATTACAGCTTTAGGTTATAGTGAAGAAGATGAGCTATATAAAAAATATTGGCCTTGCGATGTTCATTTTGTTGGTAAGGAGATTGTTCGTTTCCATGCTATTATATGGCCTATAATGCTTAAAATGCTTGATATACCTCTTCCTAAAAAAGTATTTGGTCATGGCTGGGTACTTTTTGACGATGGTAAGAAGATGAGTAAGAGTAGGGGAAATGTTGTTGATCCTAATGCTTTAATAGATAAATACGGCGTTGATGCTTTAAGATATTTTCTTATGAGAGAGATTAATTTTGGTGTTGATGGATTTTATTCACAAGAGATTTTCTTAAAGAGAATTAACAGCGATTTGGCTAATGATTATGGTAATTTGTGGCATAGAATTACTACAATGCTTGGCAAATATTTTGACGGTATTCTTCCAGAAGAGGTTGAGAGTGTTTATTCTGATAGAGAGAGAGAATTAAAAAAGGCAGTGCTTACTTTAGATGCTAATGTAGAATCTGCACTAGACAGTTTTAAGTTTCAAGAGGCTTTATTTAATATTTGGGAAGTGATAAGAATGGTGAACAAATATGTTGAAGAGAGTGCTCCTTGGAATCTTGCTAAAGATGAAAGTAAAAGAGACCATTTAGCTAATGTAATGTATATATCTTTTCAGGCATATTATATAGTAACTGCTTATTTACAGATATTTTTTGTAGAGACTCCTAAAAAGGTATTTAATAGACTTGGACTTGGCGACAGTGTACCTTTGGAAGATGCTAAGAAATGGGGTTCTTTAAAGGCTGGCATAAAGATAGAGAAAGGAGAGCCTTTGTTTAATAGATATGATATAGAAAAAGAGATAGGTGCTTCTTCAGAGGAAAACAAAAAAGAAGTTAATCCTCCTAAAGAAGATAAACATAAACCATACATAGAAAAAGAAGATTTTGATAAGTTAGAATTATTGACTGCTACAATAGTTGTTGCTGAGAAGGTAGAAAATGCTGATAAGCTTTTAAAGTTTGTAGTTGATATAGGCGGAGGCGAGCAGAGAGTAGTTGTTTCTTCTATAGCTGAGTATTATAAACCAGAGGATATGGTTGGAAAGACGGTGCTTTATCTTGCTAATTTAAAACCTAAAAAGTTCAGAGGCGTTAATTCACATGGTATGCTTCTTTTGGCAGATAATGGAGAGACTCTTTCTCTTATGGTAACTGAGAAAGGTTTTAAATCTGGATGCGAAGTAAATTAAAAAATAAATATAAAAAATGAAAAATAAAACTTTTAATGAAAGCAAATTAAGAAAAAAGCTTCAAAAAAATAAATTAAATCAAAAACAAAAAAAATTAATAAAGAAAATAGTATTATATTTTTTGTTAATAATATTTATTGTTGGCATTATTTTTGTTTTTAATAAAGCAAAAGTTTTGAGAGTTGAGATAAGAGGGCTTAAATTAATAGCACCAATTACTATAATAGAAGAAGCTAATTTGAGCGATTATAATAATAAAAGTTTATTTTTGATACCCAAAAAAGAAATAAAACAAAGAATAGAAAAAAATATCAGGCTTCAAGTAGAAAGCATAAAAATATCTTTTCCAGATTTACTTATCGTGAATATAAAAGAGAGAGAAACTTTATTTTTAGCAGAGTCCAAAAATGGTATATACGAAATTACCGATGACGGATATATTATAAGAAATTCATCTATTTATAATTATGATGTACCTTATATTACAGGTTTAACTATTACTTCAACAAATGAAAAAATAGAAAATGATTATACAAAATATTTAAGAAGCGTTTTATATGAATTAAAAACTAACAATTATGATATATATAATCTCATTTCAGAAATAAATGCTTTTGGAAAGGATTTAATACTTTATCCAAGGGGCTATCAGGTTCAGGTGATATTAGACAAATATGTTACTGCTAATAAATTTGTTGATCTTGCTGCCATATTAAAAACTGTGCATGATCAGGCAACTTTAACTTACAGAATAGATTTTAGATTTAATGAAGCTATAATCAATTAACTAATTACTATTAGGTTTATATTTATGAGAGTATCAGCAAAACATATTGATAAATTAGAAGACGATGAAGTTTTTGTATTTGGAAGCAACACAGAAGGTATGCATGCTGGAGGAGCTGCAAGAATGGCTATGAATTGGGGAGCTATATATGGTAAGGCTTTTGGTCTTCAGGGTAAAACTTTTGCTATTCCTACTGTTGATTATACGAGAAGCGGGAAGATGAGTATTGATGAAATAAAAAAGTATGTTGATGAGTTTTTAGATTTTACTATAAAAAACAAAGATAAAAAATTTCTTGTTACAGAGATAGGCTGCGGCATAGCGGGATTTAAAGTATCAGAAATAGCTCCTTTATTTAGAAAGGCATTAGAATATAGTAATGTGTATTTACCAGAGAGATTTATTAATTATTTAAAAGAGAATAATTAGTAAATTAGTTTTGAAACAAATCTATTGTTATTTATCAAAATTTTCAATATATTATGCTATAAAATTGAATATCAATTATAATTTATTATCTTTTAACAAATTATATAAATGAAGCATATCATCTTCAGCAATTTTAATTTCTTTTTCTAAATTATTCAAATTTAATGTATAATCAACATACCAGCCACTTTCAATGTTTTCTTCAATATTTGATGAAACACTGCAAGTAAAACAATTAAGTATTTCATCTTTTATATTTCTTAATTGATTAAGTCTATTTTCATCATTATCACACTTTATTCCATAATAAATACAAAATTTTGTTGGAGTAAATCTCCCAAATTCAAAAACGATCTGAAAGCTTTTAGTATTTAATTCTACTATAGCTTGGCAGAAATCTTCTCCTTTTTTAATTTTATCATCAATTTCTTTTCCTTCATAATTAACTTTCTTATTTTTTATATCTTTTTTAGATTCAAAAAAAAGTTTAAGATTATTAATATGTATTTTTATATTATTTTCAAAATATTCATAATATTTATCAAGTATAAATTTTCTAGTTTCCTGTAATAAATTAGCATAATCGGCAACTATTTCATACTTGTTAAATTGCTCTTTATTTTTTTCAAAATACTCTTCTATTGCCTTTTTTTGCATATTTTCCTCCAATAAATTGGTTATTATTTGCTCTGTTTCTATTATTTGAGTAATTGCTGAAAATAAAGAATTATTATTTTTTATTTCATCAATTTCTTTAATACTTTCAAGCCAATCTATTATTGTTTTATGGGAAAGTAATATAGGACTTTCTTTACTGTCAAAATTATTCTGAGGTTCATCTCCATTAGGTGTTAAATATATAACATAAGTATTTTTTTTAGTACCATTATATACAGCATTATAATATTTCTGCAACTGATTTTCTCTATCTCTAATATTTATTTTATTTTCTATAATGATATTATATTCATCAGATGTCAATAATATGTCTATTCTGCCTTTTTCTTCTATATTAATAAGAACTTCTTTCTCAATATTAACAGTTATATTTTTATCGTAAAAATTTATTTTTTTGAAACTATCATTATTAATAGTACAATTATTTTTTACATATTCCAATAAACTATTTACGAACTTATAATTTTTTTCAAATGTACAATCTAAAAAATTGCCTAATAGTTTAGTATTTGAGGTTTCTTTATGAGCACCTACAATTGAATCCACAATATTAAATCTTGTAGGAAAATTTTCTATTTTATTTTCAATATACAATTTTAAATTAAATATATCAGTTAAAATATTTTCAGTTTTATTCATATTTATCAGTATCTATTATACTTATTTCAAAACTCAATTAATAAATATTTATAGTTAGAAATATTTATTAATTTCTATGTTTTTATATCCATTTTTTAATATACTAAAACTTTTTAAGTTTGTCAATTTTTTATTGTTCTTTTTCCCGTCTTACACACCTAAAGGTACTTCCTTCGGTCGCGATGTGGACTTCGTCAAAGTTGCAAAAAGTGCAAGTTAAGAGAACAATATTAATTATATTTTACATACGTAATATTAAACCAAAACGATATAAATACTTATTAATTTAGTTTTTTAATAATTTTACTGTAAAAAATAATTATTATATTTATAAAAACACAATCAATTATATTTTATTCCTTATCTTTTATAACATTGAAATGTATGAAAGACATCATATTTAAAAATACATATAATATCATCAAACTAGCAATTATAAGCTCTATTATAGCAACATATCTCCATATATAATAATATTCTCCGCCAATAGATTTTGAATAGTTAGCAAATTTTAAAAGAGCCTGTGCACCTATTGCAAGAGGGAAAGTGTATGCTGCAAATAATGGTATAAACTTTATTCTAAAAGCTTTTATTAAAGATAAATAAACTTTAAATGTTGTGATTAATCCTAATGCTAAAAACAAATTAAGTATAGCATTGCTGTAAGTTTGAAATGCAGTTAAATATCCGCATAAACATAAATTAGCAGGTGCTCCCATTACAGCGAAAGCAGGAAACTTATCTTCAGCTAAAGGTTCGTGGAAAATAATTCTATAAAAAATAAAAGGAAACATTATTATATATATAACCATTCCTATATAAACTATATACTGTGATAAAGTAGGAAAACCCATAGCACTTCCGCTGACAGAAGCTACAACTATACCAATAGGCGGAACAAACCAACTAGGCACCATATTATGTCTGTCTTTTAAGTTTATTCTATGAGCTATAAAAGTGATTGCAAATATTGTATGTATTACTATAGCTATAAGCCACATAGCAATACCAAGCGGCCTTATAAATTGTACTACAGAACTAGATATTACCATAATAGCCATATCTAAAGTAGGTATTGTACTTCCTGCAACTGGATGCTCTAAATCTTTAATAAATGCTTTAAAAGATGAAAATATTTTTGTAATTATTGTAAGTATTAATACAGATGATATTAAAGCTCCAATGTATGCAAAATATTTTTTTCCTGTAAATATTGTCCAAGCGTTGAATATACCGCCTACGCCAAGTGCTAAACCTGTGAGGGCTGTAGGCATTTTGTTTATTTTGTTTATCATAATAAAATTAAAAAAGAATTAATAATAATTCTTTGCTCCTTATATTGTGTGAAAATATTATATATTAGAAAATAAAAAAAATCTATTTTATAATTTGCTATAAATATATTATTGTATTAGTATATAATGATTAAGGAGAGTTTGTAAAAAATGAAAAAATTAGTTTTATTATATTTAAGTATTTTAAGTATTGTTATAATAGGTTGTAAAACTGATAATATATTAGGGATAAGTAAAAATTATGAAGGCACTTGGGTTTGTACTGAAGGTGAACTTAATGGAAAAACAGCAACAATTAATTCTGACGGTTCATTAAAATATGATAATATTACTATTCCAGCAGCTTTAATAACAAAACATAGCGATAGTCATTATTCAGCAAGTACAACAGTTGCTAGTAAAACTTTTACAGTTGATCTTGTATTTACAAGTGATACTACAGCAAATGTTCAAGCAAACGGAAAAAGCGGAGTTTTCACAAAGCAATAAATTTTATAATATAGTAATAATCTAATAATAAGGTCTTATATGGATTATACAAAAATTAATTCTTTAACTATAGATAAATGGGTTGAAGATGGTTGGGTATGGGGTGTGCCTATTACCCATAAGAAGTTTCTAGAAGCTAAAACTGGAAAGTGGGATATGCTTTTAACACCAACTAAAAATGTTCCTAAAGAATGGTTTGGAAATTTGGAAAATAAAAATGTATTGGGGCTTGCTTCTGGAGGCGGTCAGCAGATGCCAATATTTGCAGCTTTGGGAGCTAAATGCACATTAATAGATTATTCTCAAAAACAGATAGATAATGATATATTTGTGTCAAAAAGAGAAAATTATAATATAAACGCCATAAAATATGATATGACAAAAAAGTTTCCTTTTGAAGATGAAAGCTTTGATTTGATTTTTCATCCTGTTTCTAATTGTTATGTAGAGAATGTTTCTCATATATGGAGTGAATGCTATAGAGTATTAAAAAAAGGTGGCAGGCTTATGTCTGGGCTTGATAATGGAATTAACTTTTTATTTGATGAAAATAGTAAAGAGATTAAATACAAACTTCCATTTAATCCATTAAAAGATAAAAAATTATTAGATGAATTATTAAATAAAAATGACGGCATTCAATTTTCTCACACTATTGAGGAGCAGATAAGAGGTCAATTAAAATGTGGTTTTAAGCTAATTGATATTTATGAAGACACTAACGGAGAGGGAGTGCTTCATGAATATAATGTACCTACCTTCTGGGCTACATTGTGTTTTAAATAAGTTTTTAATGCAATAAAAAAGGGCTCTATCTTTTTTGCAGATAAAACCCTTTACTTTTTCTTAAACTAATAATTTTTATTTAGCCATTATAGTACCAACATACATTTTGTCAGTTCTAACACCAGGCTTAATTTCGCCATTAATAGAATATATTTTGTTTCCTATTAATATTAAACCCTCTCCGCAAGGAGCATCAAAAGGAACATCTCCTATTGTTTTCCAAGTATTAGATTCACAGTTATAAATTAATATTTTGCTGTTCCAATCAAACTCATAAGGGTCAGCACCAAAATAACCAGCTCTAAAATCAGCTAATGCTTCTTCTTGAAGATTGCCCAAGTTATAAACAGCATCATCATAAACAGCTTTATTAAAACCGCCTATAACAAGCATTTCTTGTTCATTAAGCTTAACTGATACAGCACCAAGTAAAGATATTCCTTCATTGTTAAGAGCAACATCAGAAACTTGCTCCCAAGTATTGTTGGCAAAATCATATTTATAACCATCAGTATAAGCAGTAGCATCTCCTCCGCTAAATACATATATATTGCCGTTTAGTAATTGTGCAACAGCTTGAGTTCTGCTTGCTTGATTAGGTACAGGAGCTAATTCTTTAGTCTCTTTTGTATCTAAATCATATTCATAAACTTTGTCGCTTCCTTTGCCTGCTTGTTTACCAGTGATAATATATAATTTATTGTCTTTATAAACAGCAACACCATTTTGTAATGTAAAAGGTAAATCGCCTATTTTTTCAACATTTAATTTATTATTTTTTAATGTGATAAATAATATATCATCATCAGCCTCAGGATTTGAAGAGCCGCCTATATAATATATACCGTTTGTAGTAGTGATAGAAGCACCATATCCTAATTCGTTTTCCCAGTTAATATGCTCAACAACTTCTAATACGCCGTTATTATCTTCAAGCATATAAATGTCAGAATAAGTTTTTTTAGCTCCGCCGTTAAGTACAGATTCTTCAGGGAAGTTAGCTCCTCCTCCAACAACAATATATTTGTTTTCTAAAGAACCATACAATAAACCAGCAGTACCAATATTTTTATCCATTCCAGTTTGAGCAGGTAAACGTCCTCCCATCTCCCAAACTATTTTTTTGTCAGTTTTAGAATCTAATACGTTTACATTGCTGCTAGAAGAAGTAGTATTGCTTGAACAGCTAACAGCAAATATAATAGATAATATCAAACATAATTTTTTCATTGTTATTTCCTTATAATAAAACCCAAATAATTCCACTATTATTTTTGATTTTTAATAGTAGTAGAATAAGTTAAACCTTTTATTTTTTCTTCGCTTGGTCTTCCAAAGAAGAAAGAAGATATAAAAGATACTATTACGCTAGAGCCTATAATTATAAATGATAACATAAACTCAAAGATTTTTGGTTTAACGTAACCAGGTATAAACTTAGTAAGCATACCAGCAGGGTCGCTTACATAGAATGCAATTATTACAGAAACTATAAAACCAATCCATACAGCTTTAGATTCTACTTTATCAAAGAATATACCAATTAAGAATACTCCAGCTATAGGACCGCCTAAAAGACCAGTAATAGCTTGGAAGTACAAGAACATATCGCCTTGACCATTATATATAAAGTAAATAGCAAGCAATGTACTGAATATACCAACTATCCAGCTTGAAACTCTTGCAAATTTAAGTTTGCTTTTGTCTTCCATTCCAGATTTGAAATATTCTAAAATATCAGCAGTCATACAAGTAGAAACAGAGTTTAAACTTGATGATACAGTAGATTGAGCAGCAGCAAATATAGCAGCTATTACAAGACCAGATATACCAACAGGTAAAGCATTTACTATAAAGTATGGAAGTATAGCATTACCGTTAATGTTTTCTGGTAAAGTAGCTTTAAAGTGGAAATAAATATATAAAGCAGAACCCATACCTATAAATATTACAATACTAGTACAAAGCAAAGGAACATTCATAAATAAACTTTTTTTAGCTTCATGTTCATCTTTGTTTGTAGCATATCTTTGAACTATGTCTTGGCTTCCTACATAAGAATAAATAGAGTTTACAAATCCTCCAACTATCATAACCCAAATACTAGATTTAGCTAAATCTAAAGAGAAGAAATCAGGGCTTATAATTTTACCATCATCAGCTAAAAGCTTGAAACCTTGTCCTACACCTTCAGGAGCAGAAGAGAAACCTACTATAATTACTAGGAAAGCACCCAAAAGAAGTACAACAGTTTGTACAGCATCAGACCATAATACAGCCTCAATACCTCCCATAGATGTATAAGCAACACAGAATATTGACACTACAATAGTTATCAATACTGGATTTAATGTTGGTACAACTTGTTGTATAGCTAATGTAGGAAGATAAATAACTATAGCCATTCTTACAACGTGGAAAAGTATAAATGTTAAACTACCAATAAGTCTAAAAGAATTATCAAATCTTCTTCCTAAATATTCATAAGCAGTAGTAACATTAACTCTTCTAAAGAAAGGTACAAAAGTGTATGCTGCCCATAATACCATTAAGATAATTCCTAATGGTGCCATACCAAGCAACCAGCTATTGTTATAAACAGAAGCAGGTATAGCAATAAATGAAATAGATGATAAAGCAGTAGCATAAATACTCATTGCTGTTACCAAAGCAGGAACTCTTCCTCCAGCTTTAAAATAATCATCTGTAGATTTTGTTCTTTTAGCAAAGAACATACCAATAAAAAACATTACGACAAAGTATAGTCCTATGACTATCCAGTCAAACCAATGCCAAGCCATATAATTTTCTCCTATTATTAAAATATTATTTATAAAAAATGTTATTTGTTTTTAAGAAAGTATAGTTTGTTAATCTTTGTATGGAACTTTTACTATAGCTTTTTTTACATGATTTTTACCGCTTTTTGGAGGAAGTCCTACTCTATGAGCGTCGTAAGGAAGAAGTATAAGTATTTCTCCTTGAGATAAAGTTAAACGTAGAGTTCCTTCACCTTCCCAATCATGATAATCTGAAGCTTCATCATAAGTTTTTGGTTTTAATGTTGAAGTGTTTGCTATAATAAAATCTTCAGAGCCTTCAAAAATTATTTGAACATCTACATATTTTAAATGTGATTCCCAAGGCGGATTATCTTTATTATCATATTCTGTAACATTAATAAAAGCACCTTCGCATATCTCTTTATCAAGTAAGTGTTTTCCATTAGGTAATTTTTTTAATTCTTCGTAATGCTCTCTAATATAATTTTTAGCTTTCCATATAGCATCATGAAAATTTTGATTGAACTCACTTTTTATTGGCTTTAATATCATAAAACAACTTCCTTTTATAAAAATTAATTAAAAATAAGAGTGCCGCAACAAAAAGGCAGCACTCTAAAATATATTATAGTTTAGACAAATATTTATCAAACATATCTTTTAATATTTTTTTCTCTGATTTTCCAAGCGGTTTTGAACCCATAGGTGCTCTGCAATAAGAAACAGCTGAAGAATCATAGAAAGCGATACATTCTTTAAGTGCTGGATATATTCCTACGCTTAATAAAGTTTTAATTATATCATTCATATCATGCTGTATTTTTAGAGCTTTAGATAAATCTTTAGTCTCAACAGCATCTATTACTTTTCTTGCTAAAGGAGCTTGTATATTGTATGTAGAACCAATTCCTGATCTTAAACCATAAGAAGCATATGCTATCAATAATTCATCAAAACCTGCCCACATCATTTTGTCTGGGAATTTTTGTATTAATCTTTCTAATAAAAATAAATCTGATGAAGTATATTTTATTCCCATTACTCTTTTATCTTCAAAAAGTTTTCCAAAGTCATCTAATGATATACTATTGTTTGATAGGCTAGGCAAGAAATATATTACCAAAGGAATTTTATTTGTTGCCTTTAAAATAGTATTATAATATTTACTAATGTCATTAAATGAAAATGGATAGTAATATGGAGTAACAGCTGATATTAAATCATATCCTAATTCTTCTGCTTTTTGTGCCATTTCACAAGCTTCATTAAGATTTAATGTACCTACATGTGCTATTAGAGGTATTTTTCCATTAACTTCTTCTTTTGTAATTTCAAGTACAGCTATTCTTTCGTCTTTAGACATTAATAGTCCTTCTCCAGTAGAACCGCCGACATATAAGCCATTAACTTTCATACAGTCAATATTATGTCTTACATATTTTCTTAATACTTTTTCATCTAATTTTCCATTTTTGTTGAATGGAGTCATTAGAGCTGATAATATACCTTCGCATTTATTCATGCTGTCTCTCCTTAAAATTATTTTAATCATTTATGTTATAGCTATATTTATTATTGTATAAAGAAGTTTAATTTTATCAATATCTTTTAATATAATTTTTTAAATAAAAACAAAAAAAATGTGATTTTTATACAAATTAATTCTTTTAGTAGTAATTTTTATGTAATATTTACTAGTATATTTTTTAATAAATGATATTGTATCAATTTATTAAGTTGTTTTTATTGAAGCTAATATATCTATAAATATAATATACAAACACATAATAAACATATCTTATCTGTATTAATAACCAAAAAAGATAATAAATATCAAAAAATAATATAAAAATTCTTGCAATATGAAATTATTTTACTATACTTGTAATTGTATATGAAATATAGTGTACTTTTTCCTACTTTAGTTCATTTTTTATATTATAAAGTTATGGTCAGTAATTTTTTTATATACAACAAATATTTTATAAGGAGCTTATTATGAGCAAGTTAAAACTATTTTTGATATTGGCATCTGCATTGCTTATATCATGTGCTAATCCAAACGACCCTGATAATGGTAACGATACAGGCACAGGCGGAGGCGGTAATGGTGGCGGTGGTACTGGCGGCGGCAGCGGCAACCCTTCTTGGTTCTTAACTGCTGAAAAGCAAAAAACACCTTTTTCAACAACTCAAACATTATTTGATACTAAGGTAGGTGATGTTTATAGAATCCCAGGTATAGTTTTAAGTAAAAAGAATACTTTAATAGCAGTAGTAGATAGCAGAAAGACATCAGAATCAGATGTAGGTTTTTCAGGTTCAAAAAATATTGATATAGTATTAAGAAGGAGTACAGATGGTGGTGCTAATTGGGGAGAAGTTATAACTGTTCCTCCTAAAGCTACAAGCCAACTTGATGCTCATGGAGACCCTTTAATATTCTCATGCCAAAACGGAGATTTAGTTCTTTTATGTGCAGCAGGCGGAGCATGGAACCAAGGTGTTGGAGGAGATTCAAAAGTTATGATGTCTAAAAGTACAGATGATGGACTTAGTTGGACACAGTGGAAAGAAGTACAAGGTCCTATATTTGGAGATAACAAATTGTCTAGTAAAGGATATAATAAAGGATTTGCTGCTTCTGGAAGAGGATTAACTTTGAAAGATGGTACTTTAATGGGTGCTATGTTGGTTGGTGATAAAGCTAATTCAAAAAAAGCTGCTGCTGTTATAGTTTCTAGCGATAACGGACAGACTTGGTCAGTAAAAGGTCTAGCTGAAAGACAAGCTCCTAATGCAAATCAACAAGATGAACCTAAAGTAGTAGCTGAACTAGATGATGGAACTATATTAATGTCTGTTAGACCTAATTCTGCTGGTGCAAGAGTATGGTTTACATCTAGCGACAAAGGTGGTACTTGGACAGAGAAAACTATTTCTCCAGCGTTGCAAGACGGAAGAGCTAATGCAGAAGGTATTAGATATACATCTACTAAGAGCGGACATAAAAAAAGCAGACTTTTACATATAAATTGTAATTCATCAGGAAGAAATACTCTTACGGTTGTTATGAGTGACAATGAAGGTACAAGTTGGGAGGCTGCTAAAAAAATAATACAGCCAGGAAATGCTTGTTATCCTTCTATAGAAGTATTGCCAGATGGTACAATAGTTACTTTTGCTGAAGAACCAAATCAAGGACAAACAGGTGGCGGTAGTTATGATATGGTATTTAGAAGATTCAATCTTGCTTGGTTAACAGATGGTGCACAAGTATATGATGAAAACTATTAATTATAAATAATCAAAATATAGGGCTTTATAAAAAAAATGTAATAAAACCCTTTGATTAAAAAAGGTGTAATTTTATGAAAAAAATATTAATATCAATATTGATAATAATGTCAATATCAATGCAAGTGTTCGCTTATTATAAATCTGATAATATGATAGATATGTTGGTTCATTCAAATCAAGTTCAAATAAGGACTGACAGATTCGGTGTGCTTGCTGGTACTAGAAATTGGAGATTTGCTGCCGGTCTTACTGGTGCTGAAAATTCTGCTGGTATAATACTTAATAATTTAGGTGATCCATCTGTTCAAGGAACAAATAAAAATAATAATAATAGATGGGGAGTTGATAAATTTGTACCTTCTGCATTAGTTGCTTTCGGATATGATTCTGATTTATTCGGTGTTGCTGCTGGTTATGAGTTTACTTGGAAAAGCCCTACATATATGGTTCACACTCCAGTACTTCATATGACTGCTTTAAATGATAGTTTTAGAATAAATATTCCTATTTCTATAGGAGTTGGTCAAAAGTCTTATATAAACGGAGATTCATTAAAAGGTACTATGGTTGTTTCTACTGCAATTGAAGGAAGATATTATTTTGCAGAAGATATACCAGCTCTAAGCCATTTGAGATTCTATTTCAATTATGGTAATTCTACAATCAAAGAGATTAATACTCCAGATATTAACTTTACTCAACAATCTATAGGTGGTGAGTTTAGAATGTATTTCAAAATACAAACAGAAACAGTAAAAATAGAGCCTATATTCAGAATGAGATTCGATACTGCATTAGCTACTAAATATAATAATGTTTCAAACTCATCAAGAATATATGATAGCTATTTTATAACAGCTAAAGGTTTCTCTCCTAGTGACCCAGGCGGAACTGGTGCTGTTATAGGTGCTTCCGGTGCTCAGGCTGATTTAAGTCAAGGTAATTTACAAGGCGGTTATATTGCTTCTATGCCTAGTCAATATTATGCTAAAAACCCTTATAGAATAGGTGTTGCTTTGCCTGTTGGTTTTACTGCTACTTCTGCTGATGAAAATATCACTTTCTATTTTGAGCCTGCATTATCTTTAACTATACTTAATGCTAAAGAAATATATACTCAGGGTACAGAAAATTATCCAGATGTATCTGCTAGAGAGAGAAGAACAAATCCTTTCTACACTTTGGGTTATGTAGTTTATGCAGAGCTTTATATAAGACCTGTTAAAGATTTAGAATGGTATACTGAAATACAAACAGGCGGTGCTACAGTTGCTGGTGATTTAGCTACTCCAAGCAGCACCAAACTTGTTCTTAATGGTAAAACAGGTATAAGTTATTACTTTTAATTGAAAAATAATTAAATAATAAAACCTTTTCTGCTTCGGGGGAATATTTATTATTCTCTCGAAGTTTTTTTATATTAAAATAGCTACTATATATATAATAATCATTAATACAAATAGTGTGATAGTTGTTGATAATATTATATTCTTAATTATCATATTTAAAAATTGATTTTGTACAAAATTAGACTTTTTTATTCCATAAAAAAACGTAATAGAAAGTAAAAATATATCATCTAATCTGCCTATTGGTATTCTATCTGGCACTACATCAATAGGGGATAATACATATATTAAAGCTAAAATAAATGGAATCCAATATACTATTTTCTTCTTTTCAGTTTTTTCTTTATATTCTGAATATTTTCTGTATATTCCGTCTTTGCCTAATATTTCTATATTTTCATCTGGTATTTCTTTATAATCATTTTCATCCATAATAAAATTACCTTTAATAATATAATTATTTTTTATAATAAATATATAATACTATTTTTAAAATAAAAAGAAAAATTTTTTATTGATTTAAAAAAATTGATAGGTTAATATTAATATATCAATTTATTAAAAAATAGATATAAGGATTTTTTATGAGTAATTTAAATGAAGTAAAGAATGAATATCTTCATATGCTAAAAGATAATATTATACCATTTTGGCTTAAAAACGGACTTGACAAAAAGCATGGTGGGTACTACACAGCTTTAGACAGAAAAGGCGGACTTATAGAAACCGATAAATCTGTATGGTTTCAAGGAAGATTTGCTTGGGTATTATCAACTCTTTATGCTGACTTTGAAAAAAAACAAGAATACCTTGATGCTGCAAAATCTGGAATAGATTTTTTAGAGAAATATTGTTTTGATAAAGCAGGCGACGGAAGAATGTATTTCAGAGTTACTGAAGACGGTAAGCCTATTATAAAGAGATTAAGATACTACTTTTCAGAAACATTTTGTTTAGTAGCTATGGCTGCATATTCTAGGGCTAGCGGAGATAAAAGCTATGCTAAAAAGGCAAGAAAGATACTTGATAATATAGACCGCTATCAAAAAGAAGGTCTTTTAATTCCAAAATTTGATGCAGGCAACAGACCTACTATAGCTTTCGGACCTCCTATGATAATGCTTGCCACTGTTCAGGAATTAAGAAAAGCAGACCCAGAAAATAAAGATTATTATAATAAATATATTGATAAACTTCTTTCTAATATTCAGTTATTCTTATATGAAGATAAAAAAGCAGTATTAGAACAATGTAACCCTGACGGCACTTTGCAAGACCATTTTGAAGGCAGATTATTAAACCCAGGACATGCTATAGAATCATCTTGGTTTATATTAAGAGAATCTATAGAGAGAGGACATGATGAAAAATTAAAAGCTCTAGGACTTAAAATATTTGACTGGATGTGGGAATGGGGCTGGGACAAAGAATACGGCGGAATTATTCAATATATGGACGTACTTGGAAAGCCAAAAAGTGAATATCACCATGATATGAAATTCTGGTGGCCTCAAACAGAAGCTGCTATTGCTGCTTTATACTGTTATTACTTTACTAAAGACAATAAATATTTAGAAAAGCATGATATGGTTAAAGAATACACTAAAAAATTCATTGACACAGAATACGGTGAATGGTATGGTTATCTTCACAGAGACGGAAGAATATCTACAGACTTAAAAGGTAACATGTATAAAGGACCTTTCCATATTCCTAGAATGTATATGAAATGTGTAGAGATAATAGATGCTATTAACGCGAAATAATAATTAAAGATAATTGTTATTTAATTAAGGCTAGGCTTTTTTATTAAAGTCTAGCTTTTTTTCTACATTTTGTTTTTAATTTTACAAAACACTTTTTTTTAGTATTATATATGAGATATAATTTATAAAAATAGGAATGTTATGTGTCTATTATAAAAAAGAAGAAAAAAGATATAAAAAAAATAGAGATAAGTAAAGAAGAGTTAGAAGCTAGAGAGATACCATTACTTTTTAGCGTTGTAAATTTTTCTTCAAATATACCTGTTTCTATGTATGCTGACACTATAGGAATAAAAACTTCAGAATCTTCTTATAGAGGAGCAATGCACTCTGAAGTAAATAGAAATATAAGCGAAGAATATTTGTTAAACTCAAAAAAATCATCAATAGATTTGTCGGCAATGTTTAATGTAACAAGTTATTCATCATTTCCAATAGATGCTTCTTTAAGTAATAGAGTGTTACTTGAAGAAGAGGTTCATAAAAAAGGAAATGCTATAAAACTTCCACCATATAAAAATATTAATGCTCCTATAGGTTCGGTTATAAGGTCTAGAAGAAGCAGGAGAGATTTTAAAGGTAAACCATTAACATTAAGTGATTTGTCTACCTTGCTTTATTATGGAGATGGAATTTCTGGGGATTTTGATTTTAATTTAAACAAAGAAGAATACGGCACCATAACTTTTGGTGATAAATACATATCTAAGCTTCGTACTGCTCCTTCAGGCGGCGGGCTTTATCCTATTTATTTGTATATTGCGGCACTTAATATAAATAATCTTGAAAAGGGTATATACAAATATATGCCTTTTACTCATTCTCTTGAAAAAATAAAATTATTTAATAATGATGATTTAGAAAATTATTATAATAATAATGTTTTCGGCGGGGGAATAGATTTAAGAAAAACTGCTTTATCTGTTTACTATGTGTATAGTATATATGAAAACACTAGAAAATATGGAGATATGGCTTTGCAGTTTGCTTTGATAGAGACTGGAGAGATTGCACAAAATATACAGCTTACTGCTGCTGCAAGCGGTATTTTAGCATGCGACATTGGAGGATTTAATAAAACTTTATCTGAAGAGTTATTAAATCTAGATGGACAGACTAATCATGTTGTGCATTTAACTTTGCTTTCAAAATAATTTTTATAAAAAATAAATAGTAGGTTTGTTAAAATGGCTAAGAAAAATATTAAACTTTATGATAATGCTAGTGTGTTTTTTAATTCTGATGATGAGATTAGATTTAGAAAAGGGATATGGAACTTTGAAGAGGCTTCTTTAGAGCTTAATGATTTGAGTGATGGTGTAAGGGAAGCTTTAATATTTATTGCTAAAGAACTTTTTGATGATAAATTAATTTCTTTTGATAATGTGGTTAAGAAATTTTCTCTTGATGAAAAAGACAGTAATTTTTTGAATGAAATTATATCTTCTCTTATAGGCAACAGATTTTTAGAGTATGATGAGAACAATATGCTTAATAGTGTTTATGAGCTTATAGGGGAATATTTTTATGATATACCAGATGAAAGCAAGGTTCAAAAAAACAAAGTAATGTTTATAACAGATAGTGAAAGGCTGAAAGAATATGCTAAATTAATGTCAGAAGATTTGTATATGAATGTTGTTATGATGAATATTGATGACATAAAAAAACTAGAAAAAGCAAATCTCACAGATACAACTGATGCTATTGAAAATATTGAAAAGCAAAAAGAATTATTAAAGTTGTTTGATGATATATCTTGTGTGGTTGTAAGTATAGAGAAGCCTAGATTAAATTTACTTAGAAATATTAATAGGCTTTTACTTGAAAAATCAATTCCTATGATTATATCAATATTAGACGGACCGTTTTTAAATATCACTACTATAAAGTCAAAAGAAACAGCTTGTTATGAATGTTTTGAAAATAGAGTGATAGCAAGAAATGAAAGCTTATCAGTTTATAATAAATTCGTTAAACAAACTATTAATTTAAAATCAAATAATAAAAAAACTTATATAACTCCTATTTTGCAAACATTTACTTCTATTGCATTATATGAAGCTTTTTTATTTGCCACTATAGGAAAATGCAAACTTTCAGGACGCGTAATTAATGTTTATCTACCTTCTATAGAGATTCAAATTCAGGATTTACTCAGAGTACCTTTCTGTGCGGCATGCGGACATATAAGCAAGGCTAAATATAATGAAATGTATACTTCTTCAAAGGAGATAATAGAAAAGTTTTCAAGCAAAGTTATATTAAAGTTATAGTAAAATTTTTTTAGTTTATAATTTTTTTGTTGTTCTTTTCAATTATCACCTATATGTACTCCCTTCGGTCTCTGTGCGGACTTTATCAAAGAACCAAAAAGTTAAAGCAAAAAATTATAACTAAATAATACTAATTTGTTTTTTATATATGATATAAACTATCAAATTAAATTTAAAATATAGCCTTTCGCCGTAGGCGGGCTGTGCCTGCTTATTTGTGGCAACAAAAGAAGTGGGGTATGGGGCAAAGCCCCATATATTAAAAATAAATATAATTTTATTTTTGACGAATTATAGTTGTTTAGGTATTTATTAAATAATTGAAAATATTTTATTTTTTTATAAATTATATAAAAATGGAAAACATATGATTAAATATTACCCAAGCCATAAAAATGTTTTAAATAAATACAATTCTATTTGCGGACATCAGACTGGTATTATGGATTCTATTATTGTAATGCAGGCTAATTCTGTTATTGCTCAAAATATTAATACTTGTACTTCTATGCTTCCAGATTATCATAAAATATTATTAGGCGATAATGCTGAAGTTAATTATCATCTTTCCGGTTATGGCATTTATAGAGATGAAGCTATTATAAGATTATTAGGCGAAGGTGTTGAGAGATATGCATTATTTACAGCAAATTTGTATTTTGAAGAAAAATTAAAATATGCTTCCTATAATCAATTAAAAGAAAAGTATCCTAATAATGTAATACCTTTTGAATATGTTAAAATATACAGCGATGAAGATTGCAATAAATTAAACAGTATAGGAATTTTAGAAAATATTACAGAAGATGATATATTATCTTGGGTGCTTCTTCCTTCTTTGTTTGATAAAGAAAAAGAGTATTATATTCCAGCACAGAATTTCTTTTTATCTCATATAATAAGAAAAGATAAAAATGAAAAAGTGTTTATAGGTGGATTTTCTAAAGGAAGTGCTAGTCATAAAAATATTAAATTAGCTTTAAAATCTGCTATAACTGAAATTATAGAATGCGATGCTTGTATGATAAAATGGTATACAGACAGCAAAGTTAAAGAAGTTGTTATTGATGATGATGTTCTTAATGAAACTATTAATACAATTTTAAAAGATATTGATTATAAAATAAGAGTGTTTGATTATACTGTTGATAAAAAGTTAGGCTATGTTTTTACTGTTATGCTTATAAACAAAAGTGAAAAAAGTCCATATATTGTGGTAGGTGCTTCTTCTGGTCTTAGTCCTAAAAAAGTGATATACAGGGCTTTTATGGAGGCTTTGGCTATACTTACATTAAATATTAACGGACCATTATCAATGCCGGCTGATTATTTGGAAACTAAATATCAAAAAACTTATCTAAACCTTGACAGCAATGTTAATTATTGGGCTTCTTTAGATGATAAAGATAAAAAACTTAAATTTATTAACAGTAAAGTGACAGAAAAAATTGAATTAAAAAAATATAAAAACCTTGAAGAAAATACTGATTTGGAGTATTTATTTAATGGTCTTTATAATATTTCAAAATATGCAGTTTATTTGGATATCACTCCAACAGAAATAGCGGATAAAGATTTGCATGTAATGCGTGTATATGTCCCAGAGCTTGTGCAAATGTCTATGCCTGCTTTCCCATATAGTAAGCACCCTAGAATAATTAAAAATGGAGGAATTTCAAATAATGAATTTCCACACCCATTACCTTAGTGCTATTGTTGTACTAATTGCTGTTTCTTTTCCTACTTCTTTGATTGGTATATTTTTAAAATTAAATCTTGGAAGAATAAGCACTATTTTGCCTAATGCTTTAAGTTATTTTTTATTTGTAATAATGGCATTTTTTACAGGGTATGTTGGAAGTATTAATTATAATGTTAATATTTATTTTGTTGTGTTAGCTTTTATTATGTCTTTTGTATGCATTGCTGTAGAGATAATTGAAGCTTATGCTGTTCATTTTATTAAATATAAATTTTGGATTAAAAAAATATCAGTTCATGAAATTATAAATAAAAATAATGTTTTTTTTGATATTATAATTATATTGATAGGTGCTATTTGCGAGGAGATTATTTTTAGGCAGGTATTTTTTAATATTTTATATAACATATTAGAATTAAATATTTTTATTGTTATTATAATATCAGCTTTTATATATTCTATTAATCATATATATTTTGGTGCTAATGCTGTATTTCAAAAGTTTATAGTTGGTATAATATACTCTTTGTTATTTGTATATTCTTCTTTCAGCGTGATAATACCTGCTATTACTCATTTTTCTCAAAATATGATTTTATATATATTAAGCAAAAAAGAGAGGATATAAATTGATATTTTTAAAACTAATGCCTTATATTGTAATATGCTTTATATTAGGAACTATAATCAAATTTTTGAATTATAAAAATATCATAAATAACTTATGTTTTAATATTATGAATTATTCTAAAAAAGATTATGATGATATTTATATTTATATAAGCACTTATATATATTGGTTTTTTATAATTATATTTGCAATTATTATTAGTTTTTTGCAAAAACAAAATATTTTGTTATATTTACTTATAGAAAGAAAATATATTGTTTATGTTTTTATTAATATTTTTGCTCTTATTTCTGCTTTTGAAATAATATTAGCAATTATAAGTTTATTTAATAAAAATATAAAAACAAATGTTATATTTAATAATATATTATTGTCTGCTCCTATTAATTTATTATATTCTTCAAGAAATAATAAGAAGTGGACTTTAATATTATTAGCAAGTGTAATTAAATGTTTATTTTTTAATGGAATAATATATTTATCTATTAAAAATCAATTTCAGGAGTTTAATTTATTTTTTATAATTCTTGTAGTTGCTTTATTATTTTCTTTTGAAGAGATGCTTAGGCTTAATAATTTCAAAGAGGCTTTAATTTTTATAGTTTCTTGTTTTATTATTACAGCTATTAATGCTATTTCTTTTGAATATACTAATAGTTTAATTGCACCAATATTTGCTAGTGTTTTTTTTACAATATACTATTTTGGTCAGTTTGAAAATATGGGAATATATTCATAAAAATTGGTATTACTCTCTTTGATATTAAAACTATTAAAGAGTTTAATATAATACATCTAAAGGAGTTATTTATATGATTAAATATTCTTCAAAAGTACGCACAACATGTTCTTTAAAGAGCCAATCTGCGGTATTGACTCCTGGAGGATGTTGCTGTTCTTGTTGTTGTTCTTGTTGTGTTAATGTAACAACTACAACTAACAATTAATTTATTATAATTTTTTATAATAAATTTGTATGTCTGCTGCATTGTTATGATGCAGCGGGCTTATATGTATTGACATTTTTAATATATGTTGTTTTAATAATTATAGTTTTTATCAAATAGAGTTGATCTTAATGCAAGAAGTATTAATAAGTGCTAAAAATATAGAAAAAAAGTTTAATAAAAATATTATTCTAAAAGATGTTAGTTTAGATATAAATAAAGGCGAAGTAATAGCACTTGTTGGTCCAAACGGTTCCGGCAAAACTACATTAATTAATATATTATTAGGAATATTAAAAGCGGATAAGGGTGAATTAAAAATTAATATAGAAGATTATAAAAAACATATAGGTCTTCAATTGCAATCTACTCCTTTTTTTGAAGGCTACAATGTAAAAGATAATATATTAATGTTTTCAGCTCTTTATGACATTAAGATGAGCGATGAAGAAATAGAAAGTATTCTTAATAAATATAATCTTAATCCAAAAACACCTGCTATAAAGCTTTCAGGAGGAGAGCAGAAAAAACTTGCTATAATGATAGCTACTATGCAAAACCCTGATTTACTTATATTTGATGAGCCTACAGCAAGTTTAGACCCTAGGGAAAGATATAATATAAAAAACATGATATTAGAGCTTGCTAAAAATAATAAGACTATACTTTTTACTTCTCATGATTTGGAAGAGGTAGAAGATATAGCTAGTAAAATAGTATTTTTATATAAAGGAGAGATATTAGAAAAGGGCAGCAAAGAAGAACTTTTAAAGAAGTATAATTTTGACAGTTTGGAGAAAGTTTATTTGCATATTACTAATTATTAATTTTAGTATTAATTATATATTTGCACTTTTGCCGTAGGCGTACTTAGTATGGTTCTTTTACAAAGTCCGCACCGCGACTGAAAGAAGTCCTTCAAGGCGACCAAAGGGAGTACCTTTAGGTATGTAAGGCGAGAAAAAGAACAACAAAAAATTATAAATATATATTAAAAAATTATTATGAAAACGATATTTAAACTCACTATAAAAAAAGCTATAAGAGACCCTTTCCTTATATTCTGGTCTATATTCTTCCCAATAGTTACAATAATAGCATTGGGTATATTATTTAATACAGAAAGCTATACTATTCATATACTTACTGCTATGACTTGTGTGAGCGTGCTTGCTTATTCTTTTATGACTACTAGTTTTAATGTATTAAGTCAAAGAAGAAGGGGCGTTTATAATTTGCTTAAAGTAACTCCTCTTCCTTTATACAAATATATTATAAGCTCTTCTTGTGCTTGGGTGATGATATCTATTATAAGCTCTTTGTTTGTATTTATTTCTTGTGCTTTATTTTTTAAATTAGAGTTTTCTTTTGTTTCTATACTTTTATTTTTGCCTATCATTATAGCGGCATCTTTAGTTTATATATTTATAAGTTTCTTTGTTTCTAGTTTGGTAAAAAATAATGAAACTGCTAGTATACTATATAATATTATTTTAATGGGTTCTATGTTTTTGAGTGACGGTTATTATTCTTTGTATAATGCTCCAAGTGTAGTGAAGTTTTTAAGCAGATTAAATATTTTTCAGTATTTTTTGAATGCTGTTAGGGGAGCTTATTATTTTGATTTTCAGTCATATTTTATTGGTTTAGCAGTGCTTTTAGCTTGTTTAATAATTGCTTTAATTCTTGCAGTTAATACTTTCAGATATGTTGACAAGTAAAAATTATTGATTAAATATTATTGACAAAATTCTATATTTATCTTACTTTAAAAAATAAATTATAATTAGTTTAGGAATAAAAATTAATGTATATAGAAAGTGATATCATACGAGGTCATATAGATGCTGTTGTTTTGCATTTTTTGAAAGATAATGATTCATATGGTTATGAGCTTTCTAAATTAATTACTGATAAAACTAATGGAGAATATGAGATTAATGGCCAGACTTTATACAGTGCTATAAGAAGACTTGAAGGCAAAAAATTAATAGAAAGCTATTGGGGAGATGAGAGTCAGGGAGGAAGAAGAAAATATTATAAAATTACTGAAGAAGGCAGAAAGTTTTTAGATGAAGAGAGAGAAATATGGCTGTTTACTAAAAAGATAATAGATAAACTTCTTGATATTGAATAAATGTTTTTATATAGAGATAAAATATTATGATAGATGATTTTTGTAATGAATTAAAAAATAAATATCCTAATACTCAAAAAATTAGAGACCAAATTGAAGAGCTTAGAAATTATTTATACATGAAAAGTGAAGAATATATAGATGAAAGCGAAGATGATGCTTTTAAAAAGGCACTTAAATCTTTCGGCGATGTGGATTCACTTCTTGAAGAATTGTCAAAGGATGCAAAAGTTATTAATAAATCTAAATTATATTTATTTGCTGGAATTATTGATATTTTTATTGCGGCTTTTTTAAGTTTATTATTATGCTTTATATCTTTAAAAAACAATAATATATCATTTTTCTCTTATATAAATAATTCATTAATTCCAAGCATATTTTTTATTGTTTCTGGAATCATTGTTATTTTTTTAACTACAATTATACAGTTTATTAATATGCGTAATATATATGAAACTTTTGAATATACTTATAATGATTATAAAATAAATTTAAAATATTCTATAATAGGTTTTTTAATTATATCTATAGCAGTATTTATATTTAATATGTTTTTTACACCTCATCATATTTGGTTTGTATTTGTTATTATATACTTTTTATCTTGGCCTTTGACTGTATTTTTCTTTTATAGATTTTTTAAAAATTCTGATAAAAATATTAACAGGAAATAATGATGAATATTAATGAGTTTTATAAAAATATTAAAAAGAAATACCCAAATACTAAAGAAGTTCTTGAGCAATTAGATGAAATAAAAGATATGCTTAATTCTAAAGTTCAGCATTATGTAAAAAATGGAATGAAATATGAAGAGGCTTGCAGTAAATCTATAGATGAGCTTGGCAATATTGATGAAGTTTTTGAAGATATAAGCAAAGATGCAAAAATTGTACATAATTTATATATAAAAATATTAACAGTTTTAATATCATCTTTTTCTACAGCTATTTTAGCTTTTACTTTTGGTGTGATTATAGATAGTTTAACTTTTTTTAATGAAACTACTAAAATAGGTTATAAACTTACTATGCCTTATTTTTATTTGGTATTATTTATTTATATAGTTATTTATTCTTTTTGGAATTTCTCTGATAATATAAAACCTAAAATAAGAAAGTATAGTTATGATATATATAAAATTAATTTAAAAAACTCTATTATTGCTGTTGTAATTTATTCTGTGATAATGATTATTGTAAATGTCATCACATATAAATATAATAATTATTTGTGGTTTATGTGGCCTTTTGTTGGTATATTAAATTGGACTATTTCTATAATTGCAGATTATTATTTGTTTAGAAGCAGTATATTTGAATATAAGAAATAAAAAATATTAATATTTTATACAAAGTATATTGACAGACATAATACTTTTGTTATAATATTAATATAGTTGAATATATGTGAGTTGCGTTTTATGAAGAAATTACTATTAATATTTTTTATATTGTCAAGTTTCCTTTTTGCTCAGAATGATTTTGTAAACTCAGGATTTCATTATAGTTATAATTATTTTGGATTTCCATTTTCTGTTGATTTAGGATATGCCTATAAAAAGAATTCACATTTTGTATATGTTCCGCGTGTAGGAATAAGTTTTGACTATGGTGCAGAGTCATCATTTGGAATATTTGCCAATCTTGGAATGGAATACAGATACAGAAGATTTTTTATAGATTTAAATTACAAACAAGGAATAACTCCTCCATTTGCTACATTCAATTATAAAGATTTAGAATATTACGGACAATTAAGATTAGGATATTATTTTGATAATGTAAGCATATCTTATGGAATGAATATAGGTAAAATGTTATCTTCTGAAAGAGAGGTTTACAGGTTAAGTTCTATATTTAAGATTAATCAAAGCATTAACTTAAGTTCTACATTTGTTGATGACGGAGTTAATAAATTAAAGTTTAATGCTGGAGTGGGTGCGAGCATTATACCTAATGAAAAGCAGTATTCTTATAATGTTTCAGCTAGTATGCCTTATTCATTCTTCCATTATTGGGGAGAACTTGGAATTATGCCTTATATAGGATACAGTGCTTATTTTGATAAAAGCGAGAAAAAATATTCTATAGGCTTTAAATATTTATACTCTCTTATGATGATGCCTTTATCAAATTTGGAAGCACATGTTAAAAATATGGACTTTCTTACATTTGCCCATTTTGAATATAAATTTTTTATGAGATTTCTTCCTTCTGGTTTTAATGATATATACTTAGTTGCTTTTGGTAATGTAGGTTATGGAAAATATTTTGAAAGTAGTATTGATAAAGGTAATTTATTATATGTTGTAGGCGGGGGAATAGGGTATAATCTTTACGGCACAACACCTTTACAATTGACTTTCGGTGTTGATAACAATAAAAGTTTGGTTATGAACTTGATAATAAGTACTATAGTATTTTAATATTTTGGAGTTTGTTATTTATGGCAAATATTAAAAATAAAGTTATATTTTCTTTTTTATGCTTAATCTTTTATACAGCATTGAGTTTATCATTTTATTTAATACCTTTTAATTCAAAAGTATTAAGTATAATTGCAGTAATTTGTGCTGCTATATTTAGTATATTTTTTCTGCTTCCTGCATTTTTATATTCTCCTGTTTATTCAATAGTTATTGCTATTTTACATTATATGTTTTTTAGATTGTTTGAAATTATAAGAATGTTTACTATTTTAGATTCTACGCCTGTAACTTCGATTTATATTATGCTTCAAAGTGCTTTGGGTATTATTATGAATGTGATTGGTATTATATTAACTTGCTTAACTATTTATTTTATGAAGAAGTATATTAAAAATAAAGGTCTCAATTTTAATATAAATATGGCTTTAATAACTGCTTTGATAATTGCATTTATAAGATTTGTTGTAAGCGGAATATCTCTTTCATCATTCTTTTTAAATTTTTTTGTAATAAATAAGATATATATTAGTAATGATTTAATAATTCAGCAAATTGTTACTTATGTTATTTCTGTTATAGTTACTTTTATAGCGGTTATGATTTCTTATTTTATTTATATAAAGATAAAAGACAAACCGTTTTTTTCTAATATGAATAATTTAAATAATAATGAGTAGTTTTTATTGTATTTTGTTTTAAGGAGGATTGAATATGATGAGAAAGATTTTTACAGTTTTATTTTTAACTTTGATTTTTAGTTTTTCGGCTTTTTCGTACAGCAGAGATTTTAATGAACTTTATCACTTGTATTATATGGCTAATACAAATAAAGCGGATGATTTAAATAAGAATATAGAAAAAATGAAGAATGCTAATTTACCAAAAGTAGAAAAACAAACTTACGATAATCTTATTTTGCTTATGGACATATATATGAATCCTAGAAGTAAAAGAGAGGCTTATAAATTATTGAATGATAATATAAAAAAGAATACTCCGTTATTGACAGAAAAAGATGCTGATTATATGGCTTCTGTTGCTGATGTGATGAGCAGTGCTATTAATTATTCTTCATTTAATGAGGTTGTAAAACTTTCTGGAAAGGCTGGAGAGATATATGATAATGCTTTAAAAATTAATGCTAATCATTTTCCTTCGCTATTAGGTAAAGCAATACTCACAGCATACAGCCCAGAGTTTGTAGGGGGAGGAATAGATAAATCGCTTCCAATATTTAAAAAAGCTGAAAGCAATGCTAAAGAGAAATGGGAAAAGCATATAGTTTATTTATGGACTTCTCAGGCTTATTTTAAGAATAATGATAAAGCTAATTATGAGAAATATATAAAGATGGCAAAAGATATATTTCCAGAAGGAGCTTTTATAAAGAATGTTGTTGATATGAACGCTAAAGGAAAAGGAATGTTTAATTAATATATTTAAGAATTATTAAATATATTAATAATATGTATTGTAATTATATAAAGTTATAGTATTGGCACTTTTTGGTTCTTTTTGCTGCGGGAAAAAGAACAGTATTTAAGTTTATAAATTTATTATTTGTGGTGACTTTGCCCACCTTTGTAGTCCTTTGGCAGGTGTGCGGCGGGAAAAAGTTGAATAAATATAAGGATATTAAAATGTTTAGAGTGATTGTTTTGATTTTTATTAACGTTTTCTTTTTATGCGGATTATACGGAGAGATTTCAAGCGAGGCTAATGCTATATTAAAAGAAATAGATAATAAAAATAATGAATACCATTCAGGCTCAAGACTTGTAAGAACGAGCGAAGCTAAGGATATTTTAAATAGAGTTAAAAACAGCAATTTAAGCGAAGAAGAGAAAATGCATTTAAGTATAGAATGCTACACTCTTTGGGCTAATGTATCTATTGCAAGCGGAACTTTTGAAGAAGACTATAAAGCTTTAGGAGAGATATATAATAACCTTAAAAAAGATAAAGTTTTCAAAAAAGCCTCTTCTGATATTTATGCTTCTTATGCCAATTTTGCAAACTCTTTTACTTCACTTGCTTTTTTTAATAATAAATACCCTTATAGTGTTATAGTTGATATGTATACTTATTCTCGTTTGGCATTGTTAAAAGATAAAAATAATATAAGAGCAAAACAAGTATATGGAATGTGGCAAATAGCTACTTTAGGTTTTTATAATAACGCTGCTTTTTATTCTGTAATAAGTTCTTTAAATGATACGAGTAATTTGCCAGATTATATGATTTATAGGGCTTATATTTATAGGTCTATGGCATATATGAAAGTAAATGAAACAGACAAGGCTTTTAAAGAATTAGATGAAGCTTTAAAAATGTATCCTAAAGGTTTTTACGGATATTTATTAAAGAGTTCTTATGATAAAGGTAAGGACGGATTTTTGAGTGCGGAGGGTGCTGATTTTTAATTATGATAAGATGTGAAAACATATCAAAAATATATAAAACTAAAGATTATAATATAGCTGCAAATAAAAATATTAGTTTAGAAATAAAAGACGGTGAAATTGTATGGGTTGCTGGAGTTTCTGGGGCTGGTAAAAGTACACTTCTTCATATATTATCAAGCATAGATATTCCTACAGAAGGTTCTGTTTATTGGAATAATGATGAGGTTTCAAAATTAAGCGATAAAGAAAGAAGCAGTTTTAGACTTTCAAATATAGGACTTATTTTGCAGTCGCTTGAGCTTTTAAAAACTCAGAGTGTGTTTGATAATGTAGCACTTCCTCTTAAGTTTTTAAATGAGAATTCTTCTAATATCAATAAAAAAGTTAATGAAATATTAGAAAACTTAAAAATAGATAATTTAAAAAATAAAAAACCAGAACAGCTTTCAGGAGGTCAGAAACAGAGAGTTGCAATTGCAAGGGCATTAGTAAGCGAAGCTCCTTATATATTCGGCGATGAGATTAGTGCGAATTTGGATACAGAAACAAGCAAATTTATTTATGAATATATAAGAAGCACTATAAAGAAAAGAAACGGCATAGGATTTTTTATTTCGCATGATGAATTGATAGAAGATTATGCGGACAAAAAATATATTATGAGGGATGGAGGAATAATACTCAATATATAGTAATAATTTTTAGTTTTTTTATGGTGGCTTTGCCCCCACACCCCCACTTCTTTTGCGACCGAAGGGAGTCCTTCAGGGCGACCGTAGGAAGTGCCTGTGGTATTGCCACAAAGAAGCAAAAAGGCTATATTTTTAACTTAAAATGCATAATTTATCTTACCTTTAAAATATAATTAATATTATTTAAAAGTATTTTTTACTTGCACTTTTTGGTTCTTTTTGCGGCGGGAAAAAGAACAATAATAAAATTTTATTAATAACTATAATGGACAGATAAATGAATATAATAAAATTAGCATTCGATAATCTTTGGTATAATAAAACCAGAACAATTCTAAATATGATACTTATTATAGTGTCTTTTATTTCACTTATGATGATAAGCGGATATAATAACTTTACAAAAGAAGGTATTATTATAAGCGTTAATACAAGCGGAGGCTCTGTTGTAATAGCTGATAAATCTTATTGGGATACAAAAAGCGAAAAAATTAATATGCTTAGTAATAACGATTTTGACATAATTTATAAAAAACTTGATACTATAGGCGAAGTTAATGATTATCAGAAAAAACTTGATATAAGCGGGCTTGTAGGCAATGAAAGTAAAAGTAAATTCTTTTCAGGTTATGCTTATGAAAAACCTTCAAAAATAATGTCAACAGTTTCTATAAAGGAAGGAACTCCTATATTTGATGATGATATTAATACTTTTGTTTTGGGTAAAGATTTAGGAGAGTTTTTTAATCTTAATTATAATGAAGAGCCTTATTTAAATTTAATGACAGATTTTGGAGAGGGTATAAGTTTAGGTTCTTTAATGGCTGTAGGGGCAATTTCTTTAAATAACAGTGCTTCAGATGCTATTACTATTTACTCGCCTCTAAATGCTATTTATGAAATATTTGGTCTTGAGTATGGTAATGCTCATAATTTGCTTGTATATTTAAAAGATTATAAAAAGGCAACTGAAATAAAAAATAATCTTAATCAATATTTTAATGAAAATAATCTTAACTATGAGGCTAAAGATTGGAAGGATTTGAATGCATTTTTACTTTCTGTAATAGAGATGAATACTAATAATTATTTAATAGCCTTATTTATATTAAGCATATTAGTATTTGTTTCGGTTATGCAGATGCTTACAACAAATTTTTTAGAGCGTTTAAATGAATTTGGTACAATGCGTGCATTAGGGATAAATATAAAAAATGTAACTTTGCTTTTATTTTTGGAAATTATTATAATGGCAGTATTAAGTTCTATTATTTCAATAATTATTTCTTACGGTGCTGCTAGTATATTAAATGCTTCAAACTTTATAATGAAATTTCCTGGTGCTACTGACGGTTATCCTTTAAGTTTATTACTAACATTTAAAGATACTGTTTTAATATTTGCATGGGTGTTATCTGTATCAATATTAGCAGGTATTTATCCAATAATAAAGGTTATTAAAATGCCTATAATAGAGGTAATAAAATATGTTTAACAAAATAATTAAAATTTTATTTATAATAAGCATTCTATCTTTTAATTTGTACAGTCAGAATATATTTGATGATTTTGTAAAAATTTATAATAGAGATGGAAAAAGTTACAAGATGTCAGGTACTTTCACTGATATAAAAGACGGCAAAAAGAAAGTTAATAATTTTGATATGATAGTTGGAAAAGATTATAAATTGATGTATTTAAAAAATAACAATACTCTTTTTCTTGCTAATAATCAGGGATTTTTTGTGCAGTCAAGAAATCAGACTTCTCCTTTAAAAATTTCAGGAAGCTATGTTGTTACAGGTGCTGCTAATATGAATGATTTGATGTCTATAAATTTTACTGATGATTATAAACTTGACAAAGTTGTGAGTGATGAAGAAATAAATTTAGTAAAGAAAAATAGGAGTGTTCCTTATGCTAAAGCTACACTCAAAAAAATTGCAGGCGGTTATAGTGTAGATTTTTTTGATAATAGCGGAAAGGCATTAAAAAGAGGTATATACAAAATAAAAGATAATTATTTTAATGATATGGAGTTTTATAATTTGATTATTAATACTAATACAAGCACAATATGCAATATATCAAAAATAGAGCCTTCAAGTTCATCAAGTGCATATTTTAGAAGCGAGAACATGAAAATGCTTTTTAGTTTATTTAAATAATAATAAAAAATATTTGGTAATAAATGCATCGCATAAAAATATATTTAACTTTTTTTATATTTGCTGTATCATCTATGGTATTTGCTGATATCACTCCTAAATTCGGTATAAAAAATAATTTTAGTTATATAGATTTAAAAGAAAATGAATATATACCAAATTCCATATTAAGCAATGATACTTATTTTTATTTAGGTTTTGAATATCTTAATAATAATTTTTATTTTTCATTTAAGCCTGCAATTAGAATATATACCAAAGACAATAGAGAGTTTATTTATGATAATGGAAAGCTTATAAAACAAAATGACAATAACGCTTATATTTCTTTTAATTTTGATGAAATACAGTTTAATTATATAAATGAAATTTTAGGCTTTTATATAGGAAAGAGAAAGTTCCATTTTGGTGAAGGTTTTAATAGGCAATATATGTTTGTGGGAGAGAGCGTGTTGTATAATGATTATGAGGCTTTATATAATACAGAGCTTAATTTTTATCAAGGAAATATTACCCACTCTATAGGATTTATAACAGACACCAAAGCAATAGACTTGTTAAAAGAACCGCAGTATTATACTTCTTGGTATTATTTAAAATATTCTTCTTCTCATTTGGGTTTAATGGGGATAACCAAATATACTTATGATTTACAAAAGAAAAATAATTTAATGCTTGGTTTTGAGGCTTCATATATATTTGATATAGGATTTAAGCTTTATGGAAATGTTACTTACAATATTTTAAGCAGTGATAATATTGGAAAAAGTCTTAATGATATAAAAAGCCTTTTAGGAATAAATTATACTTTCATTTATAATTATGATTTTATACTTAGTCCATATGTGGAATACTTTTATGAGGATAGTCATTCATTTTATTCTATAGGGCTTTATTTATCTTTTCTTAATAATTTATTTAATATAATAACTTATTTCTCTCATTCACCTAATTATAAAATGGATTTAAATACTAAGCTTCTTATCAACTATAATAATTTTAGTTTTACTTTTAATTATTATACGCCTTTAAAAAATGATGAGATTTTAGAGCATATATTTGAGATTAGTTTAGAATATAATTATTAAAAATATATAAATATTCAAATTATATTTTTAGCTAAAAAAGGCAACCATTATTTTTAATAATTGCCTTTTATTTGCTATTTATAATGCTTTAATTTTTTTGCTTGTGATAGTTATAATATTTTGCTCTTTATACTTTGTAATTAAAGTTCTAATGTCATCTTTAGCTTCAATAGTGATAACATCTTCTCTCTCTTGAACTTGTGCTTCCATGATTTTTATTCCTCCGTGAATATTTTTTATTTATATATTAAAATTTAAAAATCTCCGTCTCTCCATACTTTGAAATCTGGATAATCTAGTTTTTTAGATTTATCTTCATACCACTTACAAACTGCAGCTGACATATTTATTACATAAAAGTTAAAATCTGTTTTCCAGCCGTCATTTTTAAATTGTGCAAATGATGGTATAAATTTATTATTAATTGATTCATAAATACTTTTTTGCATTTCTTCTGTTGGTATATTATTGTCTTTTATTGCTATTCTTAATATTAGAAGTATAGACATAGATGATAGAGTTGATGTTACTGTACTGTATTTAGTAAATATTTCTTCTTTAGAGAAGTTTTGGTTTATAGTATCAGTCCACAATTTAATAATATTTCCTAAAGCTTCTAATTGTTCAGGGGTTGCATTTTTGTCTGTTACTATGCTTGCATAATATTCTGCTAATTGATTGAATGTAATAGTTGAGTTTTCATCTGATATAGATAATTCTTCCATATTTTCTAATTGCATTGATTTTATCATACTCTCATAATTGTTTGCATATATAGTGCATACAGCAAATATAAATATTAAAACTATATATTTTTTCATAATTAAAATTCCTGAAATAGTTTTAATTATTATCGGAATAGTTTAATATTACATTCGTTTTTTATTTTTTAAATTATTTTGATATAGTATTTATATATTAATTTTTGTGAGTATAATGCTTGCTAATAATAAATATATAGAAGTACCTGTAATATCACAAATAGAAGTTACTAAAGGCACGCTGCTTGTAGTAGGGTCTTTTTTTAATTTAACAAATATAAAAGGCAAACATAACCCTATAAGGCTTCCTATCACTACAACGCATATCATAGATAATGATACCACCAAAGCTATCATTAACCCTCCTCTAAATATAGCAAGAAGCGAAACAGCTAAACTCATAGTAATACCAAGTATAGAAGATATAGCAATCTCTTTAAAAAACATAAACAGCCAGTCGCTTTTTTTTACATCTCCAAGCGATAAACTTCTTATTATGAGCGTGGAAGATTGAGCTCCGGCATTTCCAGCACTGTCAATTAGAAGCGGTAAAAAGAATATTAAAGAAACATATTTGCTTATAGTCTCTTCAAATATTCCTATAAAATATCCAGAAAATATATTTATAAATACTAATATAAAAAGCCAAGTAATTCTTTTTTTGTATAAAGTTAATATTGGTGCTTGTTTAATATTTCCTGTAAAGTCATCATCTATACTTATAGCACCTAATTTATGAAAGTCTTCAGTTTCTTCTTCTTCAGCGATGTCAAATATATCATCAATAGTAACAATCCCTATTAAAGCATTTTTTGCATCTACTACAGGTATATATAATAAATCATATTTCCTTCCAACAAGTACAGCCTCTTCTTGGTCTGAATATGCAGAAAGATATATAATATCTGTATGCATAAGGTTTTCTATTATGTCAGTTCTATTAGCAAATAATAAATCTTTTAATAAAATATATCCTAATAATGTATTTTTATTATCAACTATATATATAACCTCAAAAGTTTCAGAGTCTTTTCCGTATTTTCTAATATATTCTAAAGTCTGATTTACAGAGAAGTTCGGAGAGATAGATATATATTCCGTAGTCATTATACGGCCAACACTATATTCAGGATATGCTAATAATTTTTTAGTGATATCCAAATCTTCTTTTTCCATTAAAGAAAATATTTTTTTATTTATTTCTTCTGGAAGCTCTTCAAAAAGAGAAGTTCTGTCATCAGGACTCATTTCATGCATTAACTCTTCTATTTCTTTATCGTTCATAGAAGATATTAATTCTTCCTGTTCATTAGCATCTAATTCTGCAAATACTAAAGCTGATTTTTCTGTGGATAATAATCTAAAAAGAATGGTTTTATCTTTACTGCTTTCTAATATACGCATTATGTCCACTATTTCTATAGGGTGCATATCGTTTAAGAGATATTTAAGCTTATCCCATCTTTTATTTTCTATGATGTTAATTATTTCAATGTACTGTGAATTTATCATGTTATTTTTTTTCTTTTTTTGTATATCAATTCTTTTATTATTAATATATAATATATATAACAAAAAATTAGATAAAATAAATAATAATATAATTAAACATTATATGTTTTATAAGGAGTTATTTCAATATGGCTGATATAAAGAAAATAGGAGTATTAACAAGCGGAGGAGATGCTTCAGGAATGAACCCTACTATAAGAAGCGTTGTTAGAACAGCTATAGCTAATGGTTTAGAGGTAGTTGGAATAAGAGAGGGGTATCAGGGTTTAATGTATAATAATGTTTATAAAATGGATGCTGGTTCTGTTGGCGGCATTATTAATCATGGCGGTACAATTTTGTTTTCTGCAAGGTCTCCAGAGTTTCAAACTGAAGAAGGAATGAAAAAAGCAGCTGATAATATGAAATATAACGGAATAGATGCTTTGGTTGTTATAGGCGGTGATGGTACTTATAAAGGAGCATTAGATTTTGCTAATCATCATGAAGAGTTTCCTGTTATTGGTATACCTGGTACTATAGATAATGATATATTTGGTACTGATTATACTATAGGATATGATACAGCTGTAAACGTTGCAATGGAGGCTATAGACAAATTAAGAGATACTGCTACTAGCCACGGAAGATGTTTTGTAGTTGAGGTTATGGGAAGACATGCTGGTTATATTGCCTTAGAAGTTGGTATAGCTTCTGGTGCTGAAGACATACTTATTCCAGAAACTACTACTGATATTGACAAAATAGTAGAAAACTTACAAATAGCAAAAAAGAGAGGTAAAAAATCTTCTATAATAGTGGTTGCTGAGGGAGATGAGTCTGGCGGAGCTATGGAGGTAGCTAAACAAATAGAAGGTAAAACTGGTTTTGATACTCGTGTTACTATACTTGGACACATGCAAAGAGGCGGTTCTCCTACTTCTCGTGAACGTCTTATGGCTGCAAGATTTGGTTATATTGCAGTTAAGGCATTATTAGAAGGTAAGAGAAATGTTGCTGTTGGTATATGGAAAGGTGAATATACTTACACTCCTTTAGCTGATGCTGTTAAAAAAGTTCCTAAAGTTGATCCTATAGATTTAGAGTTGTGCAGAACTCTTGCTATATAATTATAGGATTTAACATTTTATGATAAATAAAAATTCTTTGTTAGGTATTAGAATAGATACTTTTAACAATGATTTATATGCTGCTTTAGATCAACTAAAAGATGGAAATGATGTTCTGATAGTAACATTGGATGTGCATCAATTATTAAATGTTCGTTTTAATAAAAAATTAAAAAATATTATAGAAAATGCTTCTTTAGTTATTGCTGCCCATCCTTCCATCTCTAAAGCATATAAGTTTATATATAAAGAAGAATTAGAATATATTAAAGACTTTAGTTTATTTTCTGATATATTATCTTATATAGAACAAAGAAAGATGACTATGTTTTTATTTGGTGATGAAGAGAAGTATTTTTTTACAATCACCGAAAAAATGAAAAAAATATATCCTGATATTAGTATACTTGGCACTTATCAAAATACAAAAAATAAATCAGAATTGGATAAGGCTTTTATTGGATTTAAAAAAATGAATCCAGATGTATTTTTTATATATATGCCTTTTAAAAAATCTTTGTATTGGTTCAATGAAAACAATGGTAAATTAGGTATGAAATTATGCGTACCTATGTCTAGACCTTTGGACTGTTTTTGCGGAAAGAAAAAATCACCGAGTTTGAAAATAATTGAAGCAAATAAAGATGAGTCTTTTTATCTTAAAAGAAATATTTTTAGAATATTTTTATATTGCGATTATATAAAGTTTTGGATATTAGTTTTTTTTGAAAAGATTTCTGTAAATAGAGCTAAAAAGAGAATTATAAAAAATGCTAAAAAAGAGGCTAAGAGGGAAGTTAAGCTAGAAAAAATTAAAGCTAAAGAATTAAAGAAAGAAGAAAAGAAAGCCTTAAAAGAATCTAAAAAAGAAGCTAAGATGGAAGCTAAGGGAGAAAAAATTAGGGCTAAGGAATTAAAAAAAGAGGAGAAGCAGGCTTTGAAAGAAGCTAAAAAAGCTTTAAAAGAAGAAAAGAAAGCTCTAAAAAAAGAGAAGAAAGCTTTAAAAAAAGATAAAAAAACTTTGCAAGAAGAAGACAAAAAAGAATAATTAATCAATAATATAATTTCAGTATTTTTCTTATTTTAATTAATAATAGTTATATATAAATAATAATGATATAAGAGATAATTGTATGCAAGAGAAAAATGAGAAAGTAAATACAAAAGAAAGTATAGTAAAATCAAGTTTGAAGATGTCTGTTGTAACTACTATAAGCAGGATTTTTGGACTTGTACGCGACCAGATACAGGCTATTTTACTTGGAACTAGTTTTATAGCAGATGCCTTTGCAATAGGCTTTATACTTCCAAATCTTTTGAGGAGATTATTTGCTGAGGGCAATATGGTTGCTAGTTTTATACCTGTTTTTACTGACCTTGAAAAAAATAAAGGTATTGAAGCTTCCAAAGTTTTTTTTAGGGCTGTTTTTACATTATTGTCATTAATACTAATATTTATAGTTTTTATCGGTATAATAATTTCACCTTTATTAGTAAAGTTGCTTTATAAATCGGCAAGCTATGAGGCTTATAGTTTGGCTGTCGATTTATCAAGGATAATGTTTCCTTATCTTTTGTTTATTTCACTTGCCGCTTTGATGCAAGGTGTTTTGAATGTGAAGGGATATTATTCTATATCTGCAGCAAGTCCAATACTTCTTAATATTGTTATTATATCTTTAGCATTAATATTTTATTTTTTGCTTCCTAATGTTTTTAATAATATGTCTTATGTTTTTGCTATAGCGGTACTTATTGGAGGAATGGTGCAGTTTGCCTATCAGATTCCTTTTGTTAATAGGCTTGGTTTTAATTTTTTGCCTAATTTTAATTTTAGAGATAGTTATGTTATAAAGATGATTAAATTATTTGCTCCTGGTATATTTGGTGCTAGTATTTATCAGATTAATTTGCTTGTATCTACTGCTTTTGCTGGTGCTATTGGAGAGGGCAGGGTATCGGCTGTTACTTTTGCTAATAGAATACATGAGTTTGTTTTGGGAGTTTTTGCTGTTAGTATAGCTACTGTTATGCTTCCTACTTTAAGCAAATTAATAGCTAATGAGAAGTATGATGAGGCAAAAGATACATTATCTTATTCTTTGAGGTTGGTGGCATTAATAACTATACCTGCTACTTTTGGATTTATGATACTTGGAAGAGAAATTGTTGCTATGATTTTTCAATATGGTGCTTTTTCAGAAAAATCTACTTTGCTTGTGTCTAATGCTTTAAGGTATTTATCTATTTCGCTTTTTTTTGTTGCTAGTTATAGGATTGTTGTTCAATCTTTTTATGCTATGAAAGATATGAAAACTCCTGTATATATAGCTTTTTTTGCTTTTATTATTAATGCTATTAGCAATTATTTATGCGTTTATATATTTCATTTTGATATTATAGGTATTTCTATTTCAAGCGTACTGGCAAATATTATTTCTTTTATTATATTATATATACTTCTTATGAAAAGAATGAATATGGCTTTTTCGCTTAATAGAGGTAAAATTAATACTATTAAAACTTTATTATCTAGTATTATTATGGCTATGGCAGTTTATTCTAGCAGATTTTATATTTTTAGAGATAGTTTAAATAGTACAAGGATAATTTTTATAATAAAAGTATTTGTTGTTATATTTATAGGTGTTATAATATATGTGATATCTAATGTTATTTTAAAGAATGAAGACTTTATTTCTATTTTTAATTTATTTAAAAAAAGAATAGTAAAAAAATAAAAGTTTTTGTAAATTACATAATATTTAGATTGATAAAAAAATAAATATTTAAGACTATCAAAAATATGCTTGCAATATCCGATAATTTAAGTAATAATTTTGTAAGTAAAAAAAAATAAGGTTTCTGTATATGAGTTTAAAAAATAAGGTACTTTTTTCTGTTATTTTAGTAGTTGCATTATCTTTATCTCCTACTATTTTTATTAATAGTACAACAAATAGAAAAGCATTGTATGATAATGCTATGACAGTTACGCAAAATTATTTTTATGATATAGTATCAACATTTAATAATATATATTCTACTACATCTGTTGGTACAGTTTCATTATCAGATATAGCTACAGTAGCTTATGAATTGTATGATGTTGGTAATATAGAAAATCCTCAAAGAAGTCTTAGAGATATAATTTACAGATTTCATAAATCGCAGCTTAATTTACACCATGTTATAGCAAATGGTATATATTTTGAACCTAATGTAATAACAGAAAATACTAATTTAAGAAATCTATATTCTTTATATTTGTATGATGTTCCTGATGCTGGCACTATGGAGCCTCAGTTTGGAACTATTATGGATAATTATATAAATGAAGAGTTTTATTCATTGGCTCTTCCTAATAATTGGAACAGAGAAGATAAAAGACCTCAAGATGTTTATTATTCTTCTCCATACATGAAAAATTTGGATAAGCCTCAAAAAGTAATATCATTTTCTTCTCCTATATATTCAACAGATAATTCTAGACTTATAGGTGTTTCTTTATCAGATGTTTCACTTGATATAGCACATGAAGTATTAACCAATATAGTAAAAACAGGACCTTTTAATACAATAATATATGACACAAGAAATAATAAAATAGTATATCATGATAATCCTAAATATATATTAAGCAATGTAAATGATTTTCCATGGTTTAATGCTGCTATAAATAATTTGGATATATCTACAAATACAATTATAAAAAATAAAGTAATGATTGATGATGTACCTTATCATATATTTGTTAGACAATTTAGCAGCGGTTTATATAACTTATTTATGTTTGTGCCTAGTTCATATTTCTCAAGTGTATTAGACCAAACTAATAATACTATATTTGTGATTTTGATATTTGCTATTATAGTAATAATTATTATATTAAGCATTACAATACCAATATCATTAAAGCCTTTAGATAGAATATCTCATGAACTTGAAGAGGGTGTATTTAATAATAATATGTTTATTAATATTACAAAGATAAACTCTAAAGATTCATTGGGGTATTTAAGCAGTTGGATAATTATATTCTTTGATATGGTTCAGCATGTATTCTCTACTGTATCAAAAACTTTATCAGTATTTAAGGCACAAATTACATCATTAAAAAATAAAACTTCTGATATTTCTAATGTTGCTGGTTCTATGACTGAATCTGTAAACTTAATTGTAGATAATATATCTTATCAGCAAAAAGAGTTTAAAGCTTTTGAAAGCAGTAACTTGGAAATTTATAAGATAATAGCTTCAAACCTTTCTGAACTTGTATCCATAGACCAGATGACTAATGACCTTCAAATAAAAATTGATGAGCAGGCTATAAGTTTGAATCAGATTAACTCTTTAACATTATCTATACAAAAAGATATGGAAGAGGTATCAGAGTCTGTTGCTAAGGCTAAAGATGAATCTGAGGTAATGTTATCATTATCAAATGACAGTAGAGATAAGATATTAAAAACAGAAAATATTACTAGAAATTTGGTTTCTTCTATTAGAGGAATATCTGAGTTTGTTAACTCTACAATAGATATTTCACAGCAGACAAACATGCTTGCGATGAATGCGGCAATAGAAGCTGCACATGCAGGTGAGCAGGGAAAGGGTTTCGCTGTTGTTGCTGAAGAGATAAGAAAATTAGCTACTACTACAAATGTTCAATCTGAGAAAGCCCATAGAATACTTAGAGAGATAGAAAAAGAGATGAATTTGATGATAGAGAAAATGGCAGAGAGAATGAATATTATAGAAAATATGATATCTAAAGTAAATAACTTTGTAGATACTATGACTAAAGTAAAAAAAGTAGTAGATGATAAATATGTAAGTACAAAAGATATGAATATTGCTATAGAACGTCTTACTAATGCTATTAAAGATATTAAAGAACAATATACATCATTGCATGGAAGAATATCTGTTGCTAAAGATGATTTGGTTAATTTATCAGATTTCTCTAAGAAAAATGATGAGGCTATGAAATTAATCTCTAAAAATTCAGACGATATAGTTAGCAAAACACAGGATATGAGTGCTCGTATTAATGATGTATTTAATTTGATTAAAGAGATAGAGTCGCTTTCAAATATTTCTGGAGATTCTATTGAAACATTAGATAGAGAGATGTCTGCATATGTTGTTAAAGATTTTGAAGAGGTGATGGCTGGAAAAATCAGCAGTATTAATGATGGTGAAAGGGCTTATGCTAAATATGCACTTATAAAGAGATTCTATAAATTTATGATAGAGACTTTTGGTAAGGAAAAAACTATTGCTTTAATTGCCAAAATGCCTGAAGATGCTAAAATTATATATAGTGATGTGAAGAAAGTGAAGTTTAAAAAGAAATTTGTATTATCTAGTTCATTTTTCATTCCTATTACTATAATTATGAATGAGTTTTATGAGGGAAGTACTGATTGTATAAGAGATGTTGCTAAATATGGTTTTAGAAAATGCAGCGTTTTAAATAAAGTTAAGATAAGATTTTATAAAGGACGTACTTTAGCTGATTTACTTATTAAATTCAGTAATAAAAGATTTAAAAATATACATATAGATGTTGTAAAATCTGAGAAGAGAAAGATTATTTATCATTTATATTATTTCCCTAATTATGATTCTATGATGGAAATATATTTTGATGAGTTAATCAATAATATATTTAGATATAGATATCCAAATTCTGCTAAAGTAGAAATTTCTAAATCTATTAGCAATGGTTATATTTATACAGAATATATTGTTACTTGGTAATAAAAAATTATATTAATAAGCTTTATATATTTTCCGATAGTAATAAAGTAGTATATGTTTTTATAGAGGTATTAATATATGAATATTACTGATAAATATAATTTAAGTATTGGAACTGCTAATTTAAATAAACTTAATAATACTAAAAGAGAGTATCAGAATTATGGTACAAAATTTAGTGTAGAAAATACTTCTGAAGAAAATGTTGCTAATGATAAAGAATTTCAAAAAAAACGTCTAAGAGAAGTTTCAGAGGATTTTGAATCTTTAATGATTAATCAAATGCTTAAAGAGATGAGAAAGACTGTTAATAAAAGCGGACTTGTAGACGGCGGTATGGCTGAAGAGATATTTGAAGACATGTTATATGATGAATATGCTAAGGAGTTCTCTAAAACTAAGACATTTGGTTTAGCAGAAATTATTTATAACCAAATGGAAAAATATGTTTAATTAATTTATGCTCATATTTTTAAATGAGTTATCTATAAGCATTTTTATTTTAGTGTATCCTAGTTTTTTTAATTCTTCTGCCATTTCATAATAAAAATAATCCAGAGTGTTTGCAGAGTGTGCATCTGTATTTATTATAATAGGTATATTTAATTTTAATAATTTTTTTATAGTATCACTGCTTGGATAGTGGGCGTTTAAATTATCTTTATTCATTTTTCTAGTATTAATTTCTACTATGGAGTTTGATTTTTTTATTACTTCTAATACTTCATCTAGTTTTTTTATATACCAATCTTCTTTTTCTGTAAAATATTCTTTATTGAAATTATATTTTCTAATTAAATCTAAATGTCCTATGATATCTGGTTTTTGAGTATTTATCATATCTATTAGATTATTATAATATCTCAATACTACTTCTTTAATAGTTCCAAAATGCTTTAATGTGTTTTCAAAGTTTTGTTTTGAGGAGTCTATAGAAAAATAATTATTTTCATCGTCTTTTATAAAATGTACAGAGCCTATTCTATAATCTAACATCATTTCTTTATCTGTGATTTTATTTAGGTTTGAATAATAGTCTGCTTCTATGCCTGAATATATTTGAATTTTATCTTTGTATATTTCTTTTAATTTTTTTATATCTTCTAAATATTTAATTGTATTTTCTCTAGACATAGATGAATTATCAAAAGGTAAATAGGAATGTCCTGAGAAACCTAAGCTTATAAAGTTTTTTTCTATTGCGTATAATATATTTTCTTCTATAGAGTTTTTACCATCGCAGTATGTTGTGTGAGTGTGTAGGTTTGATATATATTTCATTGTTTTATTATATTTTATATTTTTCGTTTGTAAATATATGCAATTATATTTTATAAATTTTATTGTATTATTAGACTAGACGCTAAAAATAAAAAGATTAAAAAATATTTTTGATAAACTTAAAAATTTTAAGTATATACTAAAATAACTATATTTGGTCATATAAGTTTTTTTATTCAACTTTTTCCCGCCGCAAAAAGTTGCAAAAAGTGCAAATTATTTAGCTTAAAAATGCAGTTTTTCGTGGAGCTAGGCAAAGGGTAAAAAATTTTGACGAAGTCTACAATGTGTGGCTGCGTGAAAAAGAACAATAATAAAAATTGATAAACTTTTTAGTATACAATAAAAAAGCCTGCATGCTCATATGCACACAGGCTACAAATTATAAAGATAAAAGATTATTTTTTAGAGTTTGTTTTTTTTGATACTGCTTTTTTTACTTCTTTTTTAACAGTATTTTTTACAGCCTTAGCAACTTTCTTTATTTCTTTAGTTGCTTTTTTTACATCTTTTGAAGCTTTTTTTACTGTAGAAGCTGCCTTTTTAGCATCTTTTTTAATCTCTTTCTTTACTTCTTTTTTTACTGTTTTAACTGCTTTTTTCACTTCTTTTTTAACATTTGCTTTTTTGTTTTTTGCAGAAGCATTAATTATACCTTGAGCAGCAGCAAGTCTAGCAATAGGCACTCTGTAAGGAGAACAGCTTACATAGTTAAGTCCTATATCATAACAGAACATAACAGTAGCAGGGTCACCTCCATGCTCACCGCATATACCAACAGTAAGTTTTTTGTTAGTAGCTCTTCCTTTAGTAACACCTATTCTTAAAAGCTCTCCAATACCTTCTTGGTCTAATGATTGGAAAGGGTCTTTTTCGTATATTTCTTTATCAACATAGTCTTTTAAGAACTTACCAGCATCATCTCTTGAGAAACCGCCGCCCATTTGAGTTAAGTCATTAGTACCAAATGAAAAGAACTCAGCTTCTTGAGCAATCTTATCAGCAACCAAAGCAGCTCTAGGAACTTCTATCATAGTACCAACCTTATAAGCAACTTTATCTCCAACTTTAGAGAATACTTCATCAGCTATTTTTACAATTCTTTCTTTTATCATTTTAAGCTCTTTTAGAGTACCAACAAGAGGAATCATTATTTCAGGGTGAACATCTACGCCGTTTTTCTTAACTTTAACAGCAGCTTCAATAATAGCTCTAGCCTGCATGTCGTAGATTTCTGGATAAGTGATACCAAGACGGCAGCCTCTGTGTCCGAGCATTGGGTTAAACTCATGTAAAGAATCTCTAATAGCTCTTAATTTTTCAAAAGGAACATTCATTTCATTAGCAAGCTCTTGTAATTGAGAATCTTCATGAGGAATAAACTCATGCAAAGGCGGGTCAAGAAGTCTTACAGTTACAGGATATCCGCTCATAGCAGTAAATATACCAACAAAGTCTTCCATTTGCATAGGGAATAAACTATCTAAAGCATCATCATAAAGTTTTCTTGGTTCTTTATAAAGTCTTTCTAATTCTTCAACTAAATCTGCTTTGCCAATTTTTTTAGCTTCTTCTAATTTTTCTCTTAATTGTTTAACTTCTTCAGCAACAAGTATAAGCTGTCTTACACTCTTAATCCTGTCAGCATTGAAGAACATGTGTTCAGTACGGCACAAACCAATACCTTCAGCACCGAATTTTCTAGCAATTTGTGCATCATTAGGAGTATCAGCATTAGTATGAACTTCAAATTTATTTTTTATTCTAATCTCATCAGCCCACTGCATAAGTTTTCTAAAGTCTTCAGACATATCAGCCTCTTTAGTAGTAACCTGTCCAAGCATTACCTCACCAGTGGAACCATCTATAGAAATATAATCGCCTTCATGAACTATAGTGTCATTAACTTTCATAAGTTTTTGATTATAGTCAATATCTAATGCACTACAACCAGCAACACAGCATTTACCCATACCGCGAGCAACAACAGCAGCATGTGAAGTAGCACCTCCTCTTGCAGTTAATATACCTTCAGCAGCATTCATTCCTTTAATATCTTCAGGGCTAGTTTCTATACGAACAAGTATAACAGATTCTCCAGCCTCTTTCATAGCCTCAGCCCTCTCAGCAGCAAATACAGCCTTACCAACAGCAGCACCAGGAGAAGCATTTAACCCCTTAGCAAGTACTTTAGCAGTCTTTTTAGCATTAGGGTCAAACATAGGGTGAAGCAACTGATCCAAATCAGCAGGATTAACTCTCATTAAAGCCTCTTCTTTGGAAATAATTTTAGCCTCAGCAAGCTCAACAGCAATCCTTACAGCAGCAGCAGCAGTTCTCTTACCATTACGAGTTTGAAGCATATAAAGTTTGCCTTCCTGAATAGTAAACTCCATATCCTGCATATCGCTGTAGTATTTTTCTAATTGATTTTTATAGCTTACTAATTGTTTATAAACATCAGGCATAACCTCTTCAAGAGAAGGGTATTTAGCTTTTCTATCTTCTTCGCTTATACCATTATTTTTAGCCCACTCTTTACTTCCTTCTAATGTAATTTCTTGAGGAGTTCTAATACCAGCAACAACGTCTTCACCTTGTGCATTAATTAAAAACTCTCCATAGAATTTGTTTTCACCAGTAGAAGGGTTACGAGAGAAACATACACCAGTAGCAGAAGTATCTCCCATATTACCAAATACCATAGCTTGAACGTTAACAGCTGTACCTAAAAGATTTCTTATATCATTTAATTTTCTATAAGCTTCAGCTCTAGGGTTGTTCCAGCTTCTAAATACAGCATTAATAGCATGCCATAATTGTACTTTAGGGTCATCTGGGAAAGCTTCGCCCATTTCTTGTTTATACATAGCTTTATATTTTTCTACTACAATTTTTAATTCTTCTACATCTAAATCAGTATCTTTAACTTCTTTTTCAGCTTTACCAATTTTTGGTGCTATAGCTTTTTTTCTTTCATCAAGTATCTCTTCAAATTTGTCATGATCAACACCCATAGCTACATCGCCGAACATTTGAATAAATCTTCTATAAGCGTCCCAAGCAAATCTAGGATTATTAGTTTTTTTAATAATTCCATTAACTACATTTTCGTTAATACCAAGATTAAGTATTGTATCCATCATACCAGGCATAGATATAGCAGCACCAGAACGAACAGATACAAGAAGAGGCTTGTCTGCATTACCAAACTCCATTCCCATAGCCTTTTCTAGCTTTTTGATGTTTTCATCAACTATCTTTTCTAGTCCCTTAGGGTATGATTTGTTTTTTGAATAGTAATCACAAACTTCCGTTGTAATTGTAAAACCTGCTGGAACAGGTACTTTACTTTCTGTCATTTGGGCAAGGCCTAAACCTTTACCGCCTAATAATGCTTTTGTCTCTTTAGCTCCTTCAGATTTACCATTACCAAAGAAGTAAACCATCTTTTTTGTTGCCATGATAATCTCCTACTATTATTATTTTGATAGATTTTTTACTTAGATTAAAAAAAATAAATTTTTTCTTATATATATAGTATAGTTTTATTTTTTTGCTTGTCAATTTTTATTAAAACAAATTACTAAAAAAAGTAATATTTAAAAAAGCTGATTCGTTTCATTTATTAAAATTTGAAATATTGATTAAACTATAATATATTATTATCTATGAATAATTTTGATAAGATAGTATATGATAAAATAAAAAGTTTTTTTCTTTCATTTTATAACAACTTAAATAATAGTAAAGCTATAGTTGTTGGGCTTACATTTGATTTTAATAATAATAAATTATATACCATAGACGATAACTACAAGATAACAAAAGATAATATTCAAAATCCGTTATCAGGATATTCTATATCAAACTTAATTGTGTATGATAATAAAGTATTTGAGTATAATGAAAGTTTTAATTTGGTTATAGATGAAGCATTTAATAATGGCAATCTATATGGCATACCTTTATATATACCAGATGCAAATAATAAAGTTAATAAAGCTTTGTTTCTAGATAGAGATGGTGTGCTTATGGAAGATGTGGGTTATATTGGAGAAGTTGAGAGAGTAAAAATAAAAAAAGAGTTTACAGATATAGTAAAATATGCCAACGAAAAAAATTATATTACAATAGTAACTACAAATCAGGCAGGAGTTTCTTACAATTACTATACAAATGATGATGTAAAAAATGTTCATAACTACTTGTATGAAGAATATAAAAAACATGATGCTATTATAGATGATTTTTATTATTGCCCGTATCATATAAAAGGAAATGTTGAAGAGTATAAACTTCTTTCAGTACTAAGAAAACCTGAAGCTGCTATGCATTTAAGTGCTTGTAAAAAATACAATATAGATTTAACTTCTTCTTTTATGATAGGGGATAGGGATAGCGACATTGTAAAAATACCTTTTTTAAAAACTTTGCTAATAAAGACAGATGTATATGATATAGTTAATGTAGATAATATAGTAGAAGTTAATGACATATATTCATTTTTGATATGATAATTGGAGATTTTTATGTTTGAGCTTTGTCATAACTTATATGTTGGAAATGACCATGATTGCAGCGTTTTTGAAGGAGCTATAGTGCATGCTTGTCAGAGCTGTTTTGTAAAAGGTGTTAATGGTGCTGTTGGTAACAAAACTTTTTATGAGAATAATGATGATTTGTATTTAAACTTGCTTGATATATCTAGTCTTTCATATGATTATGCTTCACCTATGATTAAAAAGGCTATAGATTTTATAGATAGAAAAATTAAAGATAAAAAAGTGTTGGTTCATTGCAATTTTGGTATGTCACGTTCGCCTTCTATATGTTTGCTTTATATGGCTAAGAAAGGTTATATTAATAATTCTTCTTTTAAAGAGGCTTCAAAAGATTTTCATAAAATTTATAATTATTTTTCTGCTGGATTAGGTATGCATAGATATTTTGAGAGGTATTGGAATGATATAATGCAATTTTAGCAAATAGTTAAAAATGACCATTTACTTTATATTAAATAAAATATAAGATAGAATATTATGAGTGTTTTAATTAAAAAAAATGTTTCAATAATATGTGCTATTATATGCATAATATGTGCAAGTTCAGCCATTGCTGTATTGGTGGGGCTTTTAATAAATTCTAAAACAGGTATAGAGATTACTTCTTTTTCTCTCTATTCTAGTTTTTTAATAATATTTTATATAATTAATGCTATATATCATTTTTTCCCTTTCAATAACAAAGCTAAAAAAGTATTTTATATACTTTCGCATGCTTTTTTTATTATGATGATATGGGGAGTTTATATACCGCCTTGTTTAATATCGCTTCAAGATGGCTGGGGTTGGAGTTTTTTTGGAGTTATTACGGGGCTTTGTGTACTTGGAATTACTTTAAGAAGTGTGTTTAGCTATAGGTGGAGAGGATTCACTGAAACTATATATTACTTCCTTCTAAATTGGGTTTGGCTTATTGCTATACAAAAAATTTCATTGGCTGTTGGAGAGTATGGGGCTATGCTTTATTTAACTGCTTTTTTACTTCTAAATATTGCTATGGTATTTTATAGGCTTGCTATGTATGAAGTTAATAAAAGATATACTTTATTTCTTCCTCTCTTTTATTCTCTTTTAATTTTGTCTAATGTATGTCATGCTATTTTTATGTTTAGATATGTTGCTCATATAGTGTAATATTTTTTAAGGAGGTTATATTTTATGATTAATGAAAAATTGTCTGAGTATATTTTTAACTCTATTAAAGAAAATTGGGATATTAATGCTTTTTGCGATTATAGTAAGGATAATTTCTTAAAGTATTCTGATGTGGCTAAACATATATTAAAAATGCATACCATCTTTAAAAGAATGGAGATATATAAAGGAGATAAAATTGCATTATGCGGTTCTAACTCTGCTAATTGGGCTTTAACTTATTTATCTATAGTAAGCTATGGTGCTGTAGTTGTGCCTATACTCGTTGATTTTTCTAAAGATGATATTATTTCTATATTGAATGATTCTGGCTCTAAATATCTTTTTATGGATAAAAACATAATAGAAAAGATTGACAAAGAAAAATTTAGTTTTTTAAATAGAATATTTTATTTGGATAATTTAACTATATTTGACCATAAAAATGATTTAACAGAAGAATATAATGAGATTCTTGATGTACAATTAGAAAATTTCAGCAGAGAAACTTTTTCATTAACAATGTTTGAAAATGACACTTTGGCTACTATAATATATACTTCCGGCACTACAGGTTTTAGTAAAGGCGTTATGCTTAATCATAATTCACTTGCTGCCAATATAAGATTTGCAATAGATAATATGCCTATAAAACCAAATGACCATATACTTTCTTTTTTGCCATTAGCACATGTATTTGGCTGTTTGTTTGACTTTTTATTTCCTTTCTCCAAAGGTGCTTGTATATATATGCTTAGTGCTATACCTAGTCCTAATATTTTGCTTAAGGCTTTTGATGAGGTAAAACCAAACTTAATACTTATGGTGCCTTTAATTTTGGAGAAAATTTATTTCAAGAAATTAAAGCCTACAATAGATAAGCCTATAATGAAAAAATTATTAACTTTGCCTTTTATATCTAAAATATTAAAAAATAAAATTAGAGATAAATTAACAGAATCTTTTGGTGCTAACTTCCATGAGGTAATAGTTGGAGGAAGTGCTTTAAATGAAGAAGTTGAAAGATTTTTAATGGATATAGGTTTTAAGTTTACTGTTGGTTATGGTATGACAGAATGCGGTCCTCTTATTAGTTATGCACCTTGGGATAAGCATGTTGCTAGAAGCTGCGGATGCATAATAGATACATTGGAGATAAAAATTGATTCTAACAGCCCTGAAGAAGTTGGGGATATTATGGTTAAGGGTGAAAACGTTATGCTTGGATACTACAAGAACCCTAAAGCTACTACAGATGTTTTATCTCGCGATGGTTGGCTTAGAACTAATGATTTGGGTGTGCTTGTAGATGGAAAGAGAATATTTATAAGAGGAAGAAGTAAAAATATGCTTCTTGGACCTAGCGGACAGAATATTTATCCTGAAGAGATTGAAAGTAAATTAAATACTATGCCTTATATATTAGAATCTTTAATTGTTCAAAGAGAAAATAAACTTTGTGCTTTGGTATATTTAGATGCTGAACAGGTTGCAAATCTTAACGATGAAGAGATAAAAACAAAATTAGAGGAAGTGAGAAATAATCTTAATAAACTTCTTCCAGATTTTGCTAGAGTATCAAGCTTTGAAATACAAAAAGAAGAGTTTGAAAAAAATCCTACTAAAAAGATTAAAAGATTTTTATATAAATAAATATTTGGCTAATGAGTTATATTTTAAAATCTTCGAATATTATGCCTAAATTTGGAATAGGCACTTGGAGAATGGGCGAGAACGAGAATAAAAGCAGTGTAGAAATTAATTCTGTATATTATGCTTTAAAAAATGGAGTAAGGCTAATAGATACTGCAGAGATGTATGGAGAGGGAGGAGCTGAGATAATAGTTGGAGAAGCCTTAAAAAAAGCAAATGTAGATAGAAAAGAACTTTTTATAGTTTCTAAGGTTTATCCTCATAATGCGGGAAGATATAATTTATTTACTAGTTTAAAAAAATCTCTAAGTCGTTTGGGGCTTGATTATTTGGATATGTATTTGCTTCATTGGAGGGGTAGAGTACCTTTAAGAGAGACAGTTGAATGTATGGAAGAGGCTAAAAAAGAGGGGCTTATAAAAGATTGGGGAGTTTCTAATTTTGATATAGATGATATGAAAGAGCTTGAGAGTATAAAAAATGGAGATAAATGTAATGTTAATCAGGTGTTATATCATTTAGCTTCAAGAGGTGTTGATTTTGATTTGGCTTCTTATTTGCTTGAGAGAAATATAGTATTAATGGCTTATTGTCCTTTGGCACAGGCTGGAAATTTAGGCAATGATATATTAAACAATAGTGTCATTAAAAATATAGCAAAAAAACATAATGCAACATCAAGTCAAATAGCATTGGCTTTTATAATGTCTTTTGATAAGAGAGTGCCTATACCAAAAAGCTCTAGCGAAAAACATATATTAGAAAATATTAACTCTCAAAATATTATATTAGATAAAGAAGATATAGAGCTTTTAAATAAAGAGTTTCCTAAGCCTAACAGAAAAATGCCTTTAGATATAGTTTAAAAATAATTTTATAAAAAATTAAAAGGTATGTGTAATTAATGTTTAATATAATTGATATTGAAAATTTGGAGAGAAAAGAGCATTATTATCATTATTCTAATGTTAATCAATGTACTTATAGTATTACTTTAAAATTGGAAGTGTCAAATATAGTAAATAGTTCTTTTAAATTTTATCCTACAATTATATATTTAATATCAAAGACTGTAAACGATATAAAAGAGTTTAAGATGTCTTTTGAGGATTCTAAACTTGGCTATTATGATATTGTAAATCCAAGCTATACTATATTTAATAATAATTCTAAAACTTTCTCATCTATATACACAGAGTATAATGATGATTTTAATTTGTTTTATAAAAATTGTGTTGAAGATATAAAAACTTATAGCATTAGCACATCATTTTCTCCAAAAGCTTGTAATATCAAAAATTTATTTAATATATCATCTATCCCTTGGGTCTCTTTTGATGGTTTTAATTTAAATATTAATAATTGTTTTGATTATTTGCCTCCAATATTTACTATAGGAAAATATTATAATGATTCTAATAAAATATTAATGCCTATTGCTATACAGGTTAATCATAGAGTTTGCGACGGTTATCATGTAGGTTTATTTGCAGAGAGTTTGCAAGAAAATATTTTTAATCTAAAAAAATAGATATATCATTATACCATTTATTTATATACTCTTTTAACTCATCGTATTTTATTTTTCCTTCTATAAATGAATCTCTATGCCATGGAGAAATCATATTTAATATATCATTTATATCATCAGAAAAATTATTAAAATTATTAGAGTTAATATTTTTTATTAATGATTCCAATTTATTTTTTAATAGTTCTTTGTTTTGTTTTTCTTTTATATATTTAAAATCTTTTAATTGTTTATTAGAAGATTTTTGCATATTATATATATTTACATTTTCTATTTTTGCTGATTCTTTTGTGAGGGTGAAAAAATCTATATTTTTTGATAAATCTGCAACTAAACTTTCAAAATGATTTTTATAGCTTAAAAGAGAAGAGGAAGTATTTCTTAAACAATCATCAAAGCATTTTATTTTGTTATCATCATTTAGTCTTTTATATTTTTTTGTTTCAAAAGTATTTATTTTGTTGCTTGTAATAAAATCTAAAGCTATTGCATTTGAATATTTTGAATGGCTCTTATCATCAACATGACAGAAATCGCACCCAGCAAGAAGAATATATTTAGGATTCAAAAACTCTGCTATTCTTAAAGCAGGCATAATAACGCTTCCTTCCATAGGAAAATAAATATTATCTTTTGGGTTGTATAATATTTTTTCAAGGCTTTCATTGTGTGAGAAAAAAAACTTTCTTTCGTTTTTTATGCTGTTTACTGGGTATGATGTATGAGTTGTAAATAGCAATATATCATCTTCTTTAAAAAGGCTTAATATATACGTTAAAGAATAAAAACCTCCGTCTGTAGATACTACTGCATTTGGTTTTATGTTATTATTAAGAAGAGTGTTTAATGAATGAGACACTGCTAAAACAAAATGGCTTTCTGATAACTCTTTTATTTTTTCTATATAGTTATCTATAGAAGCACCTGCTGACACTAAAAGAAGAGGTGTTTCTTTATTTAAATAGTTTTTAAAGCTTTCTATAGAATAATTAGAAGAACAATTAGAATGCATATTGTAAATAATGTTTCTTGCCCATATAGGAGCAAAATAATAATTAGATGTAAGAGACATTAATCTCTCTTTTATAATATTTGATAATTGTATTGTAACATTGTCATAATAGTTTTTATTTTCTTCGCTAACATTAGAAGCTCTTATATGTCTTATAACTACAAGCTTTTTAACATTATCTTCTCGAATAAAATTATTAAAAAACAATAAAACATCATTTTCTTCTGACAATATAATTATTCTATCAGCATATTTTATTTCTATATTTGAAAGTATTAATTTTAATAACTCTATATCTTTTTCTATTACTATAGCTTTATTTTTAGCGTTTAATGACAAAAAATAATCTATATGATAAAAAGAAGCAATAGATAAAAATATAGCTGTATAATCTGCATCGTTATTTTTTATATACTGCTCTATTAGTCTTTTAGCTTCTTCTATTGGGGCATAAAGAGAAGTGAGAGCTTTATTTTTGTATGATACGCTTATTAAATTATTTTTATTAAACTTTATTTCATAGCTATCATTATTATTAATATTTTCAAGTTTTTTTATAGTATTTATATTATATTTATTTAAAGCTTCTATATTTTTTTTTAATATCATTTTCCGTCTTTATACTCTCTTATAATTCCTCTTACTCTAATAGTTAGCCCATATAATTTTTGCTCTGCTATTATAACATCTAAAGGCACTTGATTATATTTATCTTTTGCAACTAAAGCATCTGTACCATATTTTCCCTTTTCATATATTCTTACAGTTTTTAATTTTCCTCTTTCTAATTTTGTTTTTATTTCCGGACCTTCTTCTATTATAAATCTAATATCCTTTTTTACATTTTTAGCTTCAAGCCAATCAATTGAAAATGTTCCAATATTTTTATCAACAAATCTCATAAAAAATACTAAAGACAAAGCATCAAAAGCTAAACCTTCATAAGTTATTTTTTCATCAGTTGTTCTTTTATCATTATAAATAAAATATCTTTCTTTATGATTAAAACGTGAAGTTTCATAATTAGTCCAATCGCCCTCTTTAGCATCTTTAGTTAATAATAAAGGGCTAAAATCATTTGTAGATACCCAAGCCTCAAATACATCGCTTACTTTATAAACAAAATTAGCAGCACCAGTACTATATACATGTGCATATAAATGATAGGCAGGAACACCATCTACATTGCTAATTGCTAATACCTTAGCTTCAAGCACTCCAACCTTTCCGCTTATATTAAACTCTGGCACCTGTGCTAAAACATCATATTTAATATACTCTCCAACCTTAAAAGTTTGATTATAGCAAAAAAGTATATTAGATATTAGTATTGTTAGTGTTAAAACATATTTAATCATAAACATTCCTCTTGTTAGGTTTTATAAATTTATTATAAAATAATAAAATAAAAACACAATTATAAAAATATTTTTATTCGTTTTTATTATAATTGACTTTTAAGTATATTATAGATATAATAAACCCCATGTATAATGTAATAATAGCAGGTTCTACAGATTTTACTTCAGATTGTATTTTGCAATTAATGAAATTAGATAATGTAAATATATCAGCAGTAATTTCTACAATAGACACAAAAAAAGACAGAAAAGGCAATATTGTACCAAATCCTGTAACCGTTACAGCTTTAGAAAATAATCTTAATTTATTAAAACCAGAAAATATTAACAGCGATGATTTTTATAACACATTAGTTGATTTAAATGCTGATTTTTTTATAGTTGTAGCATACGGTAAGATACTTTCAAAAAGAACATTGTCTATACCAAAAATAATGCCTATGAATATACACGGTTCGCTTTTGCCAATATTAAGAGGTGCAAGCCCTGTTGAACATGCTTTGCTTTATGGCTTTTCTAAAACAGGTACTACATTGCAAAAAATGGATTATAAACTTGATGAGGGCGATGTTATATTGCAAGATGAGTTTGATATAGATAGTAATTGGCAATTTAATGAACTTTATGATAATATAAAAAAAAGCGGAGTTTACATCTTAAAAGAGTTTTTTGATGATGCTAATAAATATATATCTAATCTAAAAAAACAAGATGACAGCAAAGCTACTTATTGTACTAAAATAAAAAAAGAAGATGGAAGACTATATTTTAATAAAAGTGCTTTAGAGCTTCATAATATGACTAAAGCTTTTGTACGCTGGCCTGTTGCTTATTGTTATTATAATGATGTTTCTATAAAGGTTTTTAAAAGCGAATATAAAGAAAGCAGTAATAACAGTAATGATTTTGGTAAAATAGTTCATATTGATAATGAAGGCATACATGTTCAAGCATTAAATGGAATATATATTATAAAAGAGCTTCAGAGAGAGGGCAAAAAAAGACAAAGCGTAAAAGAGTTTTTATGCGGAAATAAATTAAATATAAATGAATATTTTAATTGATAAAATAAATTGGAGTAATAATTATATCTATGAAAGAGTTATTCAAAAAAATTAAATCTAAGTTTAATAATTTTTATAATGCTTATATAAAGAAGTTTATGAATAAAATACTTCCTAAGGGAATATTAACAGAAGATAAATCTCTTTTAGTAATAAAAAGGCTAATAATTTTTGCTTTGTTTTTATTTGTTTTGCAGGGAATAATAGTTTCAGTTGTTGTTTTTATAGTTGTGAAAGCTGGAGGAGAGTCTTTTGTGCTTCCTGATGTACAGGGAGTAGAAGCGTTTGAGGCTTTTAATATACTTGCTAAAGAAGATATGAATTTAAATATACAGTCACATTATTTCAAAGATTATCCATTAGGTACAATAGTTAGTCAAGAGCCTAAAGGCGGAATGAGAGTAAAAAGAGGAAGAACTGTTTATTTAGTTGTAAATGTACCAGAACAGGCTTTGGTAAAAATGCCAGACCTTACAGGTAAATCCTATGATGATGCTGTTAGTATAATATCAAATGAAATTATCTCAAAAATACCTAGTGTTACAATACTTCCAAAACTAAATGATAATAATTCAGCTTATGATAATAATGTAGTATTGTCTCAAGTTCCTAATGCCAATGAAGTTATAGGAATTAATACAGAAATCATACTAACTGTTAATAACAAAACAGAGTAATATTTGTATTTTTTTATTATTTTATTATATTCTCTATATATAAAAATTATTAATTGCTAAAGAAATGTAGTTTATTTCCGATTTTTACGAATGGAAGAGGTGTATTGTGGAAAAACGAAAATGTGAATTTTGTCATAGCGATGAATATAAACCATATATAAAAACAGATTTAGTAAGTTATAGTAAGTGTTCAAATTGCGGACTTATATTTCAAGACCCTATTATCACTCAAGAGGAAATAGATGCTATATATGATGATAACTATTTTGAATATGAAGTAGCTAATCATGATAATTTTTTTGCATTGATACAGCTTGCTCTAAAAGATATAGGTTTTGAAAGAATAGAAAATGAACTTCCAAACAAAAATGTATTAGATATAGGCTGTGCTACCGGTATGACTCTTAATTATTTAAAGAGCAAAGGCTATGATACTACTGGAATAGAAATTTGTTCAGCTTCTGCAGAATATGCAAGAAAGCACTATAATTTAAATATTTATGAAAAGCCTCTTATAGATGTTGGTTTTCCTGACAATTATTTTTCTTTTATACATTTTTCTCATGTTATAGAGCATGTTCCTAATCCTGCCGATACTTTAAAAGAGATTTATAGAATACTTGCTAAAGGCGGTTATTTGGCTATTACTACTCCGAATGCTGATGGAATGTTTGCTAAAAAATATGGCGGTAATTGGAGAGCTGTGATGCCTCAGCATTTATGGCTATTTTCAAAACCTGTACTTTCAAATTATTTACAACAAGTTGGATTTAATATAATAAGTGATTTTTCTTGGGGAAGTATACCTATAGAGAAAAAACCTAATAAGATAGTAAAAAAGTTTTTTGATAAATTTGTTAAAAAATTTAACAAAGGCGATGTTATGCTTTTCTTATGCAAGAAATAATTTAATAAAAGGAGACAAAAATGACTAATAGTAATCTTAATATCGACAAAAGTAATTATGAATTTGCCTTTGATGATTCTATTGACATAAGAGAAGTATATGACAAAATAGTTGATTCTAATAGTGATGACCAAACTTTATATGATGAACTTTTAAGATATTATGTTGTACCTGGAGTTCAGATATTGAAGTCTATATCAAAGAGAGAGGGTATAAAAGCTAGTAAAAATGTAAAATTTGACAAGATGACAGGTGTATATAGAAGTACTACTTATGGTTATGTTTCTTATAATGGATTAAAATCTGTATCAGTTATTCCTGTTATAAATGTTTCATATAAATGGAGAGGTGTATTAGTGCTTCCTCCGCAAAAAGAAGCAAAAAGGCAGCTTACTCTTGAAGAGATACAAATGATGGTTTCTGAGATACCTATAAAACTTATGGTTGATTATGATAAGATTGCTGAGGTTGTAGAACATAATATAAAAAATAATGAGGGTGTTTCATGTGTATTTGTTGAAGGAAGAAAGCCGGTTGATGGAAATGTTCAGAAGGTTGTTTTAGATTATGATTTATCTATAGGTACTGGAAAGAAATCTGAAGATGGTTCTATTGATTTTAAAGAAAGGAGTTTTGTACATAATATAGATGCTAATGTTCAAGTGGCACATTTTATTCCAGAGAAACCTGCTGTTGATGGCATAGATATATATAACGAAATTATTGATGCTCATTTTGATGAGGACCCTTGTTATAAGATTGGTAATAATCTCAAAGTTGATGAAGATGGTATTACTATAAGAAGTGCAATTAGGGGCATACTTGTAAACAGCAGTAATAATACTTTATCTGTCAGCGATACTGTTGAGATAGATAAGGTGGATTTATCTACTGGTAATATAGAAGTTGATGGGTCTGTTATTATTAAAGAAAATGTTACTCCTGGTTTTAGTATAAAAACAGAGGGCAATATAGAAGTTTATGGTAACATAGAAGATGCTAAAATAGATTGCGGAGGTAATTTAATTGTTTCCGGAGGTATTATTGGCGGACCTGACAGCGATATTAATATAAAAGGAAAAATTTATTCATCTTTTATTAGAAATGCTAAGATTATGTGTAAAGATGATGTTATAAGTCAGCAAATAGTTAATTCTGATATATCAAGCAGTAACAGAGTGATAGTATTAGAAGGTAAGGGTGTTATAATTGGCGGTTCTATTAAAGCATTGAATGGTGTTTGGGCTAGAAGTATTGGTGCTATAAGTGAATCAAAAACTACTATAATGGTTGGAAGAGACCCTGAAGCAGATGCTTTATTTAAAGAAATTACAAATACCCTAAAAACTAATAAAGAAGAAATTAGCAAGATTAAATCATTACTTGGCTCTGAATACTTTAGAGACCCAAGAGCATTCATAGCAAGAATAGCTCCAGATAAAAGAGAAGCTATAAAAGGAATATTAAAAAGAATTACTAATTTGATAAAAGAAACTAATGATTTAGAGCAAAAAAGAAATGAAATGTCTGAAGAGTTTGAAAGATTGTCTGGAAGCAGTATTACTTCTATGGAAGGTTTTTTCCCAGGTGTTACTATATATATATCTAATATAAGAAAATATATTTCAAATAAGATATCTGGCACAGAATATTTTTACTCTAAAGAAAAAAGAGATATTTCTGAAAAAGCTCCTAAACATTTAGATGAAGCAGAGTATACAAGACCAAATAGTTAATCTTTTTTCATCATTTACAAATTTTTTTATTTTGTTTATAATATTACTTAATTATAATTATTAGGATATGTTTATATGAAAATAAAAGATATTGTAAAGGCTAGAGTATTAGTAATTGGTGATTTGATGTTAGATAGATTCACTTATGGGGACGTTATTAGAATATCTCCAGAAGCTCCTGTTCCTGTTTTGCATGTTAATCATGAAGAAAATTATTTAGGCGGTGCTGGAAATGTGGCAAGAAATATTGCTTCATTGTTAAACATGGAAGGAAGAGGCGATATAGGCATTATTGGTGTTATAGGAAATGATAAGTCATCAGAAACTATTATAGAAAGCATGCATAATTGGAATATATCTAATGCTGGTATCATAGTAGATGAAACTAGACCAACTATAACAAAAACTAGAATAGTTGCTGGCACTCAGCAAATAGTGAGAATAGATGAAGAGAATGTTGAGCCGTATTCAAAGGATATTTATAAAAAAATAGAGAAGGTTTTTGTAGAGAAATTAAAAGAATATAATGTTGTTATTATAAGTGATTATGCTAAAGGAGTTATTACTAAAGAGTTAGCAAAAAAGATTATAGACACTTGCAACAAAAACAATGTACAAGTATTGGTTGATCCTGCTATAAAACATTTTTCTTATTATAAAAAGGCTACTTTAATGACTCCAAATTTAAAAGAAGCTGTAGAAGGCTCTGACAGCAAAATACCTTTTTATAATTTCAATACAGATTCTATAAATAAATTAGGAAATGATATAGTAAAAAAATTAAGTTTATCAAAGCTTATGATTACACTTGGTGCTAATGGCATGGCATTATTTGATAAGGATATACAAACATTTAAAGATGAAGTTTATATAATACCTACTAAGGCTAAAAGTGTATTTGATGTTTCTGGTGCGGGGGATACTGTTATATCGGTGCTTGGAATGTGTCTTTCTGTTGGTTTTTCTTTTAAAGAGGCATCTGAAATTGCTAATACGGCTGCTGGTGTTGTTGTTGGTAAAAGGGGTACTTCTACTTTAACTTTAGATGAGCTTATAAAAGCTTTATAAGGACTATGTATGAAAAAATTATTATTTTTAGTTATTATCTTATCTATATGTGTATTTGCATGTTTGCCAAAGCCTCCTATTGCTCCTGCAAAAACTGTTACGGAACTTGTGCTTGGCAAAGATATTTATGTGTATAAAGATGAGATAGTTGATTTAAATAGTCCAAAAATATATGAAGTTAATGGAGAATATTATTTTGGAGATTTTTATTATATTAAAAATAATACCGTTTATGCTATAGATGTTTCTAATTCTAGAATGGTTATAGCTAATGGAAGTAATATTAGTTCTTTTGATTTGGAATATAATAGTCTTGAAACTTCTAAAATATCTTTTATAGATAATAGCAGCAATGTATATATAACAGGGTATAATTTGGCATATATTGGAGATATTACAATTACTAATGTATTAATGTCTCTTCCTTCAGAAGGACCATTAGTTGAAGGAAATGATGTGCCGGATTTAAAAACTTATATTATACAGGTAACTAATACTAATTATACTAAAGTAGGTCTTGTATCTTTAAACAAAATATCTCCAGAGGGTAAAACATTATATAGCATATCTTCTATAATAGATAATGAATACGAAAAGGTTATAAAGCTAATTTATTTAACTAATGATAAGTTTGCTGTATTAAAAAGAGATGATAAGAGAGTACCTATATTAGATGTATATAATATTAATACTGGAGCAAAAGAAAACAGATATATTTTAGATAATGTAGAAACTACAGATGAAGCTACTATGTCTTATAGGGAAATAGTAGATTGTAAATATATAACAGATAAAAATGTTTTAGCTATACTTACAATGAGTATAGAAAACGGAAAGCATAAAGAGGATATAATATTTACTACTTCTTTTGATAATTTTAATTTAAAAGAGGCATATAAGCTTGCAGCGAGAGACAATGCTCTTGCGGTTGGAATGTCTGATAATGGCAGAGTGATATATACTGGTATGGATAATGGACTTTATTTTATTATAAAAACTAATCCATTTGTATCGCAGAACTTCAGTAAAGAATATTTGGGTACTGATGATTTTAATAAATTAAGAGGAATTAATATGTTTAATGACTCTATTTATGGTTTTTTATTTGAAGATGGAAAAATAAAATTTAATAATTTTTAAAACTTATTGAGCTTTTGAAAGTTTTCCTTCTGTTATAGAGTTATCAGTATTAGTAATAGTTAATGATAAATAATCTTTGTAAAAATCAAATGTGTAACTATTTCCATTTTTTTGTGCATTATATGTATCATCATTTACTTTAGTTAATTCTTCTTTTACTATATCTACATTTTTATCATCAATGTTTCCGCCTTCCATCATTACATTAATGGAGTCATTGGCATTTATTGTTACTGTAGCAGTGTTAACAATTAATTGTCTTTCTGAACCTAGTGTTGTATTAACACTTCCTCTATATGTACCTTGATATTTACTTACGCCTGTATTATTTGTACATGAATATATAAAAATAGTGATAGATGAAATTATTAAAATTTTTTTTATTATTTTTTTCATAAATAGATTACCTCATTTAATAAATACTTTTTGATAATTTAATATTTTTTTATAATTTAACAAAAACTAAATTGTTTTTTTGAGATTTATCATATACTATAATAACAAATTTTAAAAGAGTGAAAATATGAATGATAATAATAAAAATAATATATTGGCTATTGTATCTTTAGTATTATTAAGTTTTGCTTTGGGTACTTGCGAGTTTATAGTAATAGGTGTTTTAACTGATATTGCAGAAAGCTTTAAGGTGAGTGAGGTTATTGCTGGCGGATTAGTTTCTATGTTTGCTTTATCTTATTCTATATTTACTCCTTTTTCTGCTGCTATTGCGGGTAAGTTTAATAGATTTAATTTTATAATATTTGCAAGCATACTTTTTATTATTGGTAATTTTTTATGTTCTTTGGTCTTTGATTATAATTTTTTAATGATAATAAGAATATTTTTAGCAATTATTTCTGGGGCATTAATTTCTGTATCAATATCTTTTACTCCATATGTTGCTTCTAAAGAAAAAAGACCTATGGTTGTAGCTTGGATTTATTCTGGTTTTAGTATTGCTTCTATTTTTGGTGTTCCTATAGGCACTACTATAAGTTATAAATTTGGCTGGAGGGCTTCTTTTATTTTTATATCTGTTTTTAGTATTTTTATGCTTATAATGATGTTTATTTCTCTGCCAAAAAATACTGCTCAATATAAAATAAAGCTGCTTCATCAATTTGTTCTTTTTAAAGATATTCGATTTATATTAAGCACATTGACAATTCTTTTCGGAGCGGCTTCTTCTTATGTGCTTTATACTTATCTAAAACCTATATTTTTAAATTATGTTCATATAGATAATAAATATATTAGTGCTGCATTACTTATTTTTGGTATAACAGTTCTTTTTAGTAATTTACTTTCTGGAAAATTAGCAGAGCATAATGGAGTTTATAATTTAAGATTTATATTTATACTTCAGTTTATATGTATGATTGTTTTACCGTTTGCTCTTAATAATTATATAACTTCTGCTGTAGTGATATTATGTATAGGTTTTTTAATGTATTTGATGAACTCTCCTGTACAATTAAATATTTTAGATTTTACGGAGAGGGATTATCCTTCTTGCATTACTTTAGCTTCTTCTAATAATTCTTTTTCATTTAATTTTGGTATAGCTTTAGGTTCATTTGTTGGAAGCAGCATATTTAATAGTTTTGGTCTTAAATGGGTTGGTTTTGGTGGAGCTGTATTATCTGTATTAGCTTTTTTAAGTGTTATTATGCTTTATAATTTTAATATAAAAAATATTGATAATTAATTTTATTATAAATTATTATCAAGGGAATTATTTATGGGAAAATTATTAAAAATATTTTTTGTAGTTTTTCTTTTGATAGCATGCAGAAAAAATAATACTTCTTATTTAAGCGAGCTTGTTAATTATAAAGGCACATATTTAGGAGATGAAGTTATATTTAATAGCTTTTATGTAGATGCTGTTGTTAGTATAGATATTGATGATAATGGAGATGTTACAGTTGATATAACATTAAATAATGAAAATATTTATTTTTATACAGATTCTAATTATATGACAAAATTATCAGATAAAAAATATGAAATTCAAAGGGCTGATTATTATATTTTTTTGGATTTTTCAAATGGCTTTTATTTTGTATATAAAGAGATAGGTAAAGAAGTTTCTGGGAATTTAATTAAACAATAATTTGATTATAAAATAAAAAAATATTGACAATTTAATATTTATAATTTAATGTTAACATAATTAAAAAATAGGATTAACAAATGAAAAGAATATTTGCAGTATTATCTTGTATTTTTATTTTAGCTTGTTCTAATAATATAAACAATAATGAAGTGATAAAGGTTACTGTTGGGGCAGAACCTCAGAGTATAGACCCTTCATATTTATCTGCAATTGACAGTATGATTTATGCTGTGCATGTATTTGAGGGATTAGTAACAAAAGATAAAGAAGGCAATATTGTAGGAGGAGTTGCAGAGAGTTGGGAAGTTTCTCCTGATGGTTTAAATATTATATTTCATTTGAGAGATAATGCTAAATGGTCTGACGGTAAAAAAATTACTGCAGATGAGTTTGTATATTCTTTTAGAAGATTGGTTGATCCTAATACAGCTTCTTCTTATGGTTTTTTAGCTTCTCCAATTAAAAACGCTGATAAAATAATGGCCGGCAAACTTAGAAAAGAGCAATTAGGAATTGATGCAATAGATGAAAAAACTTTATTAATAAAATTTGAAACTCCAACAGCATATTTTTTGGAATTATTTTGCATACCTATATTTTCACCATTAAGAGCTGACTATATTGAAGACAATGAGAAATGGACTTTTTATCCAAACACATATATAGGTAATGGTCCTTATAAGATGATAGAGAGAAAAGTAGACGAATCAATATCATTAGAGTTAAATACAAATTATTGGAATAAAGACAATATGGTTGCTAATAGAATAGATTTTATAATGCTTTCAGATGTATCAACAGCATACCCAGCATTAAAGGAAGGCTCATTACATTACTCATCAAGAATACAAAATAATGATATAGAGCTTTTAAGAAAAGAAGGATATTTAGTTATAACTCCATCTTTAGGTACTGCTTATTATGCTGTAAATAATACAAATGAAGTTTTAAAAGATAAAAGAGTGCGTAAAGCATTGGCATTAGCAATAGACAGAAACTATATAGTAGAAAATATCACTAAAGGCGGAGAAGTACCTGCTGGAGCATTTATTCCATTTGGACTTAAAGATGTAAGTGGAGACTTTAGAGAAAACGGCGGAAATTATTTTAGCGTATCAAAAGAAGATTATGAGTCAAATATTAAAGAGGCAAAAAGACTTCTCGCTGAAGCTGGATACAGCAATGGAGTTAATTTTCCTGTTTTAGAGTTTAAAACAAATCCTGGAGCTGGAGTTACTATAGCTGAAGCGGTGCAGCAGATGTGGAAAGAAAATTTAAATGTAGATATGTCTATCACTCAAGAAGAATGGTCAGTTTTTCAAAAGAATAGACAAACAAGAAATTATACAGTATGCCGTGCAGATTGGATTGGTGATTATTTGGACCCTATGACTTTTGCTCAATTATTCACTTCAACAAGTGCAGGCAACAGAGTAGGATACAGCAACATTAATTATGACAGCCTTATAAAAGATGCACAGTCTACAATAGATAATAATAGAAGAATGAATAATATGCATATAGCAGAAGATATGCTTATAGGTGATGATATGGCTTTAATACCTTTATATTATTATACAGCACCTTCAATGAAAAGCCCTAAATTAAAAGATGTTGTAGTTGATACTTTGGAAATAAGAAGATTTTTTTATTCTTATTTACAATAAATAATAATATTTTTATAAAGCTATTATTTTAATATTCATCTATTAAATTGCTGTTTAATATGGTGCCTAATTCATATCTGTTATTATTGCTGATGTAATTATAAATATAAAATGTGAGATGATTATTTTTATAACTAGCCATTTTCTTTCCCAAATATAAAAGCCCATTCGCTGGTATAGAACTTAATATATGAACTTCTTTAATATTTTTATATGATACTATATCATTAAAAATAGAGTTTATCTCGCTTACAAATATGTCATAACATTTTTTATTTACTAAGCTTTTATCTGAGTTTTCTTGCAGCCTTATTTCATGTGTGATAGTTATAATGTTTGTGTATGAGTAATCAAAGCCTTTATTTATAATTAGATTTTCATTGTCTTTATAAACTTCTTCTATATTATCAACGTTAGACCTGCCTGATAATATTATGCCTATTGGCTGATTTATATTTGATATTCTCAATTGTGTTGATTTGCTTTCTATAAAATTTGTTAATTCCGGGTCAGCAATATCAATATCTCTATATCCCCATACAAGTGAATCTTTTGGTTTTGGTAGAAAATCAAAATTATATTTATATTTTTCTAATATATATGCTATAGACACTAGTATGCTGTTTGGTGCTATTGCATAAAGTATAATTTTATCTTGCTTTGTGATATTTGCTTCTTCCAATTTTGATATTATTATATTTTTAAGTTTTTTTTATAATATTATCATCTTTATATTTGTATATATTATATTCATTATCTAAGTCAATTTCTAAATCAACTTTTGGTATTTCTCCGAAGTTTTGAGAGACACCTCTTATAGAATGAAATATTTTAACATTTTTATTTTCAGCCATAAACATTACTCTTTTTTATATTAATTATATATTAGTATAATAAAAATTATTTAAATTTATTATTATATTTTTCATAATCATAGATTAATATGATTTTTTGTATATACTTATATATTATATCGGAGTTATTCTACAATAAAAAAATATTTTCATATATATTTTTGTATTTTAAACAATATTTTGGAGATTTTTTATTATGAAAGATAAGGATTATTTAGAGTTATTATCTCAAAAGTACCCCACTATAGACGATGCTTCTGTTGAAATTATTAATTTAAAAGCTATATGCAAATTGCCAAAGGGTACAGAATATTTTTTAAGCGATATACATGGAGAATCTGAAGGCTTTGAATATTTAATAGGCACTTCATCTGGTGTTATAAAAGAGAAAATAGAAATATTATTTAGAAATACTTTAACAGAAAATGAGAGAATAGAACTTCAAATACTTATAGTAGATACAAAGAACATGATTAATAAAAAAGCATCTAAAGAAGATTTTAATGATTGGTGCAGAATAACTATATACAGGCTTATTAGAATATGCAAGCTTGTTACTAGCAAATATACAAGGTCAAAGATTAGAAAGAAGATGCCTCAGAACTTTGCTTATATACTTGATGAACTTTTACAAACATCTGTTGAAGACAATAAAGAGAATTATTATTTTTCTATAATAGATTCTATAATAGATGTGTCTGCATCAGAAAAGTTTATTATGGCATTATGTGCTTTGATAAGAAAATGCAGTATAGACAGGCTTCATATTGTAGGCGATATTTATGACAGAGGACCTCACCCAGATAAGGTAATTGAGAGTATAATGAACTTTAATGAAGTTGACATGGCTTGGGGCAATCATGATATACATTGGCTTGGTGCTGCTAAGGGGAGTTTAATTTGTGTTGCTAATGCTGTTCGTTTGGCTGTGAGATATAATAATTTTGATTTGCTTGAATATAGTTATGGTATAAATTTAAGGGCTTTATCATCATTTGCTAATGAGGTTTATAAAGATGACCCTTGCGAAGTGTTTAAACCTAATACTCTAGATAAAAATATATATGATGAGGTTGATAAAGATTTAGCTTCAAAGATGCATAAGGCTATATCAATAATACAGTTTAAGTTGGAATGTCAGCTTATAAAAAGACACCCAAATTATGCTATGGACGAACGTATACTTCTTGATAAGATTGATTATAAAAAAGGCACTATTAATATTGACGGTAAAACCTATGAGCTTAAAGATAAAAACTTTCCAACAATAAATCCTAAAAAACCTTTTGAGCTTACAGAAGGAGAAAATACTTTAATACAGAGTTTAGCTTTTTCTTTTATCAATAGCCCAACACTTCAAAAGCATACTAATTATATTTATGCTAAAGGCGGAATATATAAAATATTTAATGGAAACCTTCTTTATCATGGATGCATACCTACAAAAGAAGACGGCAGTTTTGATGATGTATATATAGACGGACAATATTTATCTGGAAAGAGATATTTAAAGCAAGTTGAAGACAAGGTACGTAAGGCATTTTACTGCGAAGTTGGAAGCGAAGAACAGCTTAATGCTTTGGATTATTGCTGGTATTTATGGTGCGGTCCAAAATCTCCATTATTCGGTAAAAATAAAATGACAACCTTTGAAAGATATTTTATAGAAGATAAAGAAACTCATAAAGAAAGTTATAATTCATATTATTATCATATAGACAAAAAAGATTATTGCGAGAGCATATTAAAAGAGTTTGATTTGGATATACATAAATCACATATAGTTAATGGGCATGTACCTGTAAAGACTCATAAAGGTGAAAGCCCAATTAAAGGCGGTGGAATACTTTTAGTAATAGACGGAGGACTTTCTAAGGCCTATCATAAAAGCACAGGCATAGGAGGCTACACTTTAATATCAAACTCTAATGCCATGATTATAGCAGAGCATAGACCTTTTGCTGAAGTAGTGGAATCTGGTTTTAGAATATCTCCAAAAACAACTATAGTAGATAGATTTGTAACTAGAATTACAGTAGGTGAAACTGATATTGGTATTGGCTTAAACAAAAGAATAAGTGATTTGGAAGAATTACTCAATGCATATAGAAACGGTATAGTAAAAGAGAAGGTGAACTGATTTTATTTATTTTATTGTTTAAATTGAATTTTATTTAATACAAAAAGTTATCTATAAACTTAATTTATAAATTTAATTATAAAATATTATTTTTTTAATTATATAATTAATATACAATTATAATTTTTTTATTTCTTCTATACTAAGCTTGGTTAATTCACTAATAAGATTTATATCCATGTTTTTCTCTTTCATATTTTTAGCTAATGAATATTTTTCTTTTTCTATACCTTTTTCTATACCCTCTTTTATACCTTCTTCTCTTTCTCTTTTAAGCATTAATGTTTGACCGTATAAAAATGCATCTCTTGCATTATAAACTTCCATTTCTTTTTCACTTGATATAAATCTCTCATATTTATCAATTACTTTAGGCATAATGTCATTTACCTCCTTTAATTTTTCTTTAACTTTATCTAAATCCTTAACTGTAAAAAATTCTATCCATGATAATATTTTGTTTTTCTTAATATCATCTATATTTGAATTATTAAGAATTTTTATAAATCTTGGTATTTCTATTATATGCATCTGCATCATATCTAATGATACATTATGATTTTCAGTATCTATTAATTTAAAACATCTATGAGCCTTGCCTTCATCATAAAAATCCATATTAAAGTTTATAAAATTAATACTTATCACTTGACTAATAATATCATAAGATTCATTTTCATTTAATTCACTAACAATATTTTTTGATATATAATAAAATATTCTTTTTACAAAATCTATATTTCCAGATAATTGTATTTCTATAATAATTTTTTTCTTATCTTTTGTAATTGCTTTGACATCAAGAACTGATTCTTTAAGATTAATATTTTCTGGCAGATTATGCGGATTGATTATTTCTAAATTATGAACTTCTTGAAAGCCTGAATCTCTAAGTACACAATTTACTATATTTTCAAGCACATCTTCATGACCTACAGAGCCTAAAAGATAACGCACAAAATAATCATTCATTCTATTGATATTTCTCATAAAAAAATTATATCAAAAAGATAATAAATGTAAATGTTTTTTATATATTATAATATTATTTAATAAATTCTTTTTGACAAATTTTAATTAATTGTGTATTATGTTAATCTACAAATTTAAACATTGGAGTGAAAAATGGATATGTTAGAAAAATCTGAAGATATAATTGCTTATATAAAAAACTCTACTAAAAAAACACCTGTTAAAGCATATATAAAAGGAACTTTATCAAATATAAAAACTAATGCTAAAATTTTTTCTTATGGAGATTTTAATTTTATAGTTGGTGATTATGATGAAGTAAAAAGAATATTAGAAGAGTATAAAGAGTTTATAATGGATTATTATTTAGAAAATGACAGAAGAAACTCTGGAGTACCTACATTAAGTTATTTTGATGTTAATGCGAGAATTGAGCCTGGCGCTATAATAAGAGACAAAGTAAAAATAGGCAACAATGCTGTTATAATGATGGGAGCTATTATCAATATTGGTGCTGAAGTAGGAGATGGCACTATGATAGATATGGGTGCTGTATTAGGCGGACGTGCTATTGTTGGTAAGAATTGTCATATTGGTGCGGGTGCAGTATTGGCTGGCGTAATAGAGCCTCCTTCTGCTAAGCCTGTTATAGTAGAAGATAATGTTGTAATAGGAGCTAATGCTGTTGTATTAGAGGGTGTTCATATTGGAAAGAATGCTGTTATTGGTGCGGGTGCTGTTGTTATAGAAGATGTTGCTGATAATCAAGTTGTTGCTGGTAATCCTGCTAAAGTTATTAAAGAAAAAGACAGTAAAACTATTGATAAGACAAAATTAGTTGATGATTTAAGAAAATAATTTTAAATATTTTATACTATTTTCAAATGATTGCATTTTTTAATTTTTGATTTTTTATAAATATAATTTATTAATAAATATTATTTTGTAAAAAATTAAAATTTTAATGAAGTGCAATCATTTTAATTTATTGTTTTTATGAAGGTTTGAAATATGCAAAGTTTTAATTTACAGCTTCCTACTAAAGTCATATTTGGAAAAAATGCTCAAGAAAATATTGCTTCTGAAATAAAAAAATTAAATGCTAAAAAAGTATTTATCGTTTATGGTTCTAATAGAATAAAAGAAAATGGGTTATTAGAAAATATAGAAAACATGTTAAAAAAAGAGAATATTGATTATACTTTTTTTAATAATGTAAAAGCTAATCCTATACTTTCTCATGCTAGAGTTGGAGTAAAAAAAGCTATAGAGTTTAATGCTGATTTAATTTTAGGGGTAGGCGGAGGAAGCGTAATAGACACTGCAAAAGCAATAGCAATAGGAGCAGCTAATCCTGATGTTGATATTTGGGATTTTTGGACATACAAAAAAACTCTAGAAAAAACTATTAATGTAGGATGCATAGTTACAATTTCTGCTGCAGGAAGTGAAACTAGTACATCAGCAGTGCTTACTAATGATGAAACTTTAGAGAAGAGAGGACTTAATACAGAGTTTAATCGCCCAAAATTTGCTATAATGAATCCTTGTTATACTTTTACTTTGCCTTATTATCAAATAGCCTGCGGAATAGTGGATATTATGATGCATACTTTAGATAGATATTTTGCTGATAATTGCTTCAATGAAACTACAGATGCTATTGCTGAGGCATTACTTAGAGTTGTTATAAAAAATGGTCTTATAGCTATGAAATATAAAAATAACTATGATGCTATGAGCGAGCTTATGTGGTGCGGAAGTTTGTCTCATAATACTTTAACCGGTTTAGGTAATGAGTTTGATTTTATAGCACATAAATTTGGTCATGAACTTAGTGCCCAGTTTGATGTAGCACATGGAGCTAGTCTTTCTACAATTTGGGGGCATTGGGCTAAATATTGTTATGACTATTCTGATTATACAAGAGAGAGATTTAGAAAATATGCAAAAAATGTTTGGAATATTGATGATGCTCTAGAAGGAATAAATAAAACTATAGAATATTTCAAACAAATTAATATGCCTACTAATTTTACAGAATTAGGAATAGGTATTCAAGATGATAATATGCTTAATTTGCTTACAAATAGAACTACAAGAAACGGCAGTTTAACTTTTAATCATTTTAGAGCTTTAAATAAAGATGATGTATTTAATATATTTAAAAGCTGTAATGTTTGATATGCATTAAGAATTTTTAACTTTTTTATTTTAGTTATTTACAGGGTTTTGAATCGCACCATATATCTTTTATTGGTATAAAAAAACTTTATATGCTTCGTATACGCTTCGCAAAGAACTGCATTATTTAACTTAAAATGTTGGTATTATCTTAATTATATATTCCAAACATATAAAGCTAAAATTTGTACTTTTTGCAACTTTGACGAAGTCCGCACAGCGTAGCTACTGGAAAAAGTTGATAGAAAAACAAAAACTTATAATAACAAAATATACTTGTTTGTTATCTTTTAAAAATATACTTATCAATGTTTTTTAAATGCTCTTCATAGGTTACAGAGAAAGCATGTTTGCCTGTGCCGTCTGCTACAAAAAATATATAATCTGTTTTAGCAGGGCTTAGGGAAGCTTCTATAGCTTTAGCACTGCTTGAACATATTGGTCCTGGAGGAAGTCCTGTATTTTTATAAGTGTTATAAGGGTGAACCATACGCAAGTCATCATATTTTAGATTTGGCTTTTCTATATAATCACCTTTTACCAAAGTCATAGCATAAATTGTTGTAGGGTCTGCCTCTAGTCTTTTATCTATATTTAATCTATTATAATATACAGAAGCTATTAATTTAGGGTCATCATTAGGTCCCATTTCTTTCTCTACAATAGAAGCCATAGTTAATACTTCATGTACAGTTCTTCCGATTTTTTTGGCTCTCTCTTCCAAATCTGGAAACTGTTTAAAAAGTGAATCTATCATATGAGTAACTAATACTTCTGCAGGGTTGCCTTTTACTATATAATATGTAGAAGGAAATATATATCCTTCCACACTATCAGAAGGAATACTATATTTTTCCAATATTTTTTTATCATGACATGCTTTTAAAAACTCTTCTTTTGTAGTAAAACCTTGAGTTTCTAAATAGTTAGCTATTTCGTATATATTTTTACCTTCTGCAATAGTGAGCCTTACCATAGCCTGTTTACCGCTATTTAAATGCTTCATTATATCTATCATGCTCATATTTTTATTAAGCTCATAATAACCGCTTAAAAGTTTTCTGTCATATTTTAAATGTTTAGCTAATACAACAAATAATCTTGAGTTTCTTATAAGTCCTTGTTCTTGTAGTTTTTTTGATATATTATAAGCACCTTCTCCTTGCTTAATTTCAAAGTATACTTTTTGAGAATCTTTTGCTACTGGTGAAACTGTATATACTATTAAACTAGCTATTGATATAGCAAATATTACAGCTATAGAAACTATTATAATTAAAGCTCTTTTCATAATTTTGCATAAACCTTTATATGATTGATTATTGATTAATAATTATAACCAAATAAATAGAAATTGTCAAAATAATATTTTTTATTTAAGTTGACAGAATAATATTAGTTTATATAATATAAAAACATGATAATATTGTTTTTTATATAAACTATTATGTTTAATTTTAAATTTTTTTATAATTTTTTATTTTTAAGTAAAAATATATTGTTTGTTTTAGGAAGTATATTTATTTTATCTTGTAATAATAATTCAACAAATCCTTTTGTGCTTCCTCTTGGTATAACAATAAACCCTTATAATCTTAGCCCATTATCAGCTGTTTATGTAAGAGAATCTATAAATCAAGAACCTTTAACAGTAAAAGTTAAAGGGCTTTATGGTGAGCCAGATATAATACATACTTATCCAGCAGGATACGGCACAGAATTTGAAATACATGGTATGTTTCCAGAATCTCAAAATACTATTGAAATTTATGATAGTGATAAAATTATAGTTACAAATGTTTATGTAGGTAAATTAATTATAAATGGTGAGACTATACCAAGTAAATTAAGTGTTGATATTTCAAATTTGCAAGAAGATGAAAAATATAAAAATAATCCGGATATGTATTTTCTTCATTATATGTATGGTGCTGATTCATGGGAAGGAACTGGAGGTGTTGCTGTATCTAAAAATGGGTATATAAGATATGCTTTAAAAAAATATAGCCCTTCAAAAATAAGAGCAGAAGACGGCAAATTTCTATTTTATATATTTAGTGGTAATGCTATAGTTAATATGTTAGGAAAACCTTTGTTAAACATACCTCATTTAAATCATCATGATGCTGTAAAAGTTAATAATAATTATTTTTATTTATCATCATCTTCTTTTGGTATGGGAGATATGTTTGGTGTTGTTGATAAGTATGGAAATGATATCAAATTTTTAAGTTTTGGAATGTTAATAAAAAACTCATTAGATTTAAATACTTATCCTGAAGATGCTAATACTTTTAAAGAAATAGTATATGGAGAAAGTGTAGATAATGTATATATAGAAAATGGAAATAAAAAAAATATAGATTGGTTTCATTCAAATTCTTTGGTTTATGATTCTGATACAGATATTTTATATGTATCATCAAAACATAGAGGAGTATTGGCTATAGATTACAGTGAGTGGAAGTTGATATGGTGGATGGTTAATGAAAATCATACATATGAGGTTAATGGAAAGAATACACAGCTATATAATTTAAAATCATTAGATAAATATAGAGTTAAAGGTGATGCCATTTTAGAAGGTCCTTCAGGTCAGCATGCTTTATTTTTATTAGCTAATGGTAATTTAGGAATGTTTGATAATCAAGTTGAGGGTAAAAAACAGTCAAGATATATAGAATATAAAATAGATAATATTAATGGTCAATATACAGCTAAAGTAATAGAAAAAATAGAAATAGATAATTTAAATGCCAGAATAACTTCTGATGTAGATTTTTTGGGTGAAAATTATAACAACTTGCTTTTAACATATGGAGATACTACAAAATTAATTGTTGAAATAGAGAAAGCTAACAGAAATAAATTATTTGAGTTAAAAATGAATTTTGGCAGTTATTTATATAGAGCAGATAAAATGCCTTTATATTATGATGAGGGAAGAGTTTATTCAGAGGACTGTAACTTGAAAAATGCTAATTAGTTTTAGGAACTAAATTTATATAAGTCTTAATTACAATATTGTGATTAAATCTTTTTATAATACTATATATAATAATTGCACAAAAATCATTGACAATTTATGTGTTTTATGATATACTACATAACTGTATAATTTCTAACAAAATTCAAAAAATAGGGTAAGTATATGAAATACGAAATTTTAGCTCAAAATGCCCGCTTTTTTACAATATCAGCGGCAATTCTAACCTTAGCTTTTGCATTCTATTTCTACAAATGGATGCGTAAGCAAGATGAAGGTACAGACAAAATGAAAGAAATCGCTTCACATGTTCGCTCTGGTGCTATAGCTTATCTTAAACAACAATATAGAGTTATAGCTTTTTTCTTTGCTGGAGCTTTCATTGTTTTTGCTATTCTTTCTTATGCTTTAAAAGTACAAAATCCTTTCATTCCTATAGGTTTCTTAACAGGAGGTTTCTTCTCAACACTTTCTGGATTCTTAGGTATGAAAACTGCTACTTATGCATCAGCAAGAACTGCTAATGCAGCTAGCAAATCACTAAACCAAGGTTTAACTATAGCTTTCCGTTCTGGTGCTGTTATGGGGCTTACAGTTGTTGGTTTAGCTTTATTTGATATATCTATGTGGTTTATAATACTTAATGCTTGGCTTGATAATAGTTGGTTTAATACTGACTTCTTAGCTTTAGGTAATATTGCTCGTGATTCTTCAGAGTTTATTTCTGCTAAGATGCACTTTGTTACTACTACAATGCTTAGCTTTGGTGTAGGTGCTTCTTTCCAAGCTTTATTTGCTCGTGTTGGTGGTGGTATATTTACAAAAGCTGCTGACGTTGGTGCTGACTTGGTAGGTAAAGTTGAAGCTGGAATACCAGAAGATGACCCTAGAAACCCTGCTGTTATAGCTGATAACGTTGGTGATAATGTTGGTGACGTTGCTGGTATGGGTGCTGACCTATATGAATCTTATGCAGGTTCTATACTTGCTGCTATGAGTTTAGGTTCTGCTGCTTTTGGTTATATTAATCCTGATATTAGCCCTATATATGCTGTATCTCTTCCTATGATACTTGCTGCAATTGGTACTCTTTCTTCTATAATAGGTGTATTCTTCGTTAAAACTAAAGAAGGTGCTACTATGGGAGAATTGTTAAAATCTTTAAGAGTTGGTGTTTATGTAAGCAGTGCTATAATAATAGTTGTTGCTTTTATATTAGTAAAAATGCTTCTTCCAAACAATTTGGGATTATTTGTTTCTATAATTGTAGGACTTATAGCTGGTAACGTAGTTGGTTTCTTTACAGAATACTATACTGCTGCTGAATATAAACCTACTCAATGGGTTGCTGAACAATCTAAAACTGGTCCTGCTACTGTTATCATCGGTGGACTTGCTGTTGGTATGCAATCTACTTTAATACCTGTTGTTACAGTAGTTGTTTCTATTATATTAGCATTTGGTTTTGCAGGCGGTTTTGGTGCTGGTGCTTCTGCATTCTCTCAAGGTTTATATGGTATTGCTTTAGCTTCTGTTGGTATGTTATCTACTTTAGGTATTACATTAGCTACAGATGCTTATGGTCCTATAGCTGACAATGCTGGCGGTAACGCTGAGATGTCTGGTCTTCCTGAGAGTGTTAGAGAGAGAACTGATGCTTTAGACTCTTTAGGTAATACTACTGCTGCTACTGGTAAAGGTTTTGCTATTTGTTCTGCTGCTTTAACTGCTATGGCTTTAATTGCTGGTTATATAGAAGAGATTAAAGTTTCTTTAGGCAGAATGATTAATTCTGGTAATTTAACTTCTATTAATATAGGTAGTATAGAATATACTGCTAATACACCTGCAGAATTATATCAGAAAATAGTTTACAGCTTACATATGAATGAGTTTATGAATGCTTTCAATATTCACTTGATGAACCCTAAAGTATTAGTTGGTATATTTATCGGTGCTATGTTAGTATTCTTCTTCTGTGCTTTAACTATGAAAGCTGTTGGACGTGCTGCTGCTGGAGTTGTTGAGGAAGTTAGAAGACAATTTAGAGAGATTAAAGGTTTATTAGCTGGAGAGGCTGGAGTAAAAGCTGATTACGAAAAAGCTGTTGAAATCTGTACTAAATCTGCTCAAAAAGAGATGATTGTTCCTTCTGTACTTGCTATAGTTGTACCTGTTGTTGTTGGCTTTATATTTGGAGTACCTGCTGTTATAGGTATGTTAGTTGGCGGTTTAACTTCTGGTTTTGCTATGGCTGTTATGATGTCTAATGCAGGCGGTGCTTGGGACAATGCTAAAAAATATATTGAAGCTGGTAATTTAGGCGGTAAAAAGATACTTGATGAAAATGGCAACAAAATCACTAACCCTAATCATGCTGCTGCTGTTATAGGTGATACTGTTGGTGACCCATTCAAAGATACTTCTGGACCAAGCTTAAACATTCTTATTAAACTTATGAGCTTAATAAGTGTTGTATTTGCTGGTGCTGTTGTTGCTTTCTCACCAAAAATTCAAGCTTTACTTGGAATAGCTGACCAAATTATTAAGTAATAAATTTATTAAATATATTATAAGCTGTCTGACTTTAATTAGTTAGGCAGCTTTTTTATTATAAAAATGAATTATATATTTTTTGACAATTTTATCTTTTTTTGTATAATAAACTCAAAAATCAATTTGGATAAAATAAATGAATATTTTTGATGATGTAAGTCTTTTATATAAAGTTGCTAAATATTATTATATAGAAGATTATTCTCAAGGTGATATTGCTAAATTACTTAATATATCAAGACCTCAAATATCAAGGATTTTAAAAAGAGCTAGAGAGTTAGAGATAGTAAAAATAGAAATATCAATGCCTAACAATTTAAAAGATGATGATACAGAAGAAAAAATAAAACAACATTTAGGTCTTAAAGATGTATTAATAGTAGATGATTCTAATGATAATAAACTTTTATATGTAAAATCATCAGAATATTTATCAAGTATAATAGAAAAAAATAAAAAAATAGGTATAGGTTGGAATGAAACTTTATATAATATTTCAATAGAATTAAAATATAATGATTCTGATAAAGAAAAAATATTTTATCCTCTTGTTGGAAATTTAGGTAATAATAACAACCCTTATTTGCAAATAAATAATATAGTTGATAGATTTGCAGAGAAGTTTAATTCAAGAGCTTATTTTAATAATTATCCAGCAATAACAGAAAAAAAATATCTTAATAATAATGATATGGAAAAATTAGAAGAGTTTAAAAAATTTTGGAATGATTTAGATGTTGCTGTAATAGGTCTAAGCAGCAGACATGAATCTTATAACTCGTATATAAAAGATATACCAAAAGTAGATAAGCTTAATATTGATAATATTGAAGGAATGGTACTTGGAAGTTTTTTTATGAATGATGGTAAAACTTTTAAGTATCCTGATAAGTATTATATTAATTGTATAATGCTTTCTGAACTTAAAAAAATAAAAAATATAGTTTGCGTAGTAACTGGAAATCAGAAAATAGATATAATAAAATTTGCAGCTATTAATAAATATTTTAATATTTTAATTACAGATAAAACAACTGCTGATTATATAGTATCTTCTTTTAAGATTTAATTTTTATCAATATTTCTTTTTTACTTTATTTTTAAATCCTACTCTAGATATTTATTGATTTATTTAAAATTATTTTATTTTTTGTATATTTTTTAAATTTTATCAACGCCTAGCATAATTTTTATAAGATTTACTATATTATCTACCGTACGCAGAGCATAACTATTTTTTATAGGTTAATTACTAATAGTATTATTGTTTATATAATAGAATTTTGTTTTTCGTGCGTATATAATTTTTATATTTTTGAGAATTTTTTCTGAAAAATATTTCAAAAATTTGTTGACAATAAATTATCATATTATATAATTATAGAAAATTTGTTCAGAACATTAGTTCTTAATATTTACAATGGAGTTTATTAATATTTATGAATAAAGAGAATATTGTTTCTAAATCATTATTATTTGCAGGTGCATTAAGTTCATCAATGATAAGTGTAAGCTGTAACAATAATGCGGTAGCTGATAATAGTGTAGTTTTAGCTAATAATAATATAGAAAAGCCAAATATTGTTTATATAGTTATAGATGATATGGGATTTTCAGACTTAGGCTGTTATGGTTCAGAAATAAGTACACCTAATATAGATAGGCTAGCAGAAAATGGACTTCGCTATAATAATTTTTGTGTTACTCCTTTAAGTTCGCCTACAAGAGCAGCACTTTTAAGCGGAAGAAATTCTCATTCTGTAGGTATGGGAAGACTTGCTAATTATACTTTAGATGCTCCTCATTCTACAGCACAAATAACTAATACAGCAGCTTTAACACCAAGACTGCTTAAAGATAATAATTATAATACTTATGCAGTAGGTAAATGGCATGTGGCCCCTTTATGGGAAACCAGCAGCATAGGGCCTTATAATAATTGGCCTTTAGGAAGAGGATTTGATAAGTTCTACGGATTTATGGACGGAGAAACTGATCAATTCAATCCTGAACTTGTTGACGGAAATACTCATGTTGATACTGTATATGATGATAATTATCATTTAACAGAAGATATTACAGACAGAGCTATTTATTATATTAAAAGCCATAAATCAATATCAAAAGAAAAACCTTTTATGCTTTACTATGCAACAGGTGCAGCTCATTCTCCTCATCAGGTACCGGAAGAATACGTGAAGAAGTATGAGAATGTTTATAATGTTGGCTGGGATAAAATAAGAGAGGAAAGATTAAAGAAGCAAAAAGAATTAGGCATAGTACCAATGGATGCGGAACTTTCTCTATTAAATGAAAACGTTAAGCCTTGGAATGAACTTGATGAAGATACAAAGAGATTATTTATAGAATATCAAAAACATTATGCCGCTTTCATAGAACATACTGATGCACAAATAGGAAGATTAATAAAAGCATTGGAAGATATGGGAGAGCTTGATAATACTGTAATATTCTTAATAGCGGATAATGGCCCTTCTCCTTCTGGAAAAGCTACAGGAACTTTAAATACTGTTAATATAAAAAATGGTATTATGTCAGATATAGAAAAAGATGTTAAAAGAATAAATGAATTTTCTAAATTAGCACCTAATTATCCTCAAGGCTGGGCACAAGTTTCTGCTACTCCTTTTAGATATTATAAAGAAAGTGCAAATTATTTAGGCGGAATAAGAGTACCTTTAATAATACATTATCCTAAAGGTATTGATAAATCACAAAACGGAAGCATAAGAACACAATTTAGTTTTGTTACAGATATAGCAAAAACTTTATTGGATATTACTGGAATAAAAGAACCTAAAACAGTTGATGGTATAGAACAAATGCCTTTGCATGGATATAGTTTAGTTCCTACTTTCAATGATGCAAATGCTGATACTAAAAGAACCACTCAGTATTTTGAGCTTTACGGTAATAGAGGTTTATATGATAATGGATACTTCTTATCAGTTTCTCATAAAAAGGGTGATAGTTTTGATAATGATAATTTTGCTCTTTATGATTTAAATACTGATTTCTCTCAGCTTAAAGATATTTCAAAAGAAAATGAAAGCAAATTAAAAGAGATGAAAAACTTATGGGATAAAGAGGCAGAAAAATACGGAGTTAATCCTCTTGATGACAGAGTGCATGTTGAACTAATAGCTAAGCAATTGAGCGAGAATATAGAAAAGAAAAACTCTTTAACATTATACCCAAATACATCAAGTATAAATGTTAATATATCGGCTATACCTACAGCATTAAATCGCTCTTATGATATAACAGCTTATTTAAATAGAAAATCAGAATCAGAGGAAGGAGTATTGTTGGCATTCGGTAATCATTACGGAGGATATTCATTGTATATAATAAATAATAAATTAAATTATGAGTATATATACGATGACGCAAAATATCATATAGAAATAAATAAGCCTTTGCCTTTAGGTGAGTTAGTTATAAAAGTGAAATACAGTAAAACAGGTAAAGATTCAGGAGAGGCTACATTATTAGTAAATGATAAAGAAGTTGGAAAACTTGCATTACCTAAAGTATATCCTATGACAGCAAATACAACAGACGGAATGTCAGCAGGAAGAGATTTACAAGGCAATGTAAGCGAAAGATATGAAGGCAAAGGACATTTTGAATACAGCGGAGATTTAGAGAAAGTAATAGTTGAAGGAGATAATGATTATAACAAAATAGCTATGTGATAAATATAAGGGTTTAGAGGACATTTTATATTTATACTGAAATGATTGTATTTTATTAAAACTTCTGACTTTATATAAATATTATCAACTTTTTTGCCGCACAAAAAAGTTGCAAAAAACGCAAATGCTATAGCTTTATATAGAGCAGTACATCTGTATGATTGACAGGGCAAAGCTAATATATAAAAATATAAGATAAAGTAAATTTTTATAAAAATGGAATTGTAAGGAGAATAAAATAGTATATGAGAAAAAATAATAATAATTTAAAAAAAGGTTTTTGTATAGGATCATCTGTACTCATGGTGGCATCTGCAGTATCCTGTTCAACTGAAAATAAGAATCAATCAGAGAAGCCTAATATAGTTTATATAGTATTAGATGATATGGGATTCGGTGATTTAGGCTGCTACGGATCAAGCATATCTACACCAAATATTGATGCTTTAGCTCAAAATGGTATAAGGTATGTTAATTATTTTACTTCTCCATTAAGTTCGCCAAGCAGAGCATCTCTCCTTACAGGTTGTGAAGCTAATAAAGTGGGAATGGGAGCGGTAAGTCAGGTTGATTTCGGAGATTTAGCACCTAATATGGCAGGAAGAATAAAGCCCGAACATGCTCCTATAACTCATACTTTAAAAGCAAATGGATATAATACTTATGCTATAGGTAAATGGCATTTAGGCCCTTATGATGAGTTTACACCAGACGGAGATAAATATCATTGGCCTTCAGGAAAAGGTTTTGATAAGAATTATAATTTTATAGCAGGACAGGCTAATCAATTTCAGCCGGGCGGTATTATAGAAGGAGATGAGTTTATAGTTCCTGATACTTCAGATCCTGATTATCATTTAAGTAAAGATATAGTTGATAAAACTTTAGAATATATTGATGAATCTAAGAATGAGCCATTCTTTGCTTATGTGGCATTTGGAGCTATGCATGGACCTTTCAATGTTGCTAAAAAATATATAGACAAATACAAAGGTAAATTTGATCATGGCTGGGACGTTGAGAGAGAAAAGATATTTGAAAGACAAAAAGAATTAGGTATAATTCCTGCTGATGCAGTATTTTCTCCAAGAAATGAAGATGTACCTGCTTGGGATAGTTTAACAGAAAAAGAAAAAGCAGTTGCTGCAAGGCATATGGAAACTTATGCAGGATTTTTAGAGCATACTGATGAACAGATAGGACGCTTAATTTCAGAAATGAAAAAACGCGGAGTTTATGATAATACTATCTTTGTAGTAGTTTCAGACAATGGAGCTAATTATAATGGTGGAAGAAATGGAAGTATAATGAATCATGCTAATGAAAATTTATATGTTCATGATTTAGATACACAATATAGCTTATTAGATGAATTTGGAAGTGCTTTATATGGAACAGAATATAATAAAGGCTGGGCTAATGTTTCAAATACACCATTAAGATATTTTAAAACAAAAACACATTACGGCGGAGTTAAAACTTTCTGTATAGCTTCTTGGGCTAATGGCATAGCTGATAAAGGCAGGATTTCAAAAGATATGATAGCTGTATTTGATATAACTCCTACTATGCTTGATATTATAGGAGCAGAACCTTTAAGTCAAGTTAACGGAGTGAAGCAGGAAAATATGCAGGGTATATCATTCAAAGAAAGTTTTGAAAGTTCTAATCCTATGACTAATCCTAGAAAAGAAATAGCTTTAATGATGATGCTTGACAGAACTTATGCAGATGGAAGCGGATACATCATAGTAACTAATCCTAAAACTCAAGAATGGGAGCTTTATGATATAAATAATGACCCTACTCAAATGAAAAATTTAGCTTCTTCTATGCCAGATAAAGTAAAAGAGATGGCTGCAAAATATGAGGAAAGAGTTAAGAGAGATTTTAATGGAGCACAAAATTTATTAATTGATTTTGCTCATAGAGTAGACAGTAAAATATTAATAGAGCGTTATGGACAATTAGCAAAAGATGTACTTACTTCTATGCAGACAGGTAAGGCTGTTTCAAAAGAGGCAGAAGAATATATGAGATTATATAGATTCTTTAGTTTTGTTCCTGAAGGTATAGGATATGCTGGTGTAGGTTCAGTTTGGTATAGACCTCCTTCATCAAAATTAAGAGCAACTAATTATACATACAAAAAAGATGATGGATATTTCTTCTCATTATCAGCAGCACATACAGGAGCAGTCTCTCATAATATTAATGTTGATATAGAAATAGATGATAATTCTAAAGGTGTTATATATGCAAACGGAGGTTTAGACGGCGGATATGCACTATATGTAAATGATGATGGTAATTTAGTATATGAATATAATTATTTAGGTGAAAGACAAAAAGTAATATCACCAGCAGCTTTATCTAAAGGAAATCATAATATAATGATGAGCTATAAAAAAGATAATGTAAACAGCGGAGTTATTGATATGATTATAGATGGAAATGCTGTTGCAAGCTCTACTATAAAAATGCTTCCTATAATGATTTCTTATGACTATTTTAGCATAGGTGAAGATGTAGGCTCTAAAGTAAGTTTAGATTATAAAGATAATTATGCTTTTAATGGAAAAGTGGGAGATGTTAATATTAATTTAGGAGATGATTTACTTAAATAATTAATATTCTAGTTTTTATTTTAAGAGGGTGCAATTACACCCTCTTAAATTTAATATTTTTAAATTTTTTTTATTTTTATTTTCTCTTATACCGCATACTATTAAATTGTGTGCGGATTTTATTTTTTTATATATTATTAACTATAAGGAGGATTATATGAATAGAGGTTATCATTTAATGGCTAAGCCTTTCGGACCTATATGTAATATAAAATGTGAATATTGTTTTTATTTAGAGAAAAAATCATTATTTCAAGAAAATGAAAAATACAAAATGTCTTATGAGGTATTAGAAAATTATATAAAAAAATATATAGAAACTCAGGATATACCGGAAATAAGTTTCGTGTGGCAGGGAGGTGAGCCTATGCTTGCTTCTTTGGATTTTTATAAAGATGTTGTAAAACTTCAAAAAAATATTCTGGTAATAAAAAAATTACTAATTCATTACAAACTAATGGACTTTTAATAGATGATGATTGGTGTAAATTTTTAAAAGAAAATAATTTTCTTGTTGGTTTGAGTTTAGATGGAAATAAAGATATACATGATAAATATAGAAAAGATATTTTAGGAAATGGAACTTTTGATAGAGTTTTTAATTCTTTGAAACTGCTTCAGGATTATAATATAGATTTTAATGTTTTGTCTTCTGTAAGTAAATATTCTTCTAAATATCCATTGTAAATATATAATTTCTTCAAAGAAAATAAAATTAAATATATACAATTTTCTCCTATAGTAGAAAGGCTTCCAGATGAAGAAGCTAAAAAACTTTCTCTAACTCATTCTATACCAAACAGTAGTTCAAATGAAAAAGTTACTGATTATTCTGTAGAGCCTGAATCTTACGGAGACTTTTTAATATCTATTTTTGATGAGTGGGTTAAAAAAGATGTTGGAGAAATATTTGTTATGAACTTTGAATGGGCTTTGACTTCTTGGCTTGGATTAGAAAATACAATATGTTTATTTACAAAAGAATGCAGCGGCTGTACTGTAGTTGAGCATAATGGAGATTGCACAGGAGCCAGACATATTGCAGTTAGGAATTCCTTAATTTCTTAAAGTATAGCATAGGTGTATCATAATTTAAAGCAGAGTGTATTCGTTTACGCA
>ERZ1026866.58-NODE-58-length-76940-cov-46.623451_pt1 | contig 76940 bp, 88 predicted proteins | sample MGYA00380163_ERZ1026866 | MGnify/ENA primary metagenome ERZ1026866 (study PRJEB33269, sample SAMEA4719799) | human gut metagenome | biome: human-associated habitat; feature: organic feature; material: feces | place: Cameroon | collected 2013-10 ...
ACTGTAGACTGTAGACTGTAGACTGTAGACTGTAGACTGTAGACTGTAGACTGTAGACTGTAAAATTATATTAATCATGACTGTATTATATATTAAAAGATAATAATGTCAATTTGCATAATAAAAAACTATTTATTTTTATTCTAAAAGTTTGGTTATATATTATTTTTTAATAATAAATTTTAAAAGAATAAACTTGCTTCCAAACCAATCTTGCTTTCCATTTTTCTAAAAGCATAAAGCTGTCTCGAGCGAAGATATTCATATTTTATTCCAATTGCAAATCTGTAAATTTCTAATCCTAAAGCTACAGATACAGAAGGCGACCATTTATAAATAGATTCTATAGCATTATATCCCTCTCCAGTAGCCTTTCTGTCTATTCTATTAAACTCATCATATTCACCAGCTACATAAAATCCTGCAATTAAATTCATCTCTCCCCACAAAGGAAATCTAAAATCACTTCCTGCATATATGGTAAATATATTAACTAAATTAGACTTTTTAAAACCAGTAATTGCAAATAAAGTACCCCCATAAAAAGAAAACCAACCCCATCTATAATATGCAGCAATATGCATCTGTTCAAAACCCACATCTATAAACTCATCATCTATTTTGTTATGCAATGAATCATCTCCTAATATATCGCCGCCCATGTGGTAGCATACATGTTTTAAAGGAGCAAATCTTATTTTAAGCTTATTTTTAAATATGTAGTCAAAATATGCTTCTACTTGCATATATGTGCTAAATAAAAAACTAGTACCATATAGTTTGTCGTATTTGTATTGATAGTGTGCAAAATTAAACTTTGCAGAATAAGCTACACCTATTCTTATTCTATGTGTTTCTTCATTTATATTAAAAGCTATAGGGGCTAATTCTGTTGATAATGTTGGGCTATGAAATATTATTACTTTATCTATAGTGAAGTTTTTATTATTATAAAGCTTATTTGCATTAAATATTGTTCCAAACCAGAATTTTGTGTTGTAGTTATTTATGTCTGCGTAGCCTGAAAAGTATTTATCAGTTTCTGGATTTCTTAGAGGGTTATATTTCCACTGAGTTTTTACTTTTTGTGAATAGCTTTCCATTTTTTGTTCTAAAGAGTTTGTATTTTGAGCATTTAGTATAATAGTAAGAAGTATAAAGCACAGTAATGTATGTTTAATCATTTTCTATTTTTCTCTAGATTTTTTAGCGGAAATTATATGTTTTTTAAAGAAGTTGTCAATATTTTCATTAAAAATAATAATGTAATTTAAATCTTTACTTGCAAAAAATTATTATTTTGATAAAATAGACGTATATATAATAATACACACTAGTAGAATTTTATAAATTTACACTAAATTATAAGAATTTCTAATACGATAATATTTTTTAGAGTTTAAGGAGTAATATAATATGTCTGATATAAATAAAAAAGTAGCAGATGGTATAAATGAGTTTGGTAAATCTTTTAGAGTTTTATTAGTAGATGATTCAGCATTTGTAGTGAAACAATTACAGCAAATATTGGTATCAGAGCAGTATAGTGTAGTAGGAACAGCAGAAAACGGAGAAGAGGGCGTAATGATGTATAAAGAGTTAAAGCCTGATGTTGTTACTATGGATATTACTATGCCTAAAATGGACGGTATTACAGCTCTTACTAAAATAATAGAGTTTGATAAAAATGCTAAAGTTGTTATGGTTAGTGCTTTAGGTAAAGAGGATATGGTTAAAAAAGCACTTCTTGCTGGTGCTAAAAATTATATTACTAAACCTTTGGATAGAAAGAAAGTTCTAGAGCGTATAAAAATGGTTCTAGATAAGAAATGATTTAAGAATACGGTATTATTAATTTGAGTAATAATGGTTTAACTGAAGAATACTTAGAATTATTCAAGGAGTTTATATATAATAAAAGCGGTATACGTTTTAATCTCATTAATCAGGTAATACTAGAATCTAGAATAGAGTCTTCTATGAAAGAGAGAAATATTTTTAATGTAGGAGACTATTTTCATCTTATTTCTACTGATAAACAGGAACTGAAGCTGTTTTTAGATAATATAACTACAAATCTTACTAAATTTTTTAGAACAGAGAGTAATTTTAATTTATTAAAAAATAAAGTTTTGCCTATAGTATTGAATAATAAAAAATATTCAGAGCCTATATATATATGGAGTTCAGGTTGTTCTACAGGAGAGGAGCCTTATTCTATAGCAATGACTTGTTTAGAAACATCAAAAATTTATCCGGAAAAAGTTAAAATATATGCAACAGATATTTCTATGCAATCTTTAGAGGTTGCAAAGATGGGGGTGTATGATAAAGATAAAGTTGCTAATATAAGCGATGAGTATTTAAATAAATATTTTGATGAAATGCCAAATGGCAAATATAAAGTAAAAGATTATATAAAAGATATGGTTAGTTTTGAGTATCATAATCTTATTACTCCTAATAATAGATATTTGAATATAGATATAGTTTTTTGTAGGAATGTACTTATATATTTTGATAATGAATCTGTTAAATTGACTGTTAATAGATTTTATGATATATTAAATAAACATGGATTTTTATTTATAGGTCATAGCGAGTCTTTATTTGGGCTTGATACGAAATTTAAATTTAATAATATAGATAATTCGATTGTATATACCAAAAGTGAGGAGGTATTTTAATGTTTAGAAAAAATGAAATATCAGAATCAAATTCTATAATAGGTGAAGGTTCATATTTTAGAGGTGAGTTTACACTTAATGGCAGTTTAAGGATAGATGGTTGTTATGAGGGAGATAATCTTGAAGTTGACAGCCTTACTGTAGGAAACAGCGGAAAGGTAAAATCTAATATAAAAACTAATTCAGCTATTATTGAAGGAATAGTAATAGGAAATATTGAGGCAAAAAATAGAGTAATGCTTATGCCTACAAGCAGAGTTCTTGGCGAGATTCGCACTCCTGAGCTTATTATACAAAATGGTGTTATACTTGAAGGAGTTTGTATAGTATCGCCTGACCCTAAAACTAACCCTAGAGAAACTATACTTAATTTATATAACTCTTCAAATAATAATCAATAATATATAATATGCCTTATTTATATGATGTTGAAAGAAAGATTAATGCAAAAATCATTATTGCAACTTTGGCGGGTATTGTTGTAACTGCGGTACTCTCTTATTTATTTATTTCAAATTATATAGAAAGAAAAAGAATTAGATATATTTATGATTATATAGCTTTAGAAGATTATGATAATGCTTCTTTTATATTTAAAGACCTTTACAGCAGAAAGCCTTTAAATAAAAATATATTAATGGCAGGAATTGATTTGTATTATAATATTCTTCTAATAACTACAGATAAAGATATTATTACAACAGCAAGCGAAAATATTACTAAATATGCAAAGCAGATGTTATTAACATCAAAGTTTATCAAAAATAAATATGTAATATATCAGAGATTAGCTTATGGATTTCAGAGGCTTGGAAGTTCTTATTATATAGATGCTTATAATTCTTATTTAGAGGCTATAAAAAATGGCGATAATAGGGTATCTACTGTTATAGAGCTTGCTAAGATATGTTACAGAATTGGATATTACGAAGAGGCAATAGAGAATTTAGAATATGCTATAAAAAGAGATACAGAAAATAATAAAGAGTTTTTAAACTTAGAATTATATTATGAACTTGCTGTTGCTTATGAAGGAAACAAAAATTACACTAAAGCAATACAAATACTTTCCTATATAGACGGTAAGTTTAATAATGATTATAAGCTTGAAGCTAAATCATATTCTAAGCTTGGTGATTTATATTACAGACAAGGATTATATAAAGAAAGCGAATTTTTTTACAAAAAAGCACTATTATTAGATGACAAAAATCCGGATTTATATTATAGTATAGGGGAATTATTTAGAAAAACAAAGCGGATAAACGAAGCAATTGCTATGTTTAGAGAAGCATTAAAAACAGATAATAACTATAAACCCGCTAGGGACGCATTAAGGAGATTATAGTATATATGTTTAGTTGGTTGTATAATATGTTCTCAAGTGATATGGGAATAGATTTAGGTACTGCAAACACTTTAGTTTATGTTAAGGGAGAGGGTATTGTTTTAGCAGAGCCTTCTGTAGTTGCTATAGAGAAAAGCACTGGTAATGTTATAGCTGTCGGCAATGAGGCTAAAAGAATGCTTGGTAAAGTACCAAATTCTATAGCTGCTATTAGACCTATGAGAGACGGGGTTATTGCAGATTTTGAAACTGTTGAAAAGATGATAAGATATTTTATCAATAAAGTTCACAATAAAAAAACTTTGGTAAAACCTAGAATTGCTATAGGTATTCCTACAGGCATTACAGAAGTTGAGAGGCGTGCTGTACGTGAAAGCTGCGAGCAGGCTGGAGCGAGAACTATATTTTTAATAGAGCAAGCGAGGGCTGCTGCAATTGGAGCGGACATGCCTATTAATGAGCCTCATGGTAATATGATTATAGAGATAGGAGGAGGTACTACTGAGGTTGCTGTACTTTCACTTGGAAGTATGGTACGCAGTGCTTCTATACGTGTGGGCGGTGATGAGCTTGATGATGCTATTATTAAATATATGCAAAGAACTCACAACTTATATATTGGTGAAAAAACTGCTGAAGAGATTAAGATTAATATTGGTCATGCTTATAAGGGTGATATATCTAAGACTATGGACATAAGAGGAAGAGACTCTGTATCTGGTCTTCCTAAAACTTTAACTATCAACAGTGCTGAAGTAAAAGATGCTATATCTGATATATTGCTTGAGATATTAGAGGCTGTAAAATATGTACTTAATCAGACCCCTCCAGAGATAGCTGCTGATATTGTTGAGAGAGGTATTGTTATGAGCGGAGGAACTTCTTTACTTCCTGGTTTTACAGATTTAATATCTATAGAGACTGGGGTTCCTGTTATACTTGCTGAGAGTCCTCTTACTTGTGTGGCTATTGGATGCGGTAAGTTTATAGAAGAGACTAGAAATTTAAAAAATTATAGAAGATTTTCTTAAAAAGTGAATAATATATTAAAACACAAATTACTTATACTTTATATTACGCTTAGCCTTATAGCGTCAATATTTATGGTGCTTAATAGGAGTAATTTTGTTTTTGATTTGCGTTCTATATATGCACTCGGTGTATACCCAATACAGAGTGCTACACAAAATATATCAAAGGCTTTTGTTTATCTTTACACAAGCGTTACAGATATATTTACACTTCAAAGTCAGCTTCAAGTACTTAGAGATAGAATAGCAGAATTAAACGGTACAGCTTTAGAATATGAACAGCTTCGTCAGGAGAACTCAAGGTTAAGAGCATTATTAAATGAAGCTCCAACAGATGAGTACCCATTAGAGTATGCTGAGATAGTTTCAAAAGACCCTCAAAACTTCTACAACACTATAGTGATTAACAAAGGAAGGGCTCATGGTATTGTTGTGGGTATGCCTGTTATATCATATAAAAATGGATACAAGGGGCTTGTTGGTAAGGTTGTGGAAGTTAGAAAATATAACAGCAGAGTTTTATCTCTTATAGATGAAAGGTCTCAAATATCTGTTATGCTTGATAGTTCTAAGGCTACTGGTATTATGAGCGGGCAGAATCCTCGTTCCACTCAAACACATTTACAATATATTGATTTGCAGATTGATATTGAAGAGGGAGAAAAAGTTTATACTAGCGGAATGGGAGGAGTTTTCCCAAGCGGAATATTGGTTGGAAATGTGTTTAAAGTTGAGAAAAAGAATTATGGACTATTTCACGATTTGTATATTGAGCCTATAGTAGATTTTTCAACTTTAGAGAATGTGTATGTGATAAAAAAGATTCCAGACAGAGAAATTATTATGCTTGCTAATGAAGAATATGAAGAGGGTGAAGTTACAAATAAATGAAAAGAGTAATAACTGTTATAATAAGTTCATTAATCCTTTTAATAATACAATCTTCTCCTGCTTATGATTTGATTAGAATAACATTGGGTGCTAAGCCTGATTTGCTTCTTATATTTTTAGTATTTTTGTCATTTAGATATGGTTCTTTTGAGGGAATAATATACGGATTTTTTATAGGAATAATGCAGGATATTGTTTCTAGCTCTACATTTGGTTCTTATGCTATAATATTTCTTAATATTGGTTTGGTTGTTGGTTTCTTTAACAGCAGAATATTTATTAAGCAAATTGCTGCAGGTATATTTGTTACTTTAATTGGATATTTAATAAAGATTATTGCTTTATTTTTTGTAATGGCAATATATGCAGATTTATCAAGTGTTGCTGTGCTTATGCGTTCAGAGTTATTTATAGGACTTCCTCTCACAGTAATACTTTCTTCACCGTTATTTATACTGTTTGAAAAGATTGCTCCTATAGTGTATGACAAAAACAAAATACATGTAGATGATAGCACCAAAACTTACGAAGATTGATTTTTTAAATTATATATAAACAAATATATTTTTATTAATTATTATAAGCTTTTTTCAATAATTAAATATATAAATGTATTTCATTTAGTATTTATTAAAAAATATATCTATCAAAGAAAGTTATAAAATTAATTAAAAATTATTTATGCTCTCGGTTTTGTTTTTTCTTATTGTTTTGTTGATTATTTTGTTTACTTACCAAAGAAGCAAATATTACTCTTCCAGCCTCTTTAGGAAGTACATTGTCTATTTCTATATCAACACTTTTGCCTATTAAATGTTTTGCATTATCTACAACTATCATAGTGCCGTCTTCTAAATAACCTAATGCCTGTTTATCTTTTCCTTCTCTTATCAAATCTATCTTTATAGTCTCTCCAGGAAGCACAACTACTTGCAAACAATTAGCTAAATCATTAATATTTAATATATCAACTCCATGAATAGAAGCCACCTTCATCAAGTTAAAGTCATTAGTAATTACTTTAGCGTCCATTTTTTTGGCAAGCTCTATGAGTTTTAAATCCACTTCCTTGATGTTTGGAAAATCTACATCTGTTACAGAAAGTAATATATTTTTTGAAGATTTCATCTTATTTAATATTTCTAAAGCTCTTCTTCCTCTTATTCTTTTTTGAGGGTCTCTTGAATCGCTTAAAAATTGTATTTCTTTTATTACAAACTCTGGAAGTATTAAAAGTCCGTCAAAGAATTTTTTCTCTGCTATATCATATACTCTTCCGTCTACTATTACAGAAGTATCTAATATTTTAGCTGTTTTTATTTTATCAGTTTTTGTAAGTTTGAGCATATTTGATATATTTGGTATCAATGATGATATTATAGAGAAAGTCAAATATCCTTCAATAAATAGTATTATAAGCTTGTTGTTTAATGATAAATTTATGCCTATTATATTTATAACATTTAAAGTAAGTATTACAGTTATTATTGTAAGAACAAATGATACAAAAATGACTAAAGTTGTTTTTGAAGATTTTTTTCTTATAAAAAATAAATCCAATAATATTATAAAAATAGAACTTACAACAAAAAATATAATAGTATTTATATTAAAAAGTTTATTATAAATATAATCAAATATAAGTGCTAAAATAGAACAAGCAAAATAAATTATTCTCCACATAACAGTTTCTCCTTAAAAACTAAAAAGAGCTCGAGTTATTTTTATGTTTTTATATTTTTTTTTATTAGTTTCAAATAGAATAAATTAATAAATATTTCACTCTTCTTTTTTCTTTTTTTTGGCAGGCTTAGCAGCAGCTTTAGTTGGTTTAATAAGTTCTTTTTCAGCAGGTTTAGTTTTAAACTTTTTAGCTGATTTTTCTAATGCATTAGACACTATATCTTCAATTTGGTCTCTATCTTTTTTTAATGCTATACTAATTTCATTTACTATAAACATATATGCTTTTTCATACAAACGTTTTTCGCTTGCAGATAATTCTTTTAATTTATTTCTAGTAAACAAACTTCTTGCCACTTCTATAGTATCTTTAATTTCACCGCTTCTTAATTTTTCTTCATTTTCTTGATAACGAATTTTCCAATTATTTTCTATACCATGAGGTTTAGTTTGTAGTAGGTTCAAAAAATTTTCAGCTTCTGCTTTAGATATTATCTTACGTATACGATATTCTTTAACTCTATTTATAGGAACTTTTAATGTGATGTTTTCACCTTCACATTCAAGTACATAGCATTCTACAACGGAAGAATTTACTTTATTATCTGCTATACCTATGACTTTACATATTCCATACATAGGGTAAACAACATAACTATTTACTTTATACATAATTCTTTTTAAATAAGCCTTTATTTATTCTAGTAATTTATTATACTAATTTAAAAAATATCTAGAAGTATTATATACTAAAAAAGCAAAAAATCAAGGAAAAAATAAACTAACCCCAATACTATATAAAAATACTTTGACAATTTTTTTATTAGATATAAAATCGGTATTATATTTATAAATTTATTATGAGGATAATGATGAGTAAAATAGTAAAGATTGGAAATATACTAATAGGAGGCGGAAATCCTGTTAGCATACAATCTATGACAAATACTGATACTAGAAATGTTAAAGAAACTGTTAATCAATTAAAATCTCTTGAAGAGGCGGGTGTTGATATTGTAAGGCTTGCTGTTCTTGATATGGAGGCGGCTCAAGCTATAAAAGAGATAAAAAAACAAACTAAACTTCCTTTAATAGCGGATATACATTTTGATTATAGGCTTGCTTTAGAGAGTATGAAAAGCGGTATTGATGCTTTGAGGCTTAATCCTGGTAATATAAAAGATAAAGATAAGGTAAAAGAGGTTATAAAAGAGGCAAAGCAAAGAGATTTAACTATAAGAGTTGGTGTTAATGGCGGAAGCTTGGATAGGGCTATATATAAAGAAGTAAATGCTCAAAATATGGTAAAAAGTGCTTCTGAGCATATAAAACTAATGGAAGACTTAAACTTTACAAATATAAAAGTATCATTAAAAGCATCTGATATCAAAACAACAATAGAGGCAAATACATTATTTAGAGAGAAATTTGATTATCCTATACATTTAGGTGTTACAGAGGCGGGTACATTAAGAAGTTCTTTAATTAAAAGTACTAGTGCTTTATCGTATTTACTTATGCAAGGAATAGGGGACACTATAAGATATTCTATTACAGGGGATCCTGTTGAGGAAGTAATGGCAGGAAAGATGCTTCTTAAGTTTTTGGGCTTAAGAAAAGAGCCTACTGTTGAGATAATATCATGTCCTACTTGCGGAAGATGTCAGGTGAATGTTGAGGAGGTTGCTAGTTTTATAGAAAAGCATGTACAAAATATAAAGAAAAATATCACTATTGCTATAATGGGCTGTGTGGTTAATGGACCTGGAGAGGCTAAGCATGCAGATTTTGGCGTGGCAGGAAGTGCAGACGGAAACTTTATATATTTTGAAAAAGATAATGAGCCTATAAAGGTATCAAAAGAAAATATTATAAGTTTTATCACAAAGAAGATAGAAGAGTTTTAGTATATAATTATATTTTGTCATATAATTTTTATTTTCTTCAACTTTTCCCGCCTTCGCTTTGCGGACTTCGTCAAAGTTTTTACCCTACGAGCTCGCTTCGCAGGTGGCAAAGACCTGCAATAATTAAAATAAAAAATTTAATTTTTGACAAAACATAGTTGTTTAACTATATTATAATTTAATAAGTTTATTAATAAGAATAATTATTTTATAGAGAAGATTTTATGACATCAAAGAAAAAATATTATCTATTAATTTTAGTTGTAGTAGCGGCATTAATTGCTACACTTTTTGTTTATAAAAATAAAGAAAAGTATATATCTACAACAATAGCAATAAGCGATACTATATTAAACATTACAGCTCAAACTACAGAAAAGAAAATGTATGATTTGGTTGCTTCTATAACGAATGAAATTAACAGAATGGATAATATATTAAATCCGTATAATACAAATAGTGAAATAGCAATTATAAATAAAAAAAGTTTAGAAAATAAAGAAGATGTTCTAAGAATAGAAGTTTCTGAAGATATGGCACATTTATTTGAAACAGGATTAAGATATTCTAAGATAAATCCTTCTTTTGATATAAGTGTGAGGCCGTTAATTGAGCTTTGGGGATTTGGGGTTAAAGAAAATCAAACTGTGCCAAAGAGAGAAGAGATTGAAAGTGCATTAAAGAAAATAGATTATTCAAAGGTAAGCATTATTACAAACAATGGAAAAAAGTTTATAGAGCTTAGGGATAATTTAACTTTTGATTTTGGCTCTTATGGAAAGGGTTATATTGTTACTAAACTTATAGATGTGTTTAAAAATTATAATATAAAAAATTATTTAATAGATTACGGCGGAGATACTTATGCTAATGGTGTAAACTCTAAAGGTAATCCTTGGGTGATAGCAATAAGAAACCCTAGAAACGATGAAGATGGATATTTAGGTTTAATACAAGCTACAAATTATACTATAGTAACAAGCGGAGATTATGAGAGATTTTTTACAGAAAACGGCACTAATTATCATCATATAATAGATGCAAAAATAGGTTATCCAACTTATAATGCAATGTCAGCTACTATTGTACACACCAATGCAGAAGAGGCTGATGCTTTATCTACAACTGCTTTTCTTATGGGCACTAATTTTTTCACTAATGAGAATTATAATTATAGAGAAGCTTATATAGTTGATTCTAATGGAGACTTATATATAGCAACGAACGAGAGTTTTTGATAATTTTGTTATATATTAAAAATTTTTGAGTTTATTATTTGTGGTGGCTTTGCCCCTGCGAAACGTGACCGTAGGGTAGCACCCAAGTTCTTTTGCCGACGCTCTGCGTGCCTGCGGCAAGGCACCTACTCGGTACGACCGAAGGAAGTGCCTGCGACCGTAGGAAGTAGCTTTAGGTATGGTATTGGTATAAAAGAACCTTATATCCTTCGGATACGCTTCGCTAAGAACTGCATTTTTATTATAAATTTCATAATTTAATTGTACATTAAAATTCACTCCCACGCACGCCTAAGAGGTTATAATTAAAGCAAAGTATTACCGTGCGGAAAGGTGGTACAGCTCGTACGCGGGAAAAAGTTGAATAAAATAAAAACTTATATAATGAAATATAATTATTAGTTTATTAAACCATTTGACTATATTCAAATTTTTAGAGTTTTAATTTATAATTGAACATATAGCTATTTTATTATAAAACATATTATGAAAGATTTTTTAGGTAAATTAAAAACTATAATAGTTAAAAAGAAAGATACTATATTCGCAGTAATAGTTTCATTTATACTTCATATATTTGTATTAAGTTTGGTAAATACTTATATAATGGAATCTTTGTTTGCGTATAATGATAAATTAGAAAAACTATTAGAAGAAGAAAAGAATAAAAAAGATGATTATATGTTTTTGGTAGAGACTCCAGATGTAGAAGAAGAGGAAAATAATGAAGATACACCATTTGCTTCAGATAAGTCATTAGTATCAAGAGGACAGATAGATGTAAAACCTTCAAAAGTATTTTCAGATGCTTCTGTGTTTTCTTTTTTGGGTGACGGTGCAAATAGTCCAATAGTTGAAAGACGCGATAATATAAACCCAAACAATAATAACAATTTACAAAAGCAAAAAGATTTAGGTAATGATATAAGCAGGGAAGATGTAGTTCCTTATAAGCCAAAAAATCCAGGTCTTAAAGGAGATACAAAAATACCAGCATCATTTGAAGACGGAGCAGATAGGGCGGTAGTTTTATCTAGTGAAACAGGAAGCATACAGCTTGGTACAAAGGCACAGGAATATTTTTGGTATTTTTACACTTTAGTTGGCTCTATAAGAGATTCTTGGTATTTAACTATTCCTAATCAGGCACATTTTTTGGGGCTTTTGAGAAGTGATGAGGTAGAGGTACTTATATCTATAGATTTGGACGGAAATATTATTTTTGAGAAATTCTTAAGTAATTCAAAATTAGGTCAAAGCAGTTTGGATAATTCATGCTCAAAGGCTATAGAATATGCCAAAAAGTTAAAGCCTCCTCCACAAGGTTTGGTTCGAGATTATGCAGAAAACGGCAAAATATATATACCTTTTAAGTTTATATATCAAAATTTCAGCAGAGAGTGATAATTTTTTTAAAATTTATTTCTAAATAAATATTTATATTGTTTTAATATTTAGTATGTAAAACATAATTAGTATTACTTTCTTAACTTGCACTTTTTAGTTCTTTTGACGAAGTCCGCACCGCGACCGAAGGAAGTGCCTGTGGGTGCGAGCGGCGGGAAAAAGAACAACAAAAAAATTGAATTTTACTTACGTACCCCGCCCTTTAGTATTGATAACTCATTTTTATTTAAATGTTTAATTACATTCAAAGGTTTAAATTATATTTTTTGCTCCCGCCCAAGTTTTAATTAGATTTAAAATACACTAAACGCACGGTTAATACGTATTAATATATAATAAAATGAGAATTATAAATTTGTTATAATTATAAAATTTACTCTGCGTGCGGTAGGTAGATAATAATTTTTATATTATTATTCTACAACTCCAATATAAGGTAAGTTCCTGTATTTCTGTGCATAGTCAATGCCGTATCCTACAACAAACTCATCTTCTATATCAAAACCATTATAATCAATTTTTATATCTACTTTTCTTCTTGAAGGCTTATTAAGAAGTGTACATATTTTAAGCGAAGCAACATTTCTAGTTTGTAATATTTCGCAAATTTTCTCTAAAGTGTATCCTGTGTCAATAATATCTTCTACTATAATAACATCTTTGCCTGTTAAAGGTATATCAACATCTTTAAGTATTTTAATTTCAGAGCCTATCTTCTCATTTCCATAACTAGATACTATCATAAAATCAACCTCTATATTAGTATCAATTTCTCTTGCTAAATCTGCAATAAATACAAAAGAACCCTTAAGAAGCCCTATTAAACAAGGAGTTTTATCTTTATAATCATTGTTTATTTTTTGTGCTAATTCTTTAACTTTTTTATTTATATTCTCTTCAGATATAAGTATCTTTGATATATTCTCATCTTTTCTCATAAATTATTCCTTAAAATCTTTTATTAATAATTTTGTGTTATATATTATCGTATATAGATAATAATTAAATTAAAAATATATTATAACATATTAATTATAATTTTTTATAGTATGTATATGAAGTTTTAATAAAAATTGAAATTAGTTATATTATTAAAAATAGCCAATAGATAAAAAAGTTTATTCTATCTATTGGCTTTGTTTTTTAATTAAAAGTTTAAATTAAATTAATTAGCTTTTTTAGCCTCTATTGCTTTAGCTAACTCTTCAGCTAATAACGGAAGCACTTTGTTTACATCACCTACTATACCCAAATCAGCGATTCCAAACATAGGAGCATCTTTATCTTTGTTTATAGCAATAATATATTCAGATTCTTCCATACCAGCCATATGCTGAATAGCACCAGATATACCGCAAGCGAAATATATATTAGGTCTTACTGTTTTACCTGTTTGACCTACTTGTCTAGATTGCTCTATAAATCCAGCATCTACAGCAGCCCTTGAAGCAGAAACAGTTGCACCAATTTTAGAAGCTACAGCCTCAAGATTTTTAAAGTTTTCTTTAGAACCTACACCTCTACCACCAGATACCAATATTTTAGCTTCTGTAATATCAACCTTTTTAGCAGTTTCTTTTACTACATCTAAGATTTTTACTTTTATTTTGGAAGTATCTATTGTTACAGGCAATACTTCAATTTCACCTTTATTTCCTTCTTCTTTAGGAAGTTTTTGCATTACGCCAGGTCTTACAGTAGCCATTTGAGGTCTATGATTAGGACAAACAATAGTAGCCATTAAGTTTCCGCCGAATGCAGGTCTTGTCATTCCGAAAACTTTTGTCTCATCATCTATTTCTAGTTTTGTACAGTCAGCAGTAAGCCCTGTAGCAAGTCTTGAAGATACTCTAGGAGCTAAATCTCTTCCCAAAGTAGTTGCACCTAATAATACTATTTCAGGTTTTTTATCATCTATTATTGCTTTTAATGCCTGAGCATAAGCTTCTGTATCATATTGTTTTAAAAGTTCATTATCAACAACTACAACTTTATCAGCACCATACTCAATCAAATTTTGAGCCAAACCTTCTACTTTATATCCTATCAAAGCTGCTGTAACAGTTACATTTAATTTAGCTGCAAGTTTTTTTGCCTCTCCTATTAATTCTAAACCTACATTTTGAATTATACAGTCTCTTTGCTCAGCAAATACTAATATTCCTTTATAATCACTTAAATTCATTATCTATCTCCTTTTATAAGGTTCTTTGTTAATTAAAATTAAATAACAAATTTTTCTTTTAATTTTTCAATTATGATATTAACAGCTTCTTTTGTATCCACTTCAAATACTTTACCAGCTTGTTTAGCTCCTTTAGTAAATGATTTTTTTACTTTTGTAGGAGAGCCAGTAAGACCTATTAAAGAAGGGTCAATTTTTATAGTTTCAGAAGACCAAATTTCAACTTCTTTATCATAAGCTTCAACAATTCCTTTAACTTTCATGTATCTAGGGCTATTAGCTTCTGATAATACTGTTACTAAAGCTGGTAATTGAACGTTTAGCAAGTAATATCCATCTTCTATTACTCTTTTTATAGTTAATGATTTATCAGCTTCATTGTATTGAATTTCTTTAGCATAAGAAACTTGAGGTATTTGTAAATGCTCAGCAATTTGAGGACCAACTTGAGCAGTATCGCCGTCTATAGCTTGTCTTCCTGAAATAATAATATCATATTCTAAAGTTCTTAAAGCAGCAGCTAATGTGTTGGAAGTAGCTAAAGTATCAGCACCGCCGAATTTTCTATCTGTTATAAGTATAGCTCTGTCAGCTCCCATAGCATAAGCTTCTCTTAATATAGCTTCAGCTTGAGGAGGTCCCATAGTTACTACAGTTACATGAGCACCATATTTATCTTTTAATTTTAGAGCCTCTTCTAATCCGCCTTTATCATCAGGGTTCATTATACTAGGAACTCCATCTCTTATTAATGTACCTTTTACAGGGTCTAGTTTAATTTCAGTTGTATCTGGAACCTGTTTTATACAAACTACTATTTTCATTTCTATTCCTCCATAAATGTTTTATTTACTAATTGGATTATTTTAAAAGGTTTCCTGCTATTACCATTCTTTGAACTTCTGATGTACCTTCATAAATTTCTGTGATTTTTGCATCTCTCATCATTCTTTCAACAGGATATTCTCTAGTATATCCATATCCGCCATGAAGCTGAACGGCTTTAGTTGTAACTTCCATTGCAGTTTCAGAAGCAAATAGCTTAGCTCTTGCTGCATCTACTGAATATGGAAGATGATTGCTTTCTCTCCAAGCTGCTTTGTAAACTAAAAGTCTAGCAGCTTCTACTTTTACTTCAAGGTTAGCCAATTGGAATTGAGTGTTTTGGAAATTAGCTATTGTTCTTCCGAACTGTTTTCTTTCTTTTACATAAGCTACAGTTTCATCAAGAGCTCCTTGTGCAATTCCTAATGCCTGAGAAGCAATTCCTATTCTTCCTCCGTCAAGAGTCATCATAGCAATTTTAAATCCTTTTCCTAATTCTCCTAATAGGTTTTCTTTAGGTATTCTTGCATTTTCAAATATTAATTCGCAAGTAGCAGAACCTCTTATACCTAATTTTTTCTCTTTTTTACCAACAGTAAATCCTGGAGTGTCTTTTTCTACTATAAATGAAGAAATTCCTTTTAAACCTTGTGATTTATCTGTCATAGCAAATATTACATATACATCAGCATATCCAGAATTTGTTATAAATATTTTAGAACCATTAATTACCCATTCCTGAGTAGCTTCATCTAGTACAGCAGTAGTTTGCTGACCTGCAGCATCTGTACCGGCATTTGGCTCTGTAAGTCCGAATGCTCCAAGCCATTCACCGCTAGCCATTTTAGGAACATATTTTTGTTTTTGAGCGTCTGTACCAAATTGTAATATAGGCCAAGTTCCAAGAGAAGTATGAGCAGAAAGAATAACACCAGTAGTACCGCAAACTCTTGATAATTCTTCAACAGCCATAGCGTACATTAAGTTATCTCCGCCAGCTCCGCCATATTCTTTAGGAATAGGTATACCCATAAGTCCAATTTCAGCCATTTTTTTAACAGTTTCAACAGGGAATCTCTCTTCCTCGTCAACTTCTGTTGCTAAAGGTTTTACCTCTTTTTCAGCAAATTCTCTAATCATTTGTCTGAAAAGTTCATGTGTTTTAGACAAATTAAATTCCATTCTAGTCCTCCTGATAATTACTTTATCAATTTTTTTTAATATATAATTAATTTTTTCATTGTTTCATTACAGTTGCTTTTCCGCTTAAAACTACTTTTCCATCTTGATTAGTACAAGTAGTTGAAAGTATTACTCTGTTTTTTTCAGGGATAAGCTCTATAATTTCAGCAGTAGCTGTAATTGTATCTCCGAAATATACTGGAGCTAAGAATTTTAATTCTTGTCCCATATAGATAGTTCCTTCTCCTGGAAGTTTTGTTCCTAATACTGCCGATATAAGTCCTGCAGTAAGCATTCCATGAGCTATTCTATGCTTGAACATAGTTTGCTGTGCATGAACTTCGTTTAAGTGGGCTGGGTTTGTGTCAAGCGTAATTCCTGCATATAGAATTACATCGGTTTCGGTTATAGTTTTGGAAATTTCAGCCTTCATTCCAACTTTTAACTCTTCAAATTTCATAATAATCTCTCCTAATTATTTTTTATTTTTTATTTTTTATTTTTTAAAAAATATCTTATTAGTGTAAAATATAAATCAAATATTTAAAAAAATATTGGCCAAAAATACTTTTACATATTTTGCCAATACAATTTAATGTTTTATATCATACAACAACAAAGCTAATAAGTATAATACAAATTATAACTATTGTTTATATATTGTATATATTAGTATAAGATTTTATAAAACTTGTTCTTTATTAAGAGCAAGAACTTTAAATACTATACTTAATTTGTCTTATGCTTAATTTGTTATACTAGTAAGAGAACATCTTTTAAAAAATAATTAAATTAACTATATGTTAATTATAGTGGATTTTTTTCTAAAAATCAATTCATAATGTGATAAAAATAACTTTTTGTTTAATATTTGACCTAAAAATGTATTTAAATAAAATATATTGTATTTAATAATTACTTAATTATTATGTATTAAAAAATAGTGTTATTTAAATATATATGTAGATTGTTTTAAAATTTATATTTTGCTTGCATTTTTTTCATAATTGCTTAAAATAGTTTAATATCGTATAATGTTTATAATTACATAATTTATAAGTTAAGGAGATATCATGGCTGAAGATAAAAAACTTGACTCTCTTCTAGAACGTATATATCAAGACGGTGTTGAAAAATCTAATAAGAAAGCTGATGAAATAATTTCTAATGCTAAAAATGAAGCAGATAGAATTATTAAAGAAGCAGAATCAAAATCAGAAGAAATCATCAAAGAAGCTCAAAGAAAATCAGAAGAGCTAAAAAAGAACACCATAACTGATGTTCGTATGGCAGGTGAGCAGTCAATAAGTGCTTTAAAGCAAAGAGTAAAAGATTTAGTAACCTCTAAAGTATTGGAAGAAGGCTTAAAAGGAGCTTTTGCTGATACTGCATTCTTAAAAGATTTAATTTTAGAGGTAGTAAAAAAATGGGATATAGCTTCAGGTAACTCTGATGTAACAGTATATTTCCCAGAATCAAAAAAAGCAGATATAGATGCTGCATTTGAGAAGTCTATAAAATCAGCTATTAATAATGCTACTATTAATTTTGATAAGAAATTATCAAACGGCTTCAAAATAGTACCAAATAATGGCAATTATCAATTACAATTTACAGATGAGGATTTTGTAGAGTTCTTCAGTGATTATATCAAAGCTAAAACAGAAGAAGTAATATTTAGTAAATAAGAGGGGCGAGTATGGGATCATATTATTATCTTATCTCAGGTCTTCCCGAAGTGAAATTATCTGATGCTAAGGCTAAGTATGATATTAATGAAATTACTCAAAGCATATTATCTAGTTTAAGTGCTAAAGATGCTAAGTTTTTTAAATATCTTATTTATCAAAATGACAATAAAAATTTAGTAAATGCTATAGCAAAACAAAAGGGTTTATTTAGCCCTTATACAAAGCATTTAGAGCCTTGTATATTTAGCAAAGAAGAGATACAAAAATACAGTAATATCTCTAATTTACCTACTTATATGAGCAAATTTTTAGAAGATAATAAGAATGTTGAATGGGAAAGTGTTAGGCATATAGAAAATAGTTTATTGAATTTGTATTATGAAGAAATGATAAATAGTGGCAATAATTTCATAAAGAATTATGCATTATTTATGAGAGACATGAAGAATGTTTTAGCAGCTTTAAATGGAAGAGCTTTAGGTTTTAATGGCGATAAGATAGCTAAAGAGCTTATAGGAGATTATTCTTTAATATCTGCATTAAGCAAATCTACAGCTTCCGATTTTGGTGTAGGTAGGGAAATACCTTATATTAACACTATTATAGAGACATTTAACTCATCAGATAAAGCTGATCCATATAATATGGAAAATATAGAATGTTCTTTGGTAGGGGAGTTTTTGGATAAGTTAACATCTATAAAATCTTTCACAACAGATAATATTTTTGCTTATTATATAAATCTTAACTATGCCGTTAGTATCAACGGAAGAGATGAAGAGGAAGGTAAGAAACATTTAGAGACGCTTGTAGAAACATTAAAAAGCAAAGCGTCATTATAAAATGTAAATTAATTAGGAGATAGAAATGACTAAAGGTAAAGTAACTGCTATTATATCAAACCTAATTTCAATAGAGGTAGACGGACCCGTTTCACAAAACGAGATATGTTTTGTATCTTGCGGGGAAGCTAAACTAATGGCAGAGGTTATTAAAATATCTGGTACTAGTGCTAGTGCTCAGGTATTTGAATCTACAAGGGGAATGAAATTAGGCGATGCCGTAGAGTTTACTGGTTCAATGTTAGAGATTGAATTAGGACCTGGACTTTTAGGTAAAAACTTTGACGGACTTCAAAATGACCTTGATAAATTAAAAGGTGTATTCTTAGAGAGAGGTAAATATAACAACCTTACTGAAGATAAAGATGCTAGATACGACTTTACACCTATAGCTAAAGTTGGTGATGAAGTTGAGGCAGGAGATTGGATTGGTGCTGTTAAAGAGGGTTGGATTGACCATAAAATAATGGTTCCTTTCAAATTTGAAGGTAAAGGTGTTGTTGAAAGTGTAGTTTCTGCTGGAAATTATGCTTTAGAAGATACTCTTGCTGTTATAAAAGATTCTAAAGGCGAAAAAGTCAATGTAACAATGGTGCAAACTTGGCCTGTAAAACTTACAATTAAAGCTTACAAAGAAAAGCCAAGACCATTCAAATTGTTAGAAACTGGTGTTAGAACTATAGACACATTTAACCCTATCACTGAAGGCGGTACAGGATTTATTCCGGGACCATTCGGTGCAGGTAAAACAGTATTGCAGCACGCTTTGGCTACTAACGCAAACGCTGACTTAATTATAATGACAGCTTGCGGTGAGAGAGCTAATGAGGTAGTAGAAATATTTACAGAGTTCCCAGAGCTTATAGACCCTAGAACTGGAAGAAGCTTGATGGAAAGAACTACAATCATCTGTAACACTTCAAACATGCCTGTTGCTGCTCGTGAAGCTTCAGTTTATGTAGGTATGACAGTAGCTGAATATTATAGGTCAATGGGACTTAAAGTTCTTCTTCTTGCTGACTCTACTTCTCGTTGGGCACAAGCTTTAAGAGAGATGTCTAACAGACTTGAAGAATTACCTGGACCAGATGCGTTCCCTATCGACTTGCCTGCTATTATTTCTAGTTTCTATGCGAGAGCAGGTTTCGTATACTTAAATAACGGAGAGACTGGTTCTATTACATTTATAGGTACAGTATCACCTGCAGGCGGTAACTTGAAAGAGCCTGTAACAGAATCTACTCGTAAAGCAGCTAGATGTTTCTACGCATTATCACAAAAACGTGCTGACAGTAAAAGATACCCTGCTGTTGACCCATTAGATTCTTATTCTAAATACATAGAATATCCAGAGTTCGTAGAGTTTTCAGACACTTATATAGAAAAAGGCTGGTCTGAGAAAGTTATTAGAGCAAAAGATATAGCTAGAAGAGGTCAGGAAGCAAGCGACCAGATAAGCATTTTAGGTGACGACGCAGTACCTCTTGAATACCATCAGCGTTTATGGAAAGCTGAGCTTATAGACTTCGTAATCTTACAGCAAGATGCTTTCGATAAAGTAGATAAAAACTGCCCAATAGAGAGACAAAAAGAATTATTAAATCAAGTTATGAAAGTTGTAGAAGCTGATTACAGATTTGATGATTACAGCGAAGTAGGTACTTATTTCAAAAGACTTATTAACGCATTCAAACAGATGAACTATTCTGTATATCAGTCTGAAGAACACAAAAAATACACAGCTGAGATGGAATCAATATTTGCTGAAAGGAGTATAACACATGCCTAAAGCATTTCAAAAAGTATATACAAAATTAGTACAAATTACTAAAGCAACTGTATCTTTAAGAGCAGAAAATGTTGGTAACGATGAGATGGCTCTTGTAGCTGGAAGACCTGCTCAGGTTGTAAAAATGATTGGAGATATTGTTACACTTCAGGTTTTCCAAGGTACTGAAGGTATACCTACAAACGCTGAAGTTGTATTTTTAGGCAGACCTCCTAAACTTAAAGTAAGCGAACTTCTTGCAGGAAGATTCTTTAATGCTTACGGTGAGCCTATTGACGGAGGTGCTGAAGTTGAAGGTAAAGAGGTAGAAATCGGAGGACCTTCTGTAAACCCTGTTAGAAGAAAGCAGCCTTCAGAGCTTATTGCTACTGGTATTGCCGGAATTGACCTTAACAACACACTTGTTACAGGACAAAAAATCCCATTCTTCGCAGACCCAGACCAACCTTATAACGCAGTACTTGCACAGGTTGCTTTGAGAGCTGAAGCTGACAAGATTATCCTTGGCGGTATGGGACTTTCTAACGATGACTATTTATCATTTAAAAATACATTTACTGAAGCTGGAGCATTAGATAAAATTATATGTTTTATTAACACTACTGATGACCCTCCAGTAGAAAGACTTTTGATACCTGATATGGCTTGTACAGCTGCAGAATATTTCGCAGTTGAGCATAAGCAAAAAGTTCTTGTTCTTCTTACAGACATGACTCTTTATGCTGACGCTTTAGCTATAGTATCAAATAAAATGGACCAGATTCCTTCTAAAGACTCTATGCCTGGTTCATTATATTCTGACCTTGCTAAAATTTACGAAAAAGCAGCTCAGTTCCCTGATGGCGGTTCTATTACTATTATCGCTGTTACTACTCTTAACGAAGGTGATATTACTCACGCTGTACCAGACAACACTGGTTACATCACTGAAGGTCAGCTTTATTTAAGACGTGACTCTGATATAGGTAAAACAATCATCGACCCATTCAGAAGTCTTTCACGTTTGAAACAGTTGGTTATAGGTAAGAAAACTAGAGAAGACCACCCTGCTGTAATGAACACTTTGGTTCGTCTTTATTCAGATGCTGCTAATGCTAAAATGAAAAAAGAAAACGGTTTCGACTTAACTGAATATGATGAAAGATGTTTGAAATATGCTGCTGAATATTCTGAAAGATTATTAGCAATAGACATTAACATCAAAATTGATGAAATGTTAGAAACAGGCTGGGAATTAATGTCCAAATACTTTAGTAAAGCAGAAGTTGGTATAAAAGAATCTTTGGTAGAACAATACGGTAAATGGACAAATAATTAATAAAGTAGGTTAAAAAATATGGCATTAAAGTTTCAATACAATAAAACGGCTCTTCAAAACCTAAGACGCCAGCTTTCCATTCGTGAGAAAGCTTTGCCTACTTTGAAAAGTAAAGAGGCAGCACTTCGTCTTGAGGTGAGAAAGATTACCGCTGAGATTGAATTACTTAAAGAAGAATATCAAGCCCTTGTGAAACAAAATCAAAACTATAATGGTTTTTGGACTGAGTTTCCTGAGGTTGTTAAGATTAGAAATGTAAACTCTGAGCAAAAAAATATTGCCGGTGTTAAGGTTTCTATATTAACAGGTATAGATTTTGATATTGAAAATGTCAGCATGTTTAATATGCCTTCTTGGATTAGGCTTGCCATTAATATGTTTGAGCTACTTATGACATTACAAATAAAAATTGAAATGACAGAAAATAGACTTAATGCTTTGGCTTATGCTAGGAAAAAAACTACTCAGAAAGTTAACCTTTATGAGAAAGTACAAATTCCTGAGTATAAAACGGCTATAATCAAAATAAAAAGGTATATGGAAGATGAAGAAAATTTAAGTAAGTCTTCTCAAAAGATAGTAAAAGAAAGAAACAGAGCTAAGGAGGCGTCTTTATGATTAGAAAAATGAAGAAACTCTCTCTCTTTGTCTTTCATGAGGATAGGGAAAAAACTCTAAATGACTTAGCTTCTCTTGGAGTTGTGCATATAGAAATTGCTAATGGTGTTTCTAGTGAAAATATAGAAAACATTGCAGCTCAAAAGAATGATGCTAATAGAGCTAAAACTATTATAAATAATGCTTTGTCTGATGCTAAAAAAGATGTATCTAGCCTAAAAGCAACTGACACTAGCAAAAAAGCATCTGATGTAATAGATAATGTTTTACAGTTATCTCAATCTTCTGATAAATTAAAAGCTGAAAGAGATAACCTTAAAAAAGAATTATCTATTATAGCTCCTTTTGGAAGTTTTAGCTTTGATAAGATTAATAACTTAAAAGAAAAAACTTCTTATGATATATCATTTTTTAATGGTCCTATTAAGGAGTATGAAGCTTATAATTTTGGGGATATATTCACTTATGCTGTAAAAGAAGAGGCTGGTAAGGTTTATTTTGTTGCTTTCAAGAAAGAGGGTAGCGAAGAGGTTATTCCTTTCGATATAGTTAATATTCCTAATAAATCTTATGATGAATTAAAAACTCAAATAGCTGAACTTGACAGCAAAATAGAGAATATTGAAAATGATATAATAAAAAATCAGGTATATATAGAAGCTATTAATAAAGAAGTTGATAGTCTTAATATACAGAATCATTTTGAAGAGGCTAAAGAGAGTTTTGTAGCTAGTGAGGTTACAGAAGGCAAGATACTTTATGTTGAAGCTTATGTACCTAAAGATAAAGAGAGCGAAGTTAAAACTTTACTCGACAGCAAAAAAATAGCTTACATAATGGAAGAGCCTACAAAAGATGATAATGTACCTGTTGAGCTTAAAAACAATAAGTATTCTTCTGCTTATGAGCTTATTACAAAATTGTTCCAATTGCCTAATTATTTCGAGATAGATTTAACTCCTATGATAGCAGTTTTCTATCCGTTATTTTTCGCTTATTGTTTTGGGGACTCTGGTTATGGTATAGTATTAACTATAGTGGCTTTGGTAGGTTTATTTACTGTGTTAAAAGGACAATTAAGAGGTATTGGTATACTTGCTTTAACACTTGGAATATGTACTACTATTATGGGTGTTATAAATGGAGGAAGTTTCTTTGGTGTAAGCATACCTTCAAATACTCAAATACCTATATTTGCTGCTTTAAGTAAGTATTTAATAATTACAGACATAAAAGAAAATTGGTTCTTAACTCCATTCAATACAGCATTACTTATAGGTGTGCTTCATATATGTTTTGCTTTAATAGTTGGGGTTATAGACAGAATAAAAACTAGTTCTATAGGTGATATATTTGGAGCTATTGGTAAACTTTTATTTATACCAAGCCTTGTTCTATGGTTCTTGGGTGATATGCAAAAAATGCAAGTTATCAAACAATTCAGCTCTATATATTATGTAGCTATGCTTGTTGGTTTGCTATTCTTAGTAATACTTTCTAATGTTGGTAAAAAGCCGGATGTATTAAACTCTATACTTGGTGTTTATTTTGCGGCAACTGGTATAATGGGTGATACACTTTCTTATATACGTTTGTTTGCATTAGGTGCTTCTGGTTCTATATTGGCATTAGTAATAAATCAAATAGGTATGAGTTTCAAAGCTATACCGGGTGTTGGTGTTGTTATAATGGTTGTATTCCTTGTTGTAGGTCATATAGCTATATTTGCATTAAACATACTTGGTGCTTTGGTACACCCTTTGAGACTTACATTTGTAGAGTTCTACAATAACGTTGGTTTTGAGGGCGGCGGTAAAGAATATAAGCCGCTTAAAAAGGTAGCTTAATTAGTTTTTTTATATATAAATATTTAATAATTAAAAAAGAAAATAATCTAAAAAGGAGATTTTAATTATGGGTTTTACAATGAACACAGCGCTTTTATTAGGATATATAGGAGCGGGTATAATGGTAGGTATGTCTGGTATTGGTAGTGCGGTTGGTACTTCTATTTCTGCTATGACTACTGTTGGAGCTTTGAAAAAAAATAAAGATGCATTTGGTAGTTGTCTTGTATTAAGTGCTTTGCCTGGTACACAAGGTCTTTATGGTTTTGCTGCTTTCTTCATTATGCAGCCTTATTTGACAGCTGATATCACTATCTTCCAAGGTGCTGCTATATTGGGTGCTGGTATTGCTGTTGGTTTAGCTTGTATGGTTTCAGCTATATTCCAAGGTAAAGTTTGTGCTAACGGTGTTGAAGCTATAGGTAATGGTTATGATGTATTTGGTAATACTATCATCGTTGCTGTATTCCCAGAACTTTATGCTATTGTTTCTTTCGCTACAGCATTCTTAATCAGCGGTGTTTTAGGTGCTTAATAATTATTGATTAATAAAAGTGAAATAAATAAAATCCGTAGGAGTTCTAATAGACTCTTACGGATTTTTTGTTTTTTATTGAATTTTATATTTAAATACTCTATAATTTAACATAAAAAATTTTAGAGTATTTATATGACATATAAAGAGCTTGCAGATATTTTAGAAAAAAATATAAAAAAAAAATTATATATAAATGGTAAACTTCCAACCGAAGATAATATCATTAATGAATATAAAGCAACTAGATATTGTGTGAGAAAAGCTATTAATTTATTGATTAATAATGGTATGCTTTATTCTGTTCAGGGAAGCGGTATATTTATTAGAGATAATCTAAATAGTGTGGATTATATAAATATATCAAATTCTTCAGGATTCAAAAGAAAACATACTGATAAAAAAGTAGAATATATTATTATTAATTTAGATGTAATAAATATAGATAAAGAAATAGCTCAAAAAATGTCTATGGAATTAAATAAAGAGGTATATTATATTGTTAGATTGATAAAAGTTAATGACAATTTTTTAGCAGTTGAATATACATATTATAATAAAGATATAGTGCATTATTTGAATAAAGAAATAGCTGAAGATTCTATCTTTAAATATATTACAGAAGTACTTAATCTCAATATTGGCTTTTCTGATAGAATTATTTATTGCGATAAAATTGATAGCTATAATGCTAAATTACTAAATTTGGAAGAAAACTCTCCTTCATTAATTACAGAAAATATTAACCATTTGCATAATGGCGAAATATTTAACTTCTCTAAAATTATATATAATTACTTATATACAAAATTATTTATTTAATATTTACATATTTTAATAAAAAATAGTTGACATATAAAATTATATTATATATAATTCATTCGAATAATTAATATTTATTCGAATAAATTATAAGGGTAAAGTTTATGAATTACAAAGAAACAGCAGCATCTATAATAAAATATGTAGGCGGTTGGGAGAATGTATCCCATTTAGAGCATTGTTCTACAAGATTAAGATTTACTCTTTTCGATATGTCTAAAGCTAATTTAGATGAGCTTAAAAAAACTAAAGGCGTATTGGGGATAGTAACTACAGCACAGCTTCAGATTATCATAGGAAATAGTGTTGTAGAGGCTTATGATGAGGTAATGAAATTAAAGGATAATGCTTCAGAGAGTAGTAAAGAAATATCTAATGATGATAATAAAAAAGAAGTAAAAAAAGAAAAGTTAAAACTAGGAGCATTTATATTAGATTTTATAGTTGGAGTATTTCAGCCTTTAATTCCTCCTATGGCGGGAGCGGGAGTTTTTAAATCTATACTTCTTCTTATAGCGATGACAGGGATATTAGATAAAGATTCAAACACATATACAATATTTGTATTTGTATCTGATGCTGTATTTTTCTTTTTGCCTATATTAGTTGCTGATTCTGTTGCTTCAAAATTAAAAGTAAATAAGCTTGTAGCTATATCATGCGTAAGTGTATTATTATTTCCTCAGCTTACAACTATGATAAATGAGGGAGCAAGTCTTTTTTCTATAAAGATTTCACCTATACAATATTCATCACAGGTATTTCCTGCTATATTATGTGTAGTATTTTATTCGTTTATGGAGAAATTATTTACAAAAATATCTCCAAAGCCAATAAGAATATTTTTTGTGCCTATGATGTCTTTAGCTATAACATCTGCTGTTACATTATTAATTTTAGGACCTATAGGATATTTTTTTGGTAAGATATTTACAGCGTGCATATTATTTATATATAATACTATAGGGTTTATTGCATTAGGAATTTTAGCTGCGTTTTTACCTTTTATGGTTGCTACAGGCATGCATAAGGCTTTGATACCATATGCATTATCTTCATATTCTCAATTAGGTATGGAAACATTGTATCTTCCAGCTTCTTTGGCACATAATATATCTGAAGGAGCTGCTTGTTTTGGCGTGGCATTAAGAACTAAGAATCAGGAATTAAAAAGCACTGCAATATCAGCTGGAATATCTGCTATATTCGGCATAACAGAGCCTGCTTTATATGGTGTTAATTTACAGCATAAGAGGGCATTGCTTAGTGTTATTATAGGTTCTGTAGTAGGGGGGATAGTTGTTGGAGTATTGCATTTAAAGGCATTTGCAGTTGTAGGGCCTGGACTTGCTAGTTTGCCTATGTTTATAGACCCTAATAATCATTCTAATATTATTTATGCGATAATAGGGTTAATAGTTTCTTTTTTGACTGCATTTATTTCAGCATTAATTTTATGGAAAGATGAAAAAATCGAGAAATAGTGATTATATATATATATATTGAATTATAACGAATTAAATTTTAGGAGTAAAATATGTGTAGATTTCCAGATAATTTTTTATGGGGCGGAGCTATAGCTGCAAATCAGGCTGAGGGTGCTTGGAATGTTGATGGTAAGGGTATGTCGGTAGCTGATGTTTCTATGTATAAGCCTAAGGTGGATGTAAAAGATTATTCAACTCAATGGCATGTTGGTATTGAAGATATCGAAAAAGCTATGAAAACTGATGATACAGTATATTATCCAAAGAGAAGGGGTATTGATTTTTATCATAGATATAAAGAAGATATGGCATTATTTGCTGAGATGGGATTTAAAACTTTAAGAGTATCTATTGCTTGGAGCAGAATATTTCCTAATGGTGATGAAAAAGAGCCTAATGAGCTTGGATTAAAATTTTATGAAGATTTATTTAAAGAGATGAGAAAATATAATATAGAGCCATTAGTTACTTTATCGCATTATGAGATGCCTTTATATTTGGTTAATAAATATGACGGCTGGGTTTCAAGAGAAGTTGTTGATATGTTTGTAAATTTTAGCAAGGTTTGTTTTAACAGATATAAGGATTTGGTAAAGTATTGGCTTACATTCAATGAAATAGACAGTATATTCAGACATCCATTTATTACAGCTGGTATAGTAGAAGATAAATATAAAAGTAAAAAGGAAGCAGAAGGTATTATATACCAAGCATTACATCATCAATTTGTTGCAAGTGCTTTGGCTGTTAAATATGCTCATAAAATCATAAAAGATTCTAAAGTAGGCTGCATGATTACAAAACTATTAACATATCCTGAAACATGCAATCCTTTGGATATTTATTTGGCACAAAGCGATAATAGAAATAATATGTTTTACAGTGATGTTCAAGTTTTTGGAGAGTATCCTAAATATGTTTTAAATTATTTAAAAAGGAATAATTTTGATATAGTATTTAAAGAAGGCGATGAGGCTATTTTAAAACAATACACAGTAGATTTTGTTTCTTTTAGTTATTATATGTCTATAGTGCAAAGTATAGATGCTGATAAAAGAGAGAAGGTTGGAGGAAATGTTGCTACAGGTGTAAAAAATAAATATCTACAGACTAGCGACTGGGGCTGGCAGATAGATCCTATAGGTTTGAAAGTTGCTTTAATAGATTTATATGACAGATATCGTTTGCCTCTTTTTATAGTTGAAAATGGACTTGGAGCTTTCGATAAGATAGAGCCTGATGGAAGTATAAATGATGATTATAGAATAGAATATTTAAAAGAGCATCTAAAACAGGTTGCTTTGGCAATAGAAGAGGGTGTTGAATGTATGGGTTATACTTCTTGGGGCTGTATTGATATTATAAGTGCTGCTACTTCACAAATGTCTAAGAGATACGGATTTATATATGTTGATTGTGATGATTTAGGTAATGGTACATTTAATAGAACTAAGAAAAAATCTTTTTATTGGTACAAAGATGTTATATCCTCTAATGGTTCAAATTTATAATTTTTTATATATATAAAGTGTTTTTAGTAAATTTTATAAAAAATGGGGAAATAATTTATATTTCTCCCTTTTTCATTTATATATTAATTAGTACATAGTATAATATTAGTTTATTTATTATGGTATCTCTGTATTTATTTAAATGTATCTATATTATAAAAGTTATATATATTTTTGTTTTAAATTTTGTATTTATATGTATTTTTTATTGATTTTAGTTAGTTAGTTTACTATACTAATAATATAAACAAATATATAAGAGGTGTTTTTTATGAATGATTTAGAAAAAAAATTAATGGAGTTTTCTGTTAAATTGATAGATGAGAAAAAGGCTAAAATTATAGTACCTGTTGTAGAAGAGACGGGATATTGGTTTGGCGGCGGAAATATGGTGGAGGATAAAGAAGGTAATTTATATATTTCTGGAAGATATAGAAACTCTGGAGATTCAAGAACAGGTCTAGATTTAGGAGATAGGGGAGCTGAATTAGCAATATTTAAATCTTCTGATAAAGGTAAAACTTGGACAAAAATAAAAAGCATATTAAAAAAAGAACTTCCTAGGGGAGTTTTATCTATAGAAGGTACTGCTTTGAGGTTTAATAAAGATAATGAAGTAGAACTTTATATATCTTCTGAGAAATCTGAAAATAATTATCCGCCTCATCTTAAAGAGTATTTAAAACCGGGTACGGGTGTATGGGATATTGATGTAATAGTAGCAGACAAGATAGAGAATTTAAATGCTTCTAATGTAAAAGAGCTTATAAAAGGTGAGGATTCGAGATTTATACATTTAAAAGACCCTTTTGTGTATGATAGTTATAATGGAGAGAAATATTTATTATTCTGTACTCACCCGTATAACTGGACTAGTTCAAACACAGGATATATGTTAAGAAGGGGAGAGAAACTAAATTTTGAAGCTCCTGTATTTTATTTCTTTGAAAAAGGGCATACTTGGGATATTGCTATGACTAGGGGTACTTGTGTAGTAGATATGCCTCAGGTTGGAATACTTAAAAACAAAAGAATAAGTTTATTTTTCTATGACGGCGGTGAGTGTGTGAGAAATTTAGACGAACATGAGAGGGCAGTAAAAAGACCTAGAGGTTATTCTTGTGAGGAATTGGGAGGCGTTGCTTATATAGAAAACGGCTCATTTGCACATATTGAAAGAATAAGTAAAGAATTACCATTATTTGTAAGTCCTTATGGAACAGGATGTTCAAGATATGTAGATGTTCTTGTAACAAAAGATGGTATGTATGCTACTTGGCAGCAGTCTCAGGATAATAAATCTCAGCCTTTAGTTATGAATTTTTTAAGCAATGCTGAAATAGAAGAGATATTAAAATAATAAATGGAGTAAAATTATGAAAAAAATATTATTAATATTTGTTTTGTTATTTAGTTTTTTAATATCTTGCGGTGGTAAGTCAAATGAGAATGCAAATAAAATAAGAGTAGCATATCATCCAAATGTTGGAGGAGCTTCCGCTATTATTACAGGAATTAAGCAGAATTATTTTAAAGATGAGGGTTTGGATATAGAGTTAGTAAAGTTTACAAGCGGACCTAGTGAAATAGCTGCTATGGTTTCAGGGGACATACAAATAGGATATATAGGTTTTGGGGCTCATACATTAGCCGCTGAGGGAAAAGTTCAGATAATAGCTACTGACGGTATAGCTGTTGTTGAAGGAATAAGAACTTTAAAAACGTCTGGTATAGATACTGTTGAAAAATTGATTGGGAAAACTCTTATCACACAATTAGGTACATCTGGAGAAACTATTATAGATCAGGTTTTAGTTGGTACGGGAGTAAAAAAGTCAGATATAAATATACTCAATGCTGAAGTTTCAAGTGCTGTTGCTTCTTTCTTGGCTAATAAGGTTGATGCTGTATCTGTATGGCCTCCTTATACTGTTGAAATAGATAATAGAATTGGCACAGAAAATTTAAATATTATAAAACCTCAAGATATATGGGTTGATTCTACTGCAAGCTGGATAGTAACTCCAAGCTATTTAGAAAATAATACTGACACTGTTGTAAAATTTACAAGGGCATTATATAAAGCAATGGATTATAGAAAAGAGCATTTAGATGAAGCTATTACAAATGTAGCTGAACTTGTTGGTTTGGATATAGCTACAGTTTCTCAAGAGAAGTATAGCTCTGATTGGATGGATTCTAAAACTATGAAAACAAAAATAGATGACGGAAGCATAAATGATATTTATAAAAAACAAATAGAATATTTTGTTGAGAATAATAGATTAAATTCAGAGCCTGTTGCTGTAGATAAATATGTTAGAGTAGATATTATAAAAAAGGCTTTAGAGCAATAATATTTAAGTTTTTAAGTTTAAGGAAGAAATATGAATAGCAAATCTATGGGTAAAAAGAAGTATATATTTACTATTGCCTCTATAATTATTGCTTTATTAGTATGGCAATTAATATCTTCTTCTGTGGCAGGGGCTGTTATTGCAAGTCCTGCTGATGTATTAAAATCATTTGTAAGAGAGATTAGTAACGGTAAGTTACTTAATCATATAGGTATAAGTTTATTTAGGGTATTATCTGGCTTTGGACTTGCTTTTGTTATATCAATACCTATAGCATTTTTGATGGGTTGGTATCAGCCTGTTCAATTACTTATAGAGCCTGTAATACAATTTGTAAGGAATATACCTGCTTTGGCATATATACCTTTAGTTGTAGTTGCTCAGGGTGTTGGAGAGAGTGCTAAGATTACGGTTATATTTATATCTACTTTTTTGGTAATGATTATAACGGTTTATCAGGGTGTAAGGGAAGTTGATCAAACTTTAATAAAAGCTGCTAGGGTATTGGGAGCAAAAGATAAAGATATTTTCTTAAAAGTTGTAATACCTGCTTCTGTGCCATATATACTTGTTGGTATGCGTTTAGGATTAGGCGCTTCTCTTACAACATTAATTGCTGCCGAATTAACAGGTTCTAGTTCTGGTTTAGGACAAATGATTCAGGAGGCTAGTCTTTATTTTAGAATGGATATAGTTATGCTTGGTATAATACTTATTGGTATTACAGGTTTAATATTAAATTTTATAGTAAGTTTAATAGAAAACAAGTTAACTGTATGGCAGGAGAAGAAAAAAAGATAATAATTAATAAGGTATATAAAAAAAAGAGATTATAATATGTCAAACAAAGAAGTAAAAGTAAAAATTTCTAATGTAAGCAAAACATATAAAGGTACAACTAAAGATGTTCATGCTTTAGATAATGTTAATTTAGATATATATAAAAATGAGTTTGTATGTGTAATAGGCTCTTCAGGATGCGGTAAAAGTACATTACTTAATATACTTGCAGGGCTTGACACTCCGAATTCCGGCATTATAGAAATAGACGGAAAGCCAATAGAAGGTACAGGGGTTGATAGAGGGGTTGTATTTCAGCAGTATGCATTATTTCCTTGGCTTACTGTTGGAAAGAATGTTGCTTTTGGATTAGAATTACAGAAAAGATCAAAGTCTGAAATAAATGATATAGTTGATCATTATCTTAAGGCTGTTGGTTTAATAGATTTTAAAAATGCATATCCGAAAGAGCTTTCCGGAGGTATGAAGCAGCGTGTAGCTATAGCAAGGGCTTATGCTGTTAATCCTAATATTCTTCTTATGGATGAGCCTTTTGGGGCTTTGGATGCTCAAACTAGAGCACAATTACAGACTGAGCTTTTAAATACTTGGGACAATGAAAAGAAAACCTGTTTCTTCATTACGCACGATGTAGATGAAGCAGTATTTTTAGCTCAGAGGGTTGTTATAATGAGTCCGCGTCCCGGAAGAATTAAAAGTATAGTTGAAGTTCCTATTAATTATCCTAGAGTTGCAGAAACTAAATTATCTAAAGAGTTTAATGATATTAAAAATCAATTATGGCAATTAGTATATCAGGAATATTTAGAGGCTAAAAAATAGAGGAGTACCTAAAATGAAAAGAATATTTGAGCTTAATTATACAGATACTTTTAATATGGATACTAACACTCTTATAGAAACAATTAGAAACTCTGAAGGAAGAACTCTTATGGCTGAGTCTTTAATATATAAAAGGCCATTGGTAGAAAGAGTAACCGATCCTGAAATTTTAGCTGCTATGGGAGTAGATTTAATTACGCTAAATATATTTGATTTGCTTAACCCTTTTATATATGATTTAGATGAAGTTCAAGGAGATGAATCTATGCCTTTAGTTGAAAGAACTTTTAAGGGGCAGCTTAAATTATACGAATCTTCAAGAAAGAGAAATGACCATATAGAGAGAATAAAAAAATATACGGGAAGATTTATAGGTATTAATTTAGAGCCTGTAGGAGAAGGGGTTGATTATCCTGAAGGCTTAAAGGCTAGTAAAGATAACTATAAAAGGGCATTAGATTTTGGAATTGATTATATAGTATTAACAGGCAATCCTCATACAAAAGTTTCTATGGATACAATAGCAAGGGCAACTGAAGAATTGGCTTCTGTGGCTAAAGGTAGAATGATGATTGTAGCAGGTAAAATGCATGGGGCAGGAGCTGGAAATACTGATACACTTAAAACAGTGAAACAAATTGCTGATGCCGGCGCTGATGTAATAATGTTTGGAGCACCCGGGACTTTACCAGGATATGATGTAGAAAAAGTGCATGAGCTTATAGATGAAGCAAAAAGACTTGGAATGCTTACAAAAACAGCTATAGGTACAGCTCAAGAGGGAGCGCCTATAGATACAATAAAACAAATAGCTTTAATGTCAAAAATGGCTGGAGCAGATATAATGCATATAGGAGATGCAGGAGTAGGTGGAATATCAAGCCCTATGAATGCTATGGCTATATCATTAGTATTGAGAGGGGAAGTGCATACATATAGGAGAATGGCTTTAAGAAGATAAAAAATTAATATATATAATATTATAGGAGGAGAAACGAATGAAAAAAATTATATGTATATTATCTATGTTTGCAGTTTTAATGTCTTTGATTTTGTCTTGTTCTGGAGGCAAAAATAAAGATGTGAATAATAAAGAAACTGCTAAAATAAGAGTTGCTTATTTAGCGGATTTTGCAGGTACTTCGGCTGCTGCTATAGCTCAAGAAAAAGGTTTTTTCAAAGAAGAAAATTTGGATGTTGAATTAGTTAAATTTTTGAATGGTCCTGCTGAAGTTGCTGCTATGCTTTCTGGAGACATACAATTTGCATATATAGGACATGGGGCACATTCATTGGCTATACAGGGTAAGGTTAATATATTATTTCCTAATGGTTTGAGTAAATCTGAGCAAATTATTGTTGGTAAATGGTCTGGAGTTAATGATGTTGCCGGATTAAAAGGTAAAACTGTAGGTACTCAGCTTGGAACTTCTGGCGATATAGTATTAGATATTGCTTTGAGAAAAGTTGGACTTACAAAAAATGATGTTAATGTTGTTAATATGGATGTTAGCGGTATAGTATCTGCTATGGTTGGTAAAAAAGTTGATGCTGTTTCTGTGTGGGCGCCTTATACTTTTGAAATATCTAAACAGCTTGGAGATGAGGTTGTTGTAGTAACTTCTATTACTAATTATTTAGATGAAGCTGTATTTCCAAGCAGTTGGATAGTAACTCCTGATTATCAAAATAAAAATCAAGATATAGTTAATAGATTTTCAAGGGCTATATTAAAAGCTATGGATTATAGAACAGATAATATAGATGAAGCAGTTGAAATAGTATCTAAATTAAATGGTACTCCTACTGATTCTGTTGCTTTAGAAAAAGAAACTGCTATATGGTTTAATTCAAATGATGTAAAAGATGCTTATAATAATGGTGATGTTGCTAAATGGTATGAGGCTCAGCAGAAAATATTTATAAATTCTAAGGTTGTAGATAAAGCTGTAGATGTTAATAATTATGTACAAATTAAATATATGAAAGATAATGTATTGAAATAATTTCTATTATTTGATGAAATATATTTTATTAGCGATGCATTATATATTGTTATGCATCGCTTTTTTAATAAATAAAATACACTATAAAGATAGAATAGTATGAAAAGATTAAAGGCTAAAAATTTAAAAGAACAAAATTATATTGATATAGTTAAACTATTAAAAATAGGTAACTATTCTAGGGCGGATATAGCTTATAATTTAGAATTAAGCAAGGCTAGTATATCTGTACTTGTTGATGATTTAATTAAGATGGGTATTATATATGAAAAATGTGACGGAGAGTCTTCTTCTGTAGGAGGTAAAAGACCTATACTTCTTGATATTAATAAAAATATTGGATATTTTATAGCGGTGCATTTTAGAAGGGAGCTTTGTAATATAGCTGTTGTTAATCTTGAAAATGAGATATTAGAAGAATGCGGTATGGACGTTAGCATATTTGATGATTTTAGATTAACTTTTAATCCTATTATAGAGAAAATAAAAGAGTTTATTATTAAATATGAAAAAATATTTTCTGTAGGTATATCAGTACCTGGAAAAATAGGAAAGAAAAACAATTTGCTTATAGATTGTATGGGTATAAAAGAATGGAGTAATATACCGTTAAAAGAATATATTGAAGAAAATATTAATATAGAAGTAATTATAGATAGATATGCTTGTGCTATGCTTACATATAATATGCTTGAGGAGATGAAAAAATCTATGCCTATACAAAATTCATCTGTATATATTTATTTGAGCAATTGGATAGGTGTATCTGTTTCTCATAATGGCAGAATTTTATATGGTACGCATGATACAGCTGCTAATTATTCTCATACTATAGTAACAGATTCTGATTATATATGTAATTGCGGTAAAAAAGGCTGTTGGGAGTCTGTGGCAAGCATAAGAGCTTTTATGAATGAGCTAAAAAAGAGAGATAGTAAATACAGTAATTTAAGTTTTGATGATATTGTAGAAGAACATATAAATGATGATATTGTAGTTGATACTTATAAAAACTTTTTAGCTCATTGGGTTTCTATAGGTATATATAATATTATTAACACTTTTGACCCTGAAATTATATTTATTGGCGGAGAGATGCTGTATTTAGGAGATAGCTTTATAGAAGAGATAAAATATAATATAAAAAATAAATTTAATTCTTATAATTTTGTAACAGATATACAAATAGTTGATAATTTTAAAAATATTGAGATAAATGCAGCAGCTTCTGTAGCTATTTACGATTTTTATAATAATAGTTTATATAGAAAGCTTAGAGGTAAATACATATAGGTTGTATATACTTATAAATATTATTAATATTAATATTATAATAAATATTTTATCAAAGGAACTTGAGTTTAATTTTTTGCTAATTTTTCTTCCGATAATTCCTCCTCCTATTCCTCCTATAATCATTACTATTAATATGTATATGTTGATATTTTGTATTTCATTTTTTATAAGGGTTGTAAGTACGCTAGATATTTGAGAAAATAATATAATATATAATGAGTTTTCTGCGGCTGTTTTATTATCCATAGCAAAAAATATATATAGGAAGGCTATATTAAAAGGACCGCCTCCTATACCCAAATATGAAGAGAGTAGCCCCAAAACCATACCAATTATAGCAGATAAAAATATATTATTAATATGCATTGGTTTTATTTTATTTTTTGACATATTTTTTATTGTAAACATTACAGTAAAGATTAAAAGTATTATTAATATAGAAGATTGTATAATACCGGCAATATTTTGATTATTAAAGAAGTGTATAGTATAAGAAAATAGTATTTTTCCTATTAGTCCGCCCAATACGGCACCTAATGCAAATGGAGTAGCTATTTTTGTATCGACTAAGCTAGTTTTTGATAATTTAGAGTTTATAAATGTATATAGGCTCATAGATAGTACAGTGCATGATGAAAGAAAACTTATTTTTGTAACTTCCATTATATTAAGGGAATCTAATATTGGTTTTATTATAACTCCGCCGCCTATACCAAATACAGCTCCTATAGAAGAAGCGAATAAACTTACTATAAAAAATATTAGCACAAGCATAATAGTAATATAATATATATGTTTTTTATATTTTTCAATATATAATTATATTTATATTATTTATTTTTTAATAAATATATTTATATATATGCTGATGTTTTTAATGTGTTTAAAAAGCATATAAATTAATTTTGTTAACTAATTGGTTAATATTAATTGTTTTAAATTACACAGTTTTATAAAAAAATAAAAATTTATTTAAAAAAGCTATTGATTTTTTTATTTTGTTGGTTTATAATTTTCTAACTTTCAGAGAAGCGATTAAAGCGTATAGTATTGGATTTTTTTATGTTTATGTGAATAAATACTATAAAAGCTCGGCTGTTATAAGCTGTTTCGTTTGAAGATAAAATTTTAATATATATAAATCCTTTTTAATAAAGGGTAAAAATAAAAAAAATAAAGATTAGAGGTTTTGTATTGTATGCCTACAATTAATCAATTAGTAAGAAAAGGTCGTAAACGTATAGTAAATAAGACTAAATCACCTGCGTTAATGAAATGTCCGCAAAGAGAAGGTGTTTGTACTCGTGTAACAACAACTACACCAAAAAAACCTAACTCAGCTATGCGTAAAATAGCTCGTGTAAGAATAACAAACGGTATGGAAGTAACAGCATATATTCCTGGTATAGACCATACATTACAGGAACACAACCGTGTATTAATAAGAGGTGGAAGAGTTAAAGACTTACCTGGTTGTCGTTATCACATAGTTCGCGGAAGCCGTGAAGCTTCTGGTGTAGAGAAGAGAATGAAAGCTAGAAGTAAATATGGTACTAAAAAACCTAAGGCTTAATGGAGTGAATTAATATGGCAAGAAGAAGAAGAGCGCAAACAAGAAAAATAAATGCTGATCCAATTTACGGCAGTGTTGTTATAAGTAAATTTATAAACAAATTAATGTATGACGGCAAAAAAAGTAAAGCTGAAAACATTTTTTATAAAGCTATGGATTTGGTAAAAGAGAAAACAGGAAAAGATGGTTTAGAGGCTTTTAATGAAGCTATTAATAATATAAAACCGCAAGTAGAAGTAAAATCAAAAAGAGTCGGTGGTTCTACTTATCAAGTACCTGTTGAAGTTAGGCCAGACAGACAAAACTCATTAGCTTTTACATGGCTTATAGATGCTTCAAGAAAAAGAGGCGGAAGAAGCATGATAGAGCGTTTATCAAATGAGATAGCTGATGCAATAGAAGGTAAAGGTCAAGCAGTTGCTAAGAGAGATACAGTACATAGAATGGCTGAAGGTAACAAAGCATTTGCACACTTTAGGTGGTAAGGTTTAAGGAGAGAGAATAAGTGGCACGTCAAATTTCGTTAGAAAATACACGTAATATTGGTATTATGGCTCACATTGATGCTGGTAAAACTACTTTAAGTGAGCGTATATTATTCTTTACAGGTAAGACACATAGATTAGGTGAGGTTCATGAAGGTGCAGCTGAAATGGACTGGATGGAGCAGGAGAGAGAAAGAGGTATTACAATTACTTCTGCTGCAACTACTTGTTTTTGGAATGGTCATAGAATTAACTTAATAGATACTCCAGGGCACGTTGACTTTACTGCTGAGGTAGAAAGGTCTTTAAGAGTATTAGATAGTGCTGTAGGAGTTTTTTGTTCTGTAGGCGGTGTTCAGCCTCAAAGTGAAACAGTATGGAGACAAGCAAGTAACTACAAAATCCCAAGAGCTATTTTTGTTAATAAAATGGACAGGATTGGTGCTAATTTCTACGCTGTTTTAGATCAAACAAGAGATAGATTAAAAGCAAACAGTCACCCAGTAGTTATACCTATAGGTGCAGAAAGTAACTTCGAGGGTGTTGTTGACTTAGTAAAAATGAAAGAGATAGTTTGGGTATCTGAAGATGGTATGAAGATGGAAGAGAGAGAAATCAGAGCCGAACTAAAAGAACAAGTAGAAAAATATAGAAATGAATTATTAGAAGCAATCGTTGAATATGATGATGATGCTATGAATAAGTTCTTTGAAGGTGAGGAAATAGATATTCCTACAATCAAAAGACTTATAAGAACAGCTACATTAACAGCAGACTTCTTCCCAATGTTCTGCGGTACAGCTTTCAAAAACAAAGGTATTCAAGTATTAATAGATGCTGTAGTTGATTATTTACCATCTCCATTAGATAAACCTGAAATAGAGGGTACAGATTTAGATGGTAATGTTATAAAAAGAAAAGTAGCAGATGATGAGAAATTTAGTGCATTAGCATTCAAAATAATGACAGATCCACACGTTGGAAAAATAGCATTCTTAAGAGTTTACTCTGGAATATTAGAAGCTGGTTCTTATGTTTATAATGCTACAAAAGGTAAAAGAGAGCGTATCGGAAGAATACTTCAGATGCACGCTAACAAAAGAGAAGAGATTGAACAAGTATATTGCGGTGATATAGCAGCAGCAGTAGGACTTAAAGAAACTACAACAGGTGATACATTATGTCCTGAAAATGCTCCTATCATCTTGGAATCAATCAACTTCCCAGAGCCAGTAATTAACGTTGCTATAGAGCCTAAAACAAAAGGCGATAGAGATAAAATGTCTATAGCTTTATCAAGACTTGCTGAAGAAGACCCAACATTCAGAGTTAGTTTTGATGAAGAAACAGGTCAAACAATCATCTCAGGTATGGGTGAGCTTCACTTAGAGATTATCTGTGATAGAATGAAAAGAGAATACAAAGTTGAGGCAAATGTAGGTCGTCCTCAAGTATCTTACAGAGAAGGTATTAAGAAGACAGTTGAAGTTGAAGGTAAATTCGTACGTCAGTCAGGCGGTAAAGGTCAGTACGGTGATGTATGGTTGAGAATTGGACCTAATGAGCCTAATGCAGGATTCAAGTTTAACAATGAAATCGTTGGTGGTGTTGTTCCAAAAGAATATATACCAGCTGTAGAGAAAGGTTGTGTTGAGGCTATGAATACAGGTGTTCTTGCTAACTATCCTATGCTTGACGTTATAGTATCAGCATTTGATGGTTCATTCCACCCAGTAGACTCATCAGAAATGGCATTCAAAATTGCTGCTTCAATGGGTTTCAAAGATGGATGTAAAAAAGCAGATCCTTACTTGTTAGAGCCTATGATGAGCGTAGAAGTTGTAACACCAGAAGATTATATGGGTGATATTATCGGTGACTTAGCTTCAAGAAGAGGACAGGTTCACGGATTTACTGATAAGTCTGGTTACAAATCTATTAATGCTACAGTGCCTCTTGCAGAGATGTTTGGTTATACAACAAGTATAAGAAACGTATCACAAGGTAGAGCAAGCTACACAATGCAGTTCTCACACTACGAGGAAGTACCTAAGAACGTAGCAGAAGAGATAATAGGTGCTAGAATGGGTAACGCTAAATAACAAAAAATAAAAATAAATAAAAAAACAATTTCCTAGAGAATAGGGATAAATAATTGGAGGATAAAAATGGCTAAAGGAACTTATGAAGGTACAAAAACACACGTAAACGTTGGTACTATCGGTCACGTTGACCATGGTAAAACAACATTAACATCAGCAATAACTGCAGTATCATCTGCAATGTTTCCAGCAACAGTACAAAAAGTTGCATACGATTCAGTAGCAAAAGCTTCTGAGAGTCAAGGTAGAAGAGACCCTACAAAAATTTTGACAATCGCTACTTCACACGTAGAATATGAATCAGATAACAGACACTATGCTCACGTAGACTGTCCAGGTCACGCTGACTATATTAAAAACATGATTACAGGTGCTGCTCAGATGGACGGTGCTATCTTAGTAGTATCAGCAGAAGACGGTGTAATGCCGCAAACAAAAGAACACGTACTTCTTTCAAGACAAGTAGGTGTAAACTACATCGTTGTATTCTTAAACAAATGTGATAAATTAGATGACCCAGAAATGGCAGAAATAGTAGAAGCAGAAGTAGTAGATGTATTAGACCACTATGGTTTCGATGGCTCTAAAACTCCTATTATTAGAGGTTCTGCAATCAAAGCTATTCAAGCAATTGAAGCAGGTAAAGATCCAAGAACTGATCCAGATTGTAAATGTATAATAGACCTATTAAACGCACTTGATACTTATATTCCAGATCCAGTACGTGAAACAGATAAAGACTTCTTAATGTCTATCGAAGACGTATACTCAATTCCTGGAAGAGGTACAGTTGTTACAGGTAGAATAGAAAGAGGACAAATCAAAAAAGGTGATGAAGTAGAAATCGTTGGTATAAGACCTACTAAGAAAACTACTTGTACTGGTGTAGAAATGTTCAAGAAAGAAGTTGTTGGTATAGCTGGTTATAACGTTGGATGTCTTTTAAGAGGTATTGAACGTAAAGAAGTAGAAAGAGGACAGGTATTAGCTAAACCAGGTACAATCACACCTCATAAAAAATTCGAAGCAGAAGTATATATCTTGAAAAAAGAAGAAGGCGGAAGACATAGCGGTTTCGTAACAGGTTATAGACCACAAATGTACTTCAGAACAACAGACGTAACAGGAGTTATCAACTTACCAGAAGGCTCTCCAATGATAATGCCAGGTGATAACGCTAACTTAACAATCGAGCTTATCACTCCAATAGCAATGGAAGAGAAACAAAGATTCGCTATACGTGAAGGCGGTAAGACAGTAGGTAACGGTGTTGTAACAAAAATATTAGAATAATTTAAGGAAAGAAATAAAGGGATATGTTTTAATATTAAATGTATCCCTTAATATAAAGAATAAAAGCGAGTAATTCAAACTATGAAAGAACAGAAAATAAGAGTTAAATTAAAAGCCTTTGATATAGAATTAATTGATCAATCAGCTCAGTCAATAGTTGCTAGTGTAAAGAAGACAGGTGCAAGAGTATCAGGACCTATACCGCTACCAACAAGCATAAGAAAGGTAACAGTAATAAGAAGTCCGCATGTAAACATTAAGTCAAGAGAACAGTTCGAGATGAGAGTTTACAAGAGATTAATAGATATCTTTGATGTAACACCTCAAACAACTGAGTCTTTGAAGAAGTTGGCACTTCCAGCTGGCGTAGATGTACAGTTGAAGTAAGAAAGGTTTTTTAAACCGTGTGAATAAAACTTTACTACGTTTTGTTTGTATGGTTATAATTTTAATAGTTTGACTTAAAAATTGGTAAAAAAAGAAGTAGTAAAATCATTATAGAGGATTAGCCGATGGTAGGAATAATTGGCAGAAAATTGGGTATGACAACAGTTTTCGATGAAACTGGCAATGCTATAGCAGTAACAGTTGTAGAGGCTGGGCCATGCACAGTTATGCAGGTTAGAGATAATGAGAAAGATGGCTATAATGCTATTCAATTAGGTTATGGTGCTGTAAAAGAAAAGCATTTAAAAAAGCCACAAATAGGGCAATTTAAAAAAGCAAATTTAGAGCCTAAGAAATATTTAAAAGAGTTTAGGTTGGATGATTCAAGTGCTTATACAGTTGGTCAGGAACTTAAAGTAGATATATTTCAAGCGGGCGATTTTATAGATGTTAGTTCTTTGAGCAAAGGTAGAGGATTTGCCGGCGTAATGAAAAGACATAATTACGATGGTGGTCCTATGAGTCATGGTTCTAATTTCAGAAGAAGAGCAGGTTCTATAGGTTGTAACAGTTACCCTGCAAGAGTATGGAAAGGCAAAGGTATGCCTGGTCATATGGGTAATACTTTAACTACTATACAAAACTTAAAAGTAGTTGAAATAAGACCAGAAGATAACTTGATTATGATTAAAGGTTCTATACCTGGAGCTATAAACGGTATAGTAAAAATCACTCAAGCAGCTAAGAAGAAAAATAAGAAGAAGAACTCAATGACTAAATAATAAAAGCAGGATGATAAAATGGAAGTAGTAATACTAAATGAAAATGGAGATAGCGTAGGTAATTTAGAGGTAGTTGACGAGATATTCAAATCAGAAGTTAACAACAATCTACTTTACGAAGCAATCAAAAATGAGTTGGCGAACAGACGTCAAGGAACTCACTCTACTAAGACAAGAGCAGAAGTTTCAGGAGGCGGTAAAAAGCCTTGGAGACAAAAAGGTACAGGTAGAGCAAGAGCAGGTTCTACACGTTCACCAATTTGGGTAGGCGGTGGTAAAACACATACTCCTAAGCCTAGAGATTATAGTTATAGATTGCCTAAAAAGATGAAACGTAAGGCTCTATTGTCTGTTTTATCTTTGAAATATGGTAACAATGTTCTTAAAGTTTTTGAGGATTTCACTTTTGATGCTCCAAAGACAAAAAGAATGGCAAGTTTTATAAGTAAGGTTAAAGAGCCAAATAGCAGAAAAGTAGCATTTGTAGTAGGTAAAGATGAGTCATTAGGTGATAATTACAATAAGTTATTATTATCTTTAAGAAACATCAAAGATTTAAAGCTTGTAAATGCAGACAGTATGTCTATACATCCTTTATATTATGCTGATGAAGTATACTTTACTAAAACAGCTTTATCTAAATTAAATGCTAGAATTAAGGGATAAGAAATATGAGCATGTATTCACTTTTAATTGAGCCTATACTTACAGAAAAGAGTAATATCCTTAGAACTGAGCCTAAAGGAACAGAGAAGCGTTATTATGTATTTAGAGTAAGACAGGACGCTAATAAGCAAGAGTTGAAGAAAGCGGTTGAAAAAATATTTAATGTACATCCGCTAGATTGTAAGATAATAAATGTAAAGCCTAAGAAGAAAAATCGCAGAATGAGCAGACGCGGTTATACACGCAGTTATAAAAAAGCGATAATAGTTCTCGATGGCAAAGAATCAATAGATATAGTAAAATAAGTTGAGGGATACCGATGGCTATTAAGAAATTTAAACCGACAACACCAAGTTTACGTTATCGTACAGTAGTTGATTTTTCGGATATAACAACAAATGAGCCTTGTAAATCATTAGTATGCGGTAAAAAACGCATAAGCGGAAGAGGTTCAAACGGTCGTATCACTATGCGTCGTCGCGGTGGTGGACACAAGAAATTATTTAGATTAGTAGATTTTAGAAGAGATAAGCATGATATAGAAGCTAAAGTAGTTTCTATAGAGTATGATCCTAACAGAACAGCTCGTATAGCTCTTTTACATTACACAGATGGTGAAAAAAGATATATAATATGGCCATTGGGACTTAATGTAGGCGACAGAGTTGTTAGCGGAGAAAATGCTAAAGTAAAAGTAGGTTGCACTTTACCTTTAAGAAAGATACCTTTAGGTACTATAATACATAACATAGAAATAACACCAGGAAAAGGTGGTCAGCTTGTTAGAGCAGCAGGCGGTGGTGCTCAGATAACAGCAAAATCTGGCGGTTATTGTGTAATAAGACTTCGCTCTGGTGAAGAGAGAAGAATATTAGAAGATTGTTATGCTACTATAGGACAAATCGGTAACTTAGACCATTTCAACACTACAGACGGTAAAGCTGGTACTACTAGACATAAAGGTAGAAGACCAAAAGTAAGAGGTGTTGTAATGAACCCAGTAGATCACCCACACGGTGGTGGTGAAGGTAAGAGTGGACAGGGTAACCCACATCCAGTATCTCCTACAGGTGTACCTACTAAGGGATATAAGACTAGAAAGAAAAACAAATATTCTGACAGATTAATAATTAAGAGAAGAGGGGGTAAGAAATAATGTCTCGCTCTATTAAGAAAGGACCTTTTGTAGATAAAAATCTTTTCAAGAAGATACAAGCTGGAGATAACAAGCACCAAATAAAAACTTATAGCCGTGCTTCAACAATTATTCCAGAGATGATAGGTTTTACAATCAATGTACATAATGGTAAAACATTTGTAGCAGTTTATGTACAAGAGAATATGATAGGTCATAAATTAGGTGAATTTGCTCCTACTAGAACTTTTCGTTCACATGCAGGTGCAGCTAAGGTAGCTAAGAAATAAGGAATTGGACTATGGAATATAAGGTAAAGGTACGTTATTTACGCATAGGTCGCAGGAAAGTAGCAAGATTACTTCCTTTCGTTAAAGGTGAGTATGTTAACCATGCTATCGCTAATCTTACAACTATGCCACAAATGTCATCAGTTGTACTTAGAAAAGCTATAAAAAGCGGTATAGCAAATGCTATTTCTCAGACTAGAACTATTAACCCAGACACATTATGGGTTAAGACAGCTTTTGTTGATAAAGCACCATCATTGAAACGCATAAGAGCAGCAAGTCGTGGTAGTGCTGATCCTATATTAAAAAGAAATTCACATATTACTATAGTATTAAGTGATGAAAAAAAACCTGAGAAGAAAAAAATTAAGAGAGTTGCAAAAAAAGAAGAAGCAGCTAAAGTAGCGGAGGTATAAACTATGGGTCAAAAGGTTAGTCCAATAGGTTTAAGACTCGGAGTTAATAAAACTTGGTCTAGTAAATGGTTCGAAGATGGCAGAACTTATGCAGATAGTTTGCATGAAGATTTATCTATAAGACGCTATATAATGAACTATTATTATAAGACATTAAAAGAAGAACAGAAAAAAATTGGCGGAAAGAAAGAGTCTTTTGATCCTGCTATATCTGACATACAAATAGTACGTTTCCCAGATAGAATCAATGTATTTATTTCTACTGCAAGAGTAGGAGTAGTTGTAGGTCCTAAGGGTCAGAGAGTTGAGGCTGTTAAGGCTGCTGTACAGAAGTTAGTAAAAAAGCCTATTAATGTTTCTATATCAGAAATCAAAGAGGCTGAATTAGATGCTACATTGGCAGCACAAAGCGTAGCTCGTCAATTAGAAATGCGTGTTGCTTTCAGAAGAGCTATGAAGAGTGTTATCACTCAAGCTATGAAGAAAGGTGCTAAAGGTATAAAAGTTATGTGTTCTGGTCGTTTAGCAGGTGCTGATATCGCTAGAACAGAACAGTACAAAAATGGTTCAGTACCTCTTCATACAATAAGAGCAAATATAGATTATGGTACTGCTGAAGCTTCTACTACATTTGGTATCATCGGGGTAAAAGTGTGGATATATAAAGGCGAGATTCTTGATAAGAAAGAAAGCAAACAAGATGATGCGGGTAAAGTTATCAGTGCTAAAGGAGATAGATAATGTTACAACCATCAAGAACTAAGTATCGTAAACAGCATAGAGGTAGAATGAAAGGTAAGTCCAAAAGAGGAAGTAACTTAACTTTTGGAGATTATGGTTTAATGGCATTAGAGCCTGTATGGCTTACAGATAGACAAATTGAAGCTGCACGTATTGCTATATCAAGACATGTTAAACGTGTAGGTAAAATGTGGATAAAAGTATTTCCAGACAAACCTTATACTAAAAAGCCAGCAGAAACAAGAATGGGTAAAGGTAAAGGTAACGTTGAATATTGGGTAGCAGTTGTAAAGCCAGGTAAAGTTATATTTGAAATAGCAGGTGTACCAGAAGAATTAGCACAGTCTGCTTTCAGATTAGCTGGTTTCAAGCTTCCTATTAAAACTAAGTTCATTAAGAGGGAGGCTATATAATGGCTAAGAATAATAAAGATTATAAGTCATTAGGTTTAGAAGAGCTTAAGGGTGAACTTCTAAAATTAGAAAAAGAATATCAAGAGCATAGATTTGAAAAAGTAGTTGGTGATGCAAGACAAACTCATCAATTAAAAAAAGCTCGCAAAGATATAGCTAGAGTTAAGACATTTATACGTCAGCATGAACTTGGCATAAAAAAATAGTGTGAGGTATTACTGTGGAAAACAAAGCAAAAAAATATAAAAGAGTACTTGAAGGAATTGTAGTTTCTGATAAAATGGATAAAACTATAGTTGTAAAAGTAGAGAGTAAACAGAAACACCCCCTTTATGGTAAGACTATAAGTAAGAATAAACGCTATAAAGCTCATGATGAAAAAAATGAATGTTTTGAAGGCGATTTAGTAAGAATAATAGAGTGCAGACCTATTAGTAAAGATAAAAAATTTAGATTAGTAAAAATCGTTAAGAAGTCTGAGCGTGTAGAGAAAGATTCTATGGATAGCGATGTAGAAAGCGTATTAAAACGTGAGAAGCATGCTCCAGAAGCAGCAGTTTCTTCACAGGTTGAAGGAGAGTAAGAATTATGATACAAGTACCAACTACTCTTAATGTAGCCGACAACACAGGCGTAAAGAAGTTGAAATGTATTAAGGTATTAGGAGGAAGTAGACGCAGATATGCTACTTTAGGAGATGTTATAGTTTGTTCTGTAACTGATATAATCCCTACTTGCTCTATAGAAAAAGGTAAAGTTGTAAAAGCTGTAATAGTAAGAGTAAAAAAAGAAGTTAGACGCCCTGATGGTTCATACATACGTTTTGATGAGAATGCTGCTGTTATAGTAGACGATAAAAGAGAGCCTCGTGGTAAACGTATATTCGGACCTGTAGCTCGTGAACTTAGGGATAAAGGCTTTATGAAAATCGTATCACTTGCACCAGAGGTAATATAATTATGATAAAGAAAAAAGATTTTAGTAATACAAAATATAAAATAAAAAAAGGCGATACTGTTGAAGTGATAGCTGGAGAACAGAGCGGAGAACGCGGTGAAGTATTGTCTATAGACAGAGCAAAGGGAAGAGCTTTCGTAAAGAATATTAACATGATTAAAAAAACTATGCCTAAAAGTCAAGAGAATCAAAAAGGCGGTATAGTTGAGAAAGAAGCTTCTATACATATATCTAATCTTATGTTGGTTGACAAAGGCGGTAAAACTACTAGGGTTGGAAGAAAAGAAGTTGATGGAAAATTAAAAAGATATGCTAAAAAATCAGGCGAAGTTCTTGATAAGTAAGTAGGAGTTATTAAATATGTCAGTATTGAAAGATAGATATGAAAAAGAAATAAGACAATCTTTATTAAAAGATATGAATTTAAGCTCCTCTATGGCTATACCTAAAATAGAGAAAATTATTATCAATATGGGTATTACTCAAGCTGTAACAGATAAAAAATATGTTGACTCTGCTGTAGAAGAACTAAGTCAAATAGCAGGTCAGAGAGCTGTTATCACTAGAGCTAAAAAGTCTATAGCTAACTTCAAATTAAGACAAGGTATGCCTATAGGTTGTAGAGTAACTTTGAGAGGAGAAAGAATGTATGACTTCTTGGAAAGGTTAATATTTATAGCTTTACCAAGAGTAAGAGACTTCCAAGGTATTCCTAGAAGAGGTTTTGACGGAAGAGGTAATTACAATTTAGGTATAAAAGAGCATATTATATTCCCAGAAATAAGTTTCGACAAAACAGATGCTGTTAAGGGATTAAATATAACAATAGTAACAACTGCAGATAATGACGATATGGCTCGTACTTTATTAGAACGTATAGGTTTGCCATTTCGTGCTGCACCTAAAAGTCAGGAGAATAAATAATGGCTAGATTGGCACTTAAAGTTAAAGCTACAAAAAAACAAAAATATAAAACAAGACAATATAATCGCTGCCCTATATGTGGAAGACCTCGTGCTTATATAAGACAGTATAAAATGTGTAGAATCTGTTTTAGAGATTTAGCAAATAAAGGTTTAATTCCGGGCGTAACTAAGTCTAGTTGGTAATTTAAGGAGAGTATATAAATGAGCGTACATGATCCAATAGCAGATGCTTTAACTGTGATTAGAAATGGTTGTAGAGCAAAAAAAGAGAATGTAACTATACCTTTTTCTACAAAAATGGAAAATATACTTGCAATTTTGAAAAAAGAAGGGTATATTAATGACTTCAAAAAAGTAGAAGTAAAAGATAAAAATTTCTTCCGCATAGAAATAGATTTGAAATATTATGAGGGAAATTCTGTTATAGAAGGTATTCAAAGAGTATCAACTCCAGGTCTTAGAGTTTATACATCAGTAGATACTATTCCTCAAGTAAAAAATGGTTTCGGTATATCTGTAATCTCTACTAGTAAAGGTGTAATGACTGATAAAGAAGCTAGAAAAGAGAAAGTTGGCGGCGAAGTTTTATGTTATGTATGGTAATATAAATTGAGAGAGGGTATTTATAATGAGTAGATTATCAAATAAGCCTATAGCGATTCCTCAAGGCGTTGAAGTAAAAATTGACGGCCACAAAGTAGTCGTAAAAGGTAAAAGAGGGGAGTTGACAAGAGAGTTTTTTGATTATATAATACTTGAACTTGAAAATAATTCTCTTTGGGTTAAACCTCCTAAGATTGATAGCACTGATGAAGAAGCTATAAAAGAAAATAAAGCTAAGTATTCTGCTAAATTAGGTTTAGTTTGGAAACTTATTTCTAACATGATAGAAGGTGTTAATACTGGTTATAAAAAAGTATTACAATTAGAAGGTACAGGTTACCGTTCTAATGTTCAGGGAGATACTTTAACATTACAATTAGGTTTCTCTAGTGATGTAAAAATGAAAATCCCTGAGGGTATCAAAGTAACAGTAGAAAAAGACACTAAAATCATTATAGAAGGTAATGATAAAGAGAAAGTAGGCGAACTCGCTATGAATATTAAAAAGAAAAGACCTGTTGAGCCTTATAAAGGTAAAGGTGTAAGATTTGAAGGCGAGTATGTTAAAATGAAAGAAAGTAAAAAAGCTGCTAAGTAAGGGGTAAGCTATATGAGTTTAAGAGAAAAAATTAAAGCTCAACGTGAAAGAAGAAAGAGAAGTATACGTATAAAAATAGAAGGAAGTTCAAAGCGTCCTAGACTTACAGTTTATAAAAGTCTCAAATATGTATCTGCTCAAATAATAGATGATAGTAAAGGATTAACTTTAGTATCAGCATCTTCTCAAGAGAAAGATTTAAAAAGCGGTAAAAATGTAGATATAGCTAAAGAGATAGGTAAAGTATTAGCTACTAGAGCAAAAGAAAAAAATATTAGTGAAGTAGTGTTTGATAGAAACGGCTATATATATCATGGAAAAATAAAATCCTTAGCTGACGGTGCTCGTGAAGCAGGATTGAAATTTTAAGGAGTATAACCTTGGCACACGATAATAACGAAGAAAAAAGTATGTTTGAAGAGCGTCTAATAACTTTAAACAGAGTAGCTAAAGTTATGAAAGGTGGAAGACGTTTTAGATTTGCAGCTTTAATGGTTTTAGGTGATAAGAACGGACATGTTGGTTTAGGTTACGGTAAAGCAAATGAAGTACCTGATGCTATAAGAAAAGCTATAGAACAGGCTAAAAAGAATATGATAGAAGTGAACCTTAAAGGTGAAACTATTCCTCATAATACAGTTGGTGTATTTAGAAGCAGCAGAATAATAATGAAACCAGCTTCTAAAGGTACAGGAGTTATTTCAGGCGGTCCTGCACGTGCTGTATTAGAATTAGCAGGTGTAAAAAATATTCTTTCAAAATCTTTAGGTAATAACAATTCTATGAATTTAGCTAAAGCTACTTTTGAAGGTTTAAAATCTTTACAAACTGTTCAAGATATGGCTAATAAAAGAGGAATTAGTGTTGACCAGATTTATGGGAGGGCTGAATAATGGCTAAAGTTGTAATAACATTAGTTAAATCTCCTATAGGCTATGAAAAGTCTCAAAGAGATACTGTTGTAGCTTTAGGTTTCAAGAAGAGAAGAAGAGTTGTAGAACATGAAGCAACTCCTCAAATAAATGGAATGATTAATAAAATATCACATCTTTTAAAAGTAGAGTATAAGTGAGGGCTAGAGAATGGCACAGGAAAATACAAAAATATTAAGAGCTCCAAAAGGATCGAGCAAAAATCGTCATAGAGTAGGACGCGGACAAGGTTCTGGTTGGGGTTGTACTGCAGGAAGAGGTGATAAAGGTGCTCAGTCTCGTGCGGGTTACAGCAGAAGAGCTGGTTTTGAAGGCGGACAGATGCCTTTACATAGAAGAATTCCTAAAAGCGGTTTCACTAATGCTGCTTTCAAAAAGTCTGTAGATGTTATCAATGTTGGAGACTTAGATTCATTAGGTTCTAACGAAATATCTAGAGAAGCTTTAGTTAAATTAGGTTATTTATCTTCTACTAAAGATTATATAAAACTTCTTTCTATGGGTGAAGTAAAAAGTGCTATTACTATTACCGTTGATCTTGCTAGCAAAAAAGCTATAGAAAAGATTGAAAAATCTGGCGGTAAAGTTATAATACATGAACGTAAAAAATATATTAGAGAAAAGAAATAAGGTTGTTTATAAATGTTTAAGTCATTAACTAATATATTTAGAGTACCAGAATTAAGAAGCAGGATACTGTTTACAGTTCTTGCTATTTTGGTATATAGAATAGGCAGTCATATTCCAACTCCAGGTATAGACCCAACTGCTCTTTTGGGCTTTTTATCATCAGCTCAAGGCGGCGGCGGTCTTTTAACTATTATGGATTTATTTTCTGGCGGTGCTTTGTTTAGATTTTCTATATTAGCACTTGGAATTATGCCTTATATATCCGCTTCTATCATCATGCAGCTTTTAGGTGTTGTTATACCAGCACTTGAGAGAATGCAAAAAGAAGGTGAAAGCGGTCGTAAAAAAATTAACCAATATGTTAGATATCTAACACTTGGTCTTTGTGTGGTTCAATCTGCAGCTATGGCTAGCTGGATTCAAAGTATAAATGAAGGTGCTATGATATTTATGAGACCTGGTTTAGGTTTTATACTTCTCGTAGTGATTACAGCTACTACTGGTACCATGTTCTTAATGTGGCTAGGTGACCAAATTACAGAACGCGGCCTTGGTAATGGTATATCTGTAATAATTTTCGCTGGTATTGTTGCTCGTATTCCTGCAGGATTCTATGATGTTATACAGAAAAAAGATACTGATTACTTAAACTCATTAGTAATAGTTCTTTTCTTTATAATATTTGCTATAGTGATATTCTGCGTAGTTTATGAAGAGAGCGGACAAAGAAGAATACCTGTTCAATATGCTAAGAGAGTTGTAGGAAGAAAGGTTTTTGGTGCACAATCTACTCATATACCTTTCAAGATTAACCCATCTGGCGTTATACCTATAATATTCGCATCTGCTTTGATGGCTATTCCAGCACAGATTGCTAGTTTAACAAGAGGTGTTCAATGGAGATGGTTGGACGCTTTGCTTAGATTTTTCTCTTATGGAAGCTGGGCTTATATAATTCTTTATTGTCTTTTGGTTATTATGTTTGCCTATGTTTATACATCTGTACAATTTAATCCAGATGATATAGCAGAGAATCTTAAAAAACAAGGCGGATTTATTCCTGGTTATAGACCTGGTACACAAACTGCTGAATATCTTAAAACAGTATTAAGCAGAATAACAATAGGCGGTTCATTATTCTTGGCTGCTATTGCTGTGTTCCCAGATTTAATGTCTAAGATTCCTGTATTTGCTCCTTTCAAAGGAACTAACAATTCTTTGGTTTATTTGATGGGCGGTACATCTGTAATGATTAGTGTAAGTGTTGCTGTTGAATTATTAAAACAAATAGAGTCTTACTTACAGATGCATAATTATGATGGTATATTGAAGAAGTCTAAGGTGAGAAGGTAATTAATATGGCAGAGAAAGAAAATATAGAGGTAGAAGGTACAGTAGTAGAGCCTCTTCCTAATGCTACTTTTAGAGTAGAGTTAGAGAATGGTCATAAGATATTGGCACATATTTCTGGAAAGATGCGTATGAACTTTATTCGTATACTTCCCGGAGATAAAGTAACTATAGAAATGTCGCCCTATGATTTAACAAAGGGTAGAATAATTTATCGTTATAAGTAAAATAATGGAGAACATTTAATATGAAAGTAAAAAGTTCGGTAAAAAAACGTTGTAATGACTGTCAAATAGTAAGAAGAAAAGGCGTAGTTAGAGTCATATGTAAGAAAAACCCAAGACATAAACAAAAACAGAAGTAATTAATTTAAGGAGATAATTAGTATGGCACGTTTAATGGGTGTTGAAATAAGAAATAATAAAAGAATAGAAATCGCCCTAACAGATATATATGGTATAGGACGTACTTTAGCACATGTAATTTGTGATAAGGCTAATATAGATTATTCTATAAAAGCTAAAGACCTTACAGATGCTCAAATTACAGCTTTAAGAGATGCAATAGAAGCCACAACTAAAGTGGAAGGAGATTTGCGTACAGAGCTTTTTAATAATATTAAACGTTTAAAAGATATTCACTCATATCGCGGAATGCGTCATATAAAAAGACTTCCAGTACGCGGTCAGAGAACAAGAACTAACTCTCGTAACGCTAGAGGCGGCGGAGCAAGAAAAGCTATAGCTGGTAAGAAAAAAGCACCAGGTAAGAAGTAAAAAATAAACTTTAATGGGGGAGAATAGTGGCTACTCAAAAAGGTAAAAAAACACTAAAAGATAAAAAAATAAAAAAAGATAGAAAAGTGGAAGCTTTTGGTATAGTGCATATAAAAGCTAGCTTTAATAATACAATAGTTACTATCACTGACAGAAACGGTGATACTTTATCTTGGGCTAGTGCTGGCTTAGATGGAGAATATAAAAGCAGTAAGAAATCTACTCCATTTGCTGCACAGGTTGCTAGTGAGAAGGCATCTAAAAAAGCTTATGAGATGGGTGTAAGAGAAGTTGAAGTTTATGTAAAAGGTCCTGGTATGGGCAGAGAAAGCTCAATCAGAGCTGTAGAAGCTGCAGGATTAAAAGTAAAACTTATTAAGGATGTTACACCAATGCCTCATAATGGTTGCCGTCCTCAAAAAAGAAGAAGAATATAATTAATTGGGAGATAAATAATTATGGCTAGATATAGAGATGCAAGCTGCAGATTATGCCGCCGTGAAAAAATGAAACTTATGCTTAAAGGTGATAGATGTCTTACGGCTAAATGTGCTATAACAAAAAAAAGAGAAGTTCCAGGTCCTACTAACCGTAAAATGAAACAATTGTCAGAATACGGTATTCAGATGAGAGAAAAACAAAAAGTTAAACGTATTTATGGAATATTAGAAAAACAATTCAGAAACTATTATCATGAGGCTAACCGTGTAGCTGGTGTTACTGGTGAAAACTTGCTCAGATTATTAGAGCTTCGCCTTGATAATGTTGTTTATAGACTTGGTCTTGCTAAAAGCAGAGCTCAGGCTAGACAATTCGTACAACATGGTTTCATTAATGTTAATGGAAAAACTATGTCTGTACCTTCTTATAGTATGAAAGTTGGAGATAAGGTTTCTTTCTCTCAGAGAGGAAATTCTATTACTCAAGTAAAAGAATTGCTTGATGGTTTAAAAAGTGAATATGTTCCTGCTTGGTTAAGTTTAGATTTGTCTGCTAAACAAGGTGAAATAGTAACATTACCAATAAGAGAGCATATAGAGTATCCTATTAATGAACAGCTCATTATTGAGTATTATTCTAAGTAATGGAACTCTTTGATAAGGGGTATTGAAAGAATGGCATTAAAAGAAATATTAGAATCTATTAGACATCCGCATAGAGTTACATTTGAAGCTAGAGATTTAACTCCTAATTATGGTAAATTTGTAGCACAGCCTTTTGAAAGAGGATATGCCACTACTATTGGAAATGCTCTAAGAAGAGTATTATTATCATCTATACCTGGATATGCTATCACTGCTATCAAAATAGATGGCGTTACTAATGAATTTGAAAATGTTCCTGGTATGAAAGAAGACACAATAGTAATGATTATGCATCTTAAAAATGTTGTGGTAGCTCTTCCTGAAAATGTTGATGCTAAAACTATACATATTAAAAAAGAAGGTCCTTGTACAGTTACTGCTGCTGATTTCGCTTCTGCTGATGCTGATGTATCTGTATTTAATCCTGAACATCATATTGCTACTATAGCTGAAGGTTATACTTTTGAAATGGATGTTCAGATAGAATCAGGTTATAACTATGTGCCTGCTGAAGTTAATATGGAGTTGCTTGAAGATGTGAATGCTATAGCTATAGATGCTATATATTCTCCTATAGTAAGTGTTAAATTTGCTGTTGATGATGTTAGAGTGGGTCAGCGTATAAATTATTATGGTAAACTTACTTTAGAAATAGAAACTAAAGGTAATATTGCCCCTGAAAAAGCTCTATCTTGGGCAGCTAAATTACTTAGAGATAATCTCACTCCTTTTATGCTTCCTGAAGAGGCTAATGGTGATGATGAAAAAATCGAAGAAACTCCTAAAGATTCTGTACTTGATTCTTTAAAAGATAAACATGTTGAAGAAGTTGAGTTTTCTGTTAGAACTGCTAATTTCTTGATATCTTCTGATCTTAAAACTTTAGATAAAGTTGCTCTTAAAACTGATGCTGATTTGTTAAGATTAATTGGTGCTAATGAAATGATTATAGAAGAGATTAAAGAAAAGCTTGCAGAATATAATGCTCATCTTGGTATGAGAGGCTAATAAAATTAAGGATAATGTATGAGACATAGAGTTACTGTTAAAAAATTTAATAAAACTAGTGCCCACAAAAAGGCTATGTTTAACAATATGATAACTTCTCTTTTCAAATATGAGAAAATTGAAACTACTAAAGAGAAAGGTAGAGCTTTAAAACAATTAGCTGATAAGTTAATTTATAGAGCTAAAGTTGATAATGTTCATAATAGAAGATTAGTTTCTAAATATGTAAAAGATAAAGCAATACTTGCTAAACTTTTCAAAGATATCGCTCCTAAATATGTTAACAAAAATGGAGGATTTGTAAGAAAAATCTTATCATACAAAAGATTTGGTGACGGAGCTGATATGTGTATTGTGATGTTATGCGATTCTGATAGCTCATCTGCTAATAAAACTGAAGCAAAATAAAAAATAATTTTAATAATTTAAAATAATAATCGTTTATTAATCTAATTATATATAAACAAAAGTAAATTTTATGTGTTGGTTATAGTTTTTATAGACTATAACTTACATATAAGGTTTATGGAGGTTCCTTATGTCTGAAGATAACAATTTAGAGTTTTCTGCTGATGAAAATGTTGTGCCTTTGAAGAAGGTAAGAAAAGTAAGAAAAGTTGTTAGAAAGGTTGTTGCTAAAGTTCAAGAAGAAGAAAAAGAAGAAATTCCTACTACTAATGATGAAGATAATAATAAAGAGGAAGAGAATAGTAATAAAATTCAAAGACCTTTTGATGTACTTTATATTAGCCAATTAAGTGTTTTAACTTTTGACGAATTAATAGATTTTGCTGAAAACTACGGCATTAAGAAAGATACTAACAGCAATTTAAGAAGACAGGAATTAATGCATTTAATAGTAAAATCTCATATTAATTTAGAAGGTAAAGTTGTTGCAGAGGGTACTTTAGAAACTTTGCAAGACGGATTTGGTTTCTTACGTTCTAAAAACACAAATTATTTAGTAGGTTCTGATGACATATATATATCTCCTGCACAAATTAGGCTTTTCGGACTTAGAACAGGAGACGTTATTAGCGGAGAAGTAAGACCTCCTAAAGATAATGCAGGTGAAAAGTTTTTTGCTTTGCTTAGAATAGAATCTGTTAATGGCGAAAAACCTGATAATTTGCATAGAAGACCTTTATTTGATAAACTCACACCAATATTTCCTAATGAAAGAATTAATTTAGAGTTTGCTCCAAATAAAATTTCTACTCGTATTATAAACTTAGTATCTCCTATAGGTAAAGGCCAGAGGGGATTAATAGTAGCACCTCCTAAAGCTGGTAAAACTATGATGCTTCAAGAGATTGCTAATGCTATATGTAAAAACTATCCTGATATTAAACTTTTCATTCTTCTTATAGATGAGCGTCCTGAAGAGGTTACTGACATGAAAAGACAAGTTCCAGAGGCTGAAGTTATAGCTTCTACTTTTGATGAACTTCCAGAGAAGCATTGTCAAGTTTCAGAGATGGTATTAGAGAAGGCTAAGAGATTAGTTGAAAATAAACATGATGTTGTAATTATATTAGATTCTATAACAAGACTTTCAAGGGCTTACAACTTAGTAGTGCCTGCAAGCGGTAAGGTATTAACAGGAGGTGTAGATTCTAATGCACTTCATAAACCTAAAAAATTCTTCGGTGCTGCACGTAATATAGAAGAGGGCGGCTCTCTTACAATAATTGCTTCTGCTTTAGTTGATACTGGAAGTAAGATGGACGATTATATTTACGAAGAGTTTAAGGGTACTGGTAATATGGAGCTTCATTTAGAGAGGAAGTTTGCTAATAGAAGAATATTCCCTGCTATTGATATTGATTCTTCTTCTACTAGAAGAGATGATTTACTTCTTAATGAGGAAGAGCTTGCTAAGATGAATCTTGTTAGAAGCGTTCAGGGTCAGGGTATCAATATTGATGAATATGACTTTATTGAGAAGATGATAGCTAAAATGAAAAATACTAAAGATAATTCTGAGTTTTTAAAGTTATTAAACTCATGAGGTTTTAATATAAATGTCTGACAAATATGATGATGAGAGGCTATTTAAATTTTTTGTAGAGCATGGATATTTTCCTAGAGATTATGAAGAAAATAAAGTGCTAAAAAAAGATATTGAAACATCAAATAGAAATACTCTTAATCATTCAGCTAAAAACGAAGAACATAAAGAAACCCTTAAAGATAATATAACGAATAATTATACTGTAAGTGAAGAAGAAAGACTTTTATTTATAAATGCTATTAAAAACCTTGATTGCAGCAATCATTCAAAAAAAGAGCTTCCAAAAAAGAATATCAAATTTAAGCCAAAAGTAAAAAATGCCGTTCCAAAAGAAAGAATAGATTTGCATGGTCTTACAGCTGATAGGGCATTAATTGAGGTAAAGCATTTTATTGGTGAATGTAAAAAAAATAAAATAAGCCCAATACTTATAATACATGGAAAAGGATTTGGAAGCGAAAATAAAATACCAGTATTAAAAAACACAGTCGAATATTATATTGCTACAGAAGGAAAGCCTTATATAAAGTATGCTTCAGATGCTCCGAGGGAATTAGGAGGCTCTGGTGCTAAAATAATTTATTTGAATTTGTAATTAGATGTACTATATACTGAAAATTTTTAAATTTGTCAAAATATTGTTTTTATGTTTTTATTTGTGGTGGCTTTTCCCCCACACCCCCACTTCTTTTATTTGTATAAAAGAAGCAAAAGAACTGCATTTGATGAAGTCCACAGCATCTAATACTAAATTCAGGTTTTATACTACATTTAATATATATCTCTAATATATAAAACCAAAAAACTTGCACTTTTTGGTTCTTTTTGCTGCGGGAAAAAGAACAACAAAAAAGTGGATAAAAAATTATTATTCTAATATATATTAAAAATTTTGACTCTTTTATTTTAGTTATTTGCAGGGCTTTGCCCCGCACCCCAGTTCTTTTTGTGGCCAAAAGAACCAAAAAGACTGCAATTTTTTAGCTAAAAATATTGGTATTATCTTTTTATATATTCCTAGGATATTAGATATAGCACTTGCACTTTTGCGAAGCGTGCCCGAAGGGAGAAAACTTTGACGAAGTCCACACCGCGTAGCGGCGTGAAAAAGTTGATAAAACTTTTATAAAAATATATAAATTGACAAAATATAGTTGTTTAGGTATATACTAATAAATTGACAAACTAACTCTATTTTGTTAAAATATAAAAACATACATTAATTTGGATTTTTTGATGGATAAAAATTATAAAGTAATAGCAAGAAAATATCGTCCGCAAACTTTTGAAGAGGTAATAGGGCAGGAACATATCACAAAAACAATATCTAAAAGTATAGCACAAAAAAAAATAGCACATGCCTATCTTTTTTCTGGTGCTCATGGTGTAGGTAAAACTTCTCTTGCAAGAATTATAGCAAAAGCCTTAAACTGTGTTAATGGTCCTACAGATAAACCATGCGGAGTTTGTCCTTCTTGTACTCAAATAGAAAACGGTACTCCTTTAGATGTTATTGAAATAGACGGTGCAAGCAATAGGGGTATAGAAAATATAAGAACAATAATAGAAAATGTACGCATATCGCCTGTTGCTGGTAAATATAAAGTATATATTATAGATGAGGTTCACCAGATTACTAATGAAGCTTTTAATGCTTTACTTAAAACATTAGAAGAGCCGCCTGCCCATGTTGTATTTATACTTGCTACTACCGAAGCAGACAGAGTACTTCCTACAATAAGAAGCCGATGTCAGCAGTATATTTTTAAGTCTTTGGGTATAGAAGATTTAGAGAAGATTCTTAAGGGTATTTTAGACAAAGAAAATATTGCATATGATGATGAGGCTATATTTTTGATAGCAAAACAGGCTAGAGGTTCTGTTCGTGATAGTGAAACGATATTAGAAAAGATGATAGCCTATACTGCAGACAAGAAGCATATTACTAGTGGTGATGTTATAGCTGTGGTTGGGGGTAATAATTTTTCTTTTGTTAAAGATTTTTTTGATATAATGATTTCAAAAGACAAAAAAAATTATTTTCAATTTGTTAAAAAGCTTTTTGAAGAGTCTGTAGACCAAAGAACATTCATTAATAATTTAATTGAATATATGCGTGTTGTGCTAATGATAAAAAGCGGTATTGATGATATTAAATTATTAGAGATAACAGAAAATGAGAGAGATGATTTAAAAACTTTTGCTAACAATTACAGCGATGATGAGATTGAGCGTATACTTGATTATATATTAAATGTAGAAGAGCGTATAAGAAATGCTTCTAATGCGAGAGTGATATTTGAGATGCGTATGCTTTTGCTTCTTGATACAGATAATTTGATTCGCCCTGTAGACATTATATCTTCAAGCAATGTTCAAACTGTTTCTGACACTAATAAAGACTATGGGCTTAGTAATGATAATATTCAAAAACCTAAAGAAATTAATAATGCTCCTAAACCAGCATATGATGTTCCTCTTAGTCCGAATGACAAAAGGCATATATTCTACAATAAAATTCTTTCATATGTTGAAACAGAAAGCCCAACAATATATTCTTTGTTATCTCAAGGAAATCCAATAGAAAGTAAAGGTGCAACATTAATAGTAGCTATTCCAGAACATATTTACGATATGGTTCAATCTGATAAAAGAATATCAGCATTAATAGCAAGTGCGATACCAAGATTTACAAAAAATAAAGATGTAGCTATACAGTTTCAAAAGGCAGTAGAAGGCAATATGATAGATAAATTAAAAACCCGTCTTCAGGCAACAGAGGTTGACGAGAGTTTTTTATAATAAATAAATGATAAATAAAAAAGAGCCTATAGTATTTCTATAAGCTCTTTTTATTTTTTAATCTTTTTTAGAATCTCACACCTAATTGTGCTCCCAAATCTACACTAGAAAGTTTGAAATTATGACTTTTACTTTCCATAAACGGTATATCATAAGCAATATAAATACCTGCTGTTAAATTAAGCGGTAATATAAAATCAAGCATAACTTTTACATAAGGTATAAAAGGCTTATTAAACTCTTTATAAATATTCTTTGTATCATACATACTTGCCTGACCTATGCCGTCAGCACCATCTCTTTGATACATAAGACCTGCTATAGGAAACTTGAATCCTCCTCCAACTCCTAAAGATACAAATCCAATATCAATTCTAGGCAATAATCCTAAATTAAAACTATCAAAAGAAGCACCATATTTTCCGCTTTGAGATTTTAATCCAAAAGCAAATACATCTTTCTGATACCCAATATCAAAACCAATTCCTAAACCTATATTGCTAATTCCAAAATAATATCCAGGTATAACATGTATTCCAAATTCAAAACCAGCATCAGCCTTAGTATATTTTGAAGCATCAGTACCAGTATAAGTACCCAAACTAAATCCAAAAGGAAGAAGAACATTTACTTCAAAACCTGTCTTTGCCATCAAATTTCCGCTTAATCCAATTACTATTAAGCTCGCAATTATCACTATTTTTTTCATTTTGTATAGTCCTTTATATTGTATGTACTATTTTTTATAGTCGGCAATAGTGATAATCTATTTATAATAAAAAAACTATTAAAAAAAGGAATACATATTATTAAATATGCATTCCTTAAATATTATTTTTAATTAATTTTTATTAGAATTTTAATCCAATTTCTCCGCCTAAATCAAATGAAGACATTTTAATATTATTATTAGGGTCTTTATATTCTACCAAAGGTATATCATAAGAAGCATATATACCTAAAACTAGGTTATAAGGCAATAAGAAATCAACAACCCCTTTTACATAAGGTATATAAGGATTTTTAAAAGTATCTTTAAGTCTTTTATAATCATATCCTTGAGAAGTGTATCCTCCGTCACTTTCTCTAAAGTAACTGCTTCCTGCTAAAGGTATTTTTACACCAGCACCAACACCTATTGATACAAACCAAACATCTATTCTAGGAAGTATTCCTACCATTAAGCTATCGAAAGTTAATCCGCCTTTTGATTTTTCATCAATAACTGCTTTGAAAGCAAACACATCTCTGTTATATCCTAAATCTAATCCTAAACCAAATGATAAATTATCAAACCCAAAATAATATGCAGGCTGTAAATGAATACCAAATTCAAATCCTGTATCAGATTTTACATGTTGAGCCTCATTTCCGCTGAAACTGCTGAAGCTTGCTCCAAGAGGTATCATTAACCCTAAACCAAATCCTGTTTTAGCCATAAGTCCGCTGCTTATGCTTATTGCTAATATACTTGTTATTATAATTAATTTTTTCATTTTATTCTTTCTCCTAAAAAATTTGTATCTATATAATACTAAATTATAGTCATTAAGAAAAATAAACTATATAATAATTTGTTTATTTATTCTCTATGCTATAATGTTATTTGAATTATTAATTTTTCATATTGTAAGAGTATTCTAACTTTTTTGCAAGTTATTTTTTGTATTTTTTAACTTTCGACTAAATTGTTAAAAAGTACAAAAATGATAAAATATGATTGCAATAAATGGTAATTAGTTGTATTTTTTAATTTAGCAGAATTAACTTTTAATAAAAAATATAATTAAATAAAAGGTTTCAAATATGCAAGAAAAAATAAATGAACTTAAGAAAAGAAAAGAAAAGATAGAAGAGGCTGGCGGTAAAGAAAAAAACGAAGAACGTCATGCTAAAGGTAAATTAACAGCAAGAGAACGTATATTGCATCTTTTAGACGAAGGCACTTTTTGCGAGATTGATGCTTTTATAGAACATAGATGCAGTGATTTTGGTATGGAAAAAAATAAAGTAGCAGGCGAAGGTGTAGTTACAGGATACGGTAAAATTAACGGCAGACAAGTATGTGTATATGCTCAAGATTTTACAGTGATAGGCGGTTCATTAGGACAAATGCATGCTGCTAAAATTTGTAAAGTACAAGATATGGCAATAAAATTAGGCTGCCCTTGTATTGGTATTAACGATTCAGGCGGGGCTAGAATACAAGAGGGTATTGATTCATTAAGAGGTTATGGTGATATTTTCTATAGAAATGTACAGGCTTCTGGTGTAATTCCTCAAATATGTGTAATAATGGGACCTTGTGCGGGAGGAGCTGTTTATTCTCCTGCTTTGATGGACTTTATACTTATGACTGATAAAACTGCTAATATGTTTATTACTGGTCCTCAGGTTGTAAAGGCTGTAACAGGCGAACAGGTTTCTGCAGAAGAGCTTGGAGGAGCTTTTGTTCATAGCAAGACTTCTGGTGTTGCTTCTTTAATGTTCCCTGATGAGATATCTACTTTAGAAGGTGTTAAAAAATTACTTTCTTATATACCTCAAAATAATTTGGAAGATGTGCCTTTAGAAAATACTAATGATGACCCTAATAGAAATGATGAGGAGTTATCAAACATACTTCCAGACAGTCCTAATAAGCCTTATGATATAAAAGAGATTATAAAAAGAGTAGTTGATAATGGAGAGTTTTTTGAGCTTCAGCCTTTATTCGCTACTAATATAGTTATATGTTTTGCACGTCTTGACGGTAAATCTGTTGGTATAATAGCTAATCAGCCTAATTCTATGGCAGGCGTACTTGATATTAATGCAGCAGATAAAGCGGCTCGTTTCATTCGTTTCTGCGATAGTTTTAATATTCCATTGGTTACATTGGTTGATACTGCAGGATATTTACCTGGTGTAGGTCAGGAGCATAATGGAGTTATTAGACATGGTGCTAAACTTTTATATGCTTATTCTGAGGCTACTGCTCCAAAGATTACTCTTATTATAAGAAAGTCATACGGCGGAGCTTATATAGCTATGTGTTCTAAACATTTAGGTGCTGATATGGTTTATGCTTGGCCTTCTGCTGAGATTGCTGTTATGGGACCTGATGGTGCGGCTAACATTATATTTAAAAAAGAAATAGATAAAGCTGAAGACCCTAAGAAAATGAGAGCTGAAAAGATAGAAGAATACAAAAAAGAGTTTGCTAATCCTTACAGAGCTGCTGTTAGAGGATATGTTGATGATGTAATAGAGCCTGAATATACTAGAAGCTATCTTATTAATGCACTTCATTTATTAGTAAGTAAGAGAGAGACTAGACTTCCTCGCAAACATGGTAATATACCTTTGTAATTTTATATTGTAATTATAATAAAAGGAGTAAATAAATTATGGATCATAATGCTGCTATTACAATATTTGGTATAATATCTGTTTTAATTGTCGCTTTAGTTTTTTATGTTTTGGCTTTATTTTTGGGTATCATTTTTAAGTCAAGAAACACAAAAAAAGAAGAAGAGATTAGCAAGGTTGTAGAAGAGAGTAAAACTAAAGAAGAAGATTTATTAGATGACAGCGAGCTTGTAGCGGCTATTACTGCTTCTATCACTGCTTATAGCGGTAATTCTAAATTTGTAATAACTTCAATAAAAGAGTCTAAAACTCCTGTATGGGGTATGGCTGACAGAATAAGATAAAATAAAAAAATATAAAAATAATTTAGGAGATAAATGATGATTAAAAATTATAAAGTAACTGTTAATGGAAAAAGTTATGATGTATCTGTTGAAGAGATAAGAAATGAGTCTGTTGCTTCAAATAAAGTTTTATCTACTGCTGTTAATAATGCTGTAAGTAATCAGGCAGTAAATACAAAAGCTTCTGCACCAGTTGCAAAACCAGCAGCTGCTGCTGTAAAAGCTCCTGCTATAGATGAGAATGCTATATCTGTAAAAGCTACTATGCCTGGAACTATATTATCATTTAATGTTGCTATAGGAGATAAGGTAACAGAGGGTCAGGTTGTTGCTGTATTAGAAGCTATGAAGATGGAAAATGAACTTACTGCTCCTGCTTCTGGAGAGGTTATATCTATACATGTTGAGAAAGGTTCATCTGTTGTAGAAGGTCAAGTGATATTGCAGATTAAGTAATGTAGTTTTGAGAGGTGAATATGAATAATGCTTTAGGGTTGGATTTTAACTATTTATTTGCTGGTTTTTATCCGCCGTCTTTTTCTCAAATAATAATGATATTGATAGGTGCTTATTTAATTTATATGTCTATATATTATAATAAGAAACCTTTACTTCTTTTGCCTATGGGTGTTGCTATACTAGCTGCTAATATGCCTTTGCCTAAAATAACTGAAGATGTTATTAATGGTTTTTTGGGTATGATATATAATGGTGCTAGCAGCGGTGTTTATTCTGTGCTTGTATTTTTCGCAGTTGGAACTATGATAGATTTAGGTCTTGTGCTTGCTGACCCTAAAAACTTTTTTATAGGTGCTAGTTCTCAGATTGGTATATTTGTTGTGTTTTTTATGATTAGCAATTTAATGGGTTCTGATGCGGCTGCTGCTACTTCTATTATAGGTGCTGCTGACGGTTCTTTAGCTATGTATATGACTACTTTGGTAACTGATGCTAGATATTTTGCTCCTATTGTGATGGCATCATATCTTTATATGGAGCTTTTACCTATATTACAGATTGGTGTTACTAAGTTTTTAACTACAAAAAAAGAAAGAACTATATCTATGTCATATTTAAGACATGTTTCAAGGGGAGAGAAGATTATATTTGCGGTAATCGCTATGAGTCTTTGCGGTATATTTTTAGCTAACTCATTCCCGCTTATAGCTGCACTTCTTTTTGGAAGTATTTTAAGAGAATCTGATATTATTAAGAACTTCTCTGTTACTTTACAGAAATCTTTAACAGGTATTCTTACTATGCTTATTGGTATAGCTATAGGTTCTTCTGCTTCTGCTGATACTTTTATATCTTTAAGCACTATATTAATATTTGTATTTGGTTTTGTATCATTAATATTAAATACTGTAATAGGTGTTATAGTTGCTAAGATTATTAATGTACTTACAGGCGGCAAGGTTAATCCTATAATAGGTTCTGCAGGGCTTAGTGCTTTCCCAGTGCCTGCTTGGGGTGCTCATATATATGGACAGGAAAATAGCTCTTCAAACTGTTTGCTTCTTCATGCTATGGCAGTTAATATTTCTGGTATCATTTCTGGAGCTATAACTGTTGGTATATTTCTTACTTTTTTCCATAATTGATATATATTGTTTTTTTATATAAATTTTTAGAACAGAGTTATTAAACACTCTGTTCTAATTATTATATAATTATCCTTTTATAAATACATCTTTACCAAACCATTTAGTAGATATTTCTGCAGCCTTTCCATCGGCTCTCATATCATCTAAAGCTTTATCGATAGCATTCAATAATTCTGTATCTGTTTTTCTAAGCCCTACACTAAGATATTGAGAGGTAATAGGCTTATCTTCTAATAATGTAAAATCAGCATTCTCTTTAGATATATAATAACGAGCAACAATCTCATCTACTATCACAGCATCTATTCTTTTAGCTTCCAAATCCAAAAAAGCATTAACATAAGAATCATACTGTCTAATCTCTTTAATTTCTTTACTTACAGGATCGTTTACTAATGTTTCATAATTACTGCTTCCGCTTTGCACACCTACTATTTTCCCTTTTAAATCTTCTTTGCTATTAATATCATCTCTATCAGAATATTTTGCTATCATAAGCATATTGTAAAGATATGGTTTAGTGAAATTAACTTGCTGTTTTCTGCTTTCATTAACTGCAAATCCATTCCATATAACATCAACATCTCCTTTCTTTAAGCTTAATATAGCACTAGACCAATCTATAGGCTTAGCCTCAAGCTCCACTCCCAAACGATTAGCAACTTCCCTAGCTAAATCTATATCAAAGCCAACTATCTCTCCATTATCATCTCTAAACCCCATAGGAGCTAAAGTGTCATCTAAACCTAATACTAGTTTTCCATTCTCTTTTACTTTTTGTAGAGAATTATCTGCTGAAGATACTTCAGTATTTTGTGTTTGAGTTTTTGAGCAAGATATAGCAAAAATAAATATAAAGAATAAAGTTATTATACGTTTCATTGTTTTTCTCCTATTTTTTTAATAATTTTTTAATTAATATATATAATACGAACCTAATAAAAAATAATCTTAATTAATACTTATAAAAAATTATTAATGATGATGATACCTAGGAGAATAGTTTTTTAATAATTGCATTGTATAAAAGTTATTATTCATTTTTAAACTCCTATTTTATTTAATTTTAATGCTGCTATATTAGCCTATATTGAATTATAATTATCCTCTTACAAATACATCTTTACCAAACCATTTAGTAGATATTTCGGCAGCTTTTCCATCATCTCTCATATCATCTAAAGCTTTATCAATAGCATTCAATAATTCTGTATCTGTCTTTCTAACTCCAACTCCAAATGATTTAGCTGTAATTGGGTATTCTTCTAAAAGTTCAAAATCAGCATTCTCTTTAGATATATAATAACGAGCAACAATCTCATCTACTATCACAGCATCTATTCTTTTAGCCTCTAAATCTAAAAAAGCATTAGCATAAATATCATATTGTCTAATTTCTTTAGTTTCTTTGCTTATAGGGTCAGCTTCTAATGATTCATAATTGCTGCTTCCTGTTTGTACTCCTAATATTTTTCCTTTTAAATCATCTTTAGTTTTAATATCATCTCTGTCAGCATTTTTCACTATCATAAGTCTGTTATTAAGATATGGTTTAGTAAAATTAACTTGCTCTTTTCTAGTTTCATTAATAGCAAATCCATTCCATACCACATCAACATCTCCTTTCTTTAAGCTCAATACGACGCTAGACCAATCTACAGGTTTAGCCACCAACTCCACCCCGAGGCGGTTTGCAACTTCTTTGGCTAAGTCTATATCAAAACCAACTATATTTCCTTCTTCATCTCTAAAACCCATAGGGGCAAAAGTGTCATCTAAACCTAATACAAGTTTTCCGCTTTCTTTCACTTTTTGTAAAGAATTATCTGCGGCAGAAGATGCTTGTGATTCATTTTGTGTTTTTGAGCAAGATATAGCAAAAATAAATATAAAGAATAAAGTTATTATACGTTTCATAGTTTTCTCCTGTTTTTTAAATTTTTAAATTCATAAATTATAATTTTTAAATAAATTTTTTTTCTTAAGTTAATAAATATAATATTGTTTTAAAATTGATGTTTATAAAGCAAAAAGAAATTATTGATGATGATGATGTTTAGGAGAATATTGTTTTAAGAATTGAACTTTGAAAAAGCATTTGCTGTTATTCATTTTTTTATCTCCTATTTTTTTGAATTATTTGTTTTTTTATTATTTATTTAATGGAGGCTTTATATTGTTTTTTAGCCCCCATTAATTTTTTGTTATTTTACAACGATGTCTTTACCAAACCATTTAGTAGAAATCTCTGCTGCTTTTCCATCAGCTCTCATATCATCTAAAGCTTTGTCAACAGCATTTAATAATTCTACATCATTTTTTCTAAAACCTATACCATAAAGCTCTTCAGTTAATGGGCTATTTTCTACAACCTCAAAATTAACATTTTCTTCAGCTATATAATAACGTGCTGCTACTTCATCTATTACAACAACATCTATTCTCTTAGCTTGTAAATCTAAGAAAGCATTAACATTAACATCATAAGGTCTAACCTCTTTAGCCTCTTTGCTAATAGGGTCAGCTTCTAATGCTTCCTGATTGCTTCCAACCTGTACACCTAAAACTTTTCCTTTCAAATCTTCTTTGCTGTTAATATCTTTTCTGTCAGAAGATTTTACTATTATAAGTCTGTTATTAAGATATGGCTTAGAGAAATTAATTTGCTGTTTTCTAGTTTCATTTATTGTAAAACCATTCCATAGCATATCAACATCACCTTTGTTTAAGCTTAATATACCGCTTGCCCAATCTATAGGCTTAACTTCTAATTTTACTCCCAAACGATTAGCTACTTCCTGAGCTAAATCTATATCAAAACCAACTACATTTCCAGCCTCATCTCTAAAACCCATAGGTGCAAAAGTATCATCTAATCCTAATACCAATTTGCCTTTTTCTTTTACTTTTTGTAGAGAGTTATCAGCTCCTGCTTGAGTGTTTTGCGTTTCTGTTTTTGAACAAGATATAGCAAAAATAATCATAGAAAATAAAATTAATATACGTTTCATAGTTTTTTCCTCCTAAGTTAAATAATTTTTTTTAAAATTAATCTATATAAACGTAATAAAAAAATAATGTTTTTAAAATTGTTTTTTATATTTGTTTATCAAAGAAATGATTATTGATGATGATGGTGATGTTTAGGAGAAAAGAATTGTGATAATTGAAGTGTAGAAAAATACATCTTATTCATTTTTATCTCCTAATTTGATTTTCTTACTATTAATTGTAATACTATTTACAAAAATGTCAATAGATATTATATATATTTTTATGTTTTTTTATTAAATTTTTATAAAAAATTATATAGATATTAAGTTTTTGGCATCTATTGCTTCAGTATAATTAGAATCTATCTCTATAGCTTTATTGAAGTTTTCTAATGCTGATTTTCTATTTCCAAGTTTATCGTATATAGTTCCTATGTTAAAATATATTAATTTATTACTATCATCTAATTCTTTTGCTTTATCTAAATATTTTATAGCCATATTATTGCTGTTTTTCTTTCTGTAACAAGAAGCAATATTGCATAATGCATATATATTTGTTTTATTGCAATTAAAATTAAGCTCATGAAAATATGAAAGTGCTTTGTCATATTCTCCTTTATAAAAACAAATACAGCCAAGAAGGTTTATAATATCATTAGTTTGCTTTATTGAATAGGCAAGCTCAGCATAATGCAAAGCAAAGTCATACATTCTCCATTTGTAGCTTTGATAAGCCATATATGATATTCTTTCATAATCTTTTTTTCTTAATTTGTCTGTATTATGCTTTTCTATTGCTTTATTTAAAAATGTTTCTCTGTTGTTTTTATCCATTATAGATAAATATTCATATATAAAAGAATTATCTATTCCAAGTTCTATTAATTTAATAAAATTCTCTATTGCTTTTTTATAATTATTTCTTTGCATATTAATAAAACCTATAATATACAAAGCTTCAGTATTATCAGAATTGTTTTCTAATATTTTATTATAATATTTTTCAGCCTCATTTAATTTGTTTTCTTTTATATATATTCTTGCTAAAGAAGTGAGGGCGTTAATATCATTAGAGTTATTATTTAATATTTCATTATATTTTTTTATCTGTTCGCTATAATCTTTTGCCATAATATATAACAATAAAAATTATTATATTAAAATATTACTAATAATTTTTATTTCCTCCTCCTTTAAAAAATCATTATTGTTCATTATCGTAAAATTTTCTCATCATAGTATTTCTATATTCGCTAAAATTATCATTTTCTATACTATTTCTTAAATCTTTCATAAATCTCTGCATAAATCTTATATTATGTATAGTCATAAGTATAGAAAATAGTATTTCATGAGATTTGTCAAGATGATTAAGATAAGCCTTAGAGAAATTTTTACAAGTATAGCAGTCGCAGCCTTCTTCTAACACAGTATCGTCCATTCTATATTTTGAGTTTCTAATCCTCACAACTCCATTCATAGTAAAAGCTTCACCATTTCTAGCATTTCTAGTAGGCATCACGCAGTCAAACATATCAATGCCTTCCATTACAGCATTAAGTATATCACGAGGCTCACTAACTCCCATCAAATAACGAGGTTTTTGTTTGTTTGTATATAGCATAACTTTAGAAAGCACCTCATGCATCTTCTCTGGAGTCTCTCCAACAGAAAGCCCGCCTATAGAATAAAAAGGAAAATCCATATTAACCAAAGTTTCAGCACTTTCTTTTCTCAAATCATCAAACATTCCGCCTTGTATTATACCGCCTAAGTACTGATATTCGCTGTTAGGGGTACTGTCATGGTATTCTTTACATTCTTTAGCCCATTTATGAGTTCTAAGCATTGCCTCTTTAGCATAATTGTAATCAGCATCTGCCTTACAGCATTCATCAAAACTCATTATAAAGTCAGCACCTATAATATGCTCTGCTTCCATTACGCTTTTTGGTGTAAAGAAATATTTTGAGCCGTCTATATGAGACCTAAACTCAACTCCTTCATCAGTAATTTTTCTTAATTGAGCGAGTGAAAAAACCTGAAAACCGCCGGAATCTGTAAGCATTGCCCCTTTCCAATTCATAAACTTTTTAACTCCGCCGAATTTTTTTATCACCTCTAAACCAGGTTTTAAAACCAAATGATAAGTATTAGCAAGTATTATTTTGCTTTCAGTTTCTTCTATCATAGCAGGGGTTAATGCTTTTACTGTGGCCTTAGTTCCTACAGGCATAAAAACAGGTGTATCTATTACAACACCATTAACTTCTATTTTACCAAGTCTAGCATGTGTCTGACTAGAGTTTTTTAATACTTCAAAAGAAAATGACATAATAAACCTTTATTTATTTTTTTGTTTTAATGTTTTTGTATTTGGATTTTTTGTGTAAATATATATAAGCATTATTAAAGATACTACCATCATTATCATAGAATATATTGCTCCAGATGTGATAGGTCCTATAGTCCATTCTGTAACATCTCTAAAAAACTGCTCTATTACAGCTCTAAAAAGTCCGTATAAAAATATCCACACAAATAATCTTGTACCTTTTCTTATATTTTTATTTTTTTGACTTAATGCTAATATTATATAAGACACCAAAGCAAGCACTATACCTTCAAGAAATGCTTCATATAATTGTGAAGGGTATCTTAATTCTGTATATGGTCTAATTGCAGGTATCATAGCCTTCCAATTTTCGTATCCTCCAACGGCATCGTAATTTGGAAATATCATTCCAAGATGCGAATCAGTAACTCTTCCGTAAAGCTCTGCATTCATGAAATTACCTATTCTTCCAAAAAACAAAGCAAAACTTGAAGGAAGTGTGGCATGGTCTGCTATAGTTAAAAATTCGTATTTATATTTTTTGCTGAATATATATCCTCCAATAATCATTCCTATAAGTCCGCCATGAAAAGACATTCCCGCAAAACCTAAGAAAGTTATTCCATTATCAAGATTAAATCCTAATATCTCCCAAGGTCTTAAAAAAGATGAAGGTGAGTAAAGTAAAAAATATCCAATTCTTGCTCCAACTATAGCACCAACAGCGGCATAAAAAACCATATCATAAGCACCGCCTTCTTTTGAGTTGTTAAATTTAATCCAGCCTTTTTTTTCTAAATGATTAAGTATTAAACAAGAAACTGCAATTCCTACTATATACATAAGTCCATACCATCTAATAGCACCAAGCAATGGTATGTTTTCTGGAAATACAAACGGAGTAAAAAATTCAGGGTATTTCATCAATATTCCTTATTATTATTTTATATTATTTGTAATTTTATATTATATGTTATGCATCAAAAAATCAATAATGCATTAAATTAATTATTTGTATGTTTATTAAATATTTTGATTTAAATATATAATTTTTTTAATAGAAATGTATTTTTATTTATTAAAAAAGGAAGCCGTTTAAAGACTTCCTTATTAATTAATTTTTTTATTTTGATTACTTTTTCTTGCCTTGATTTGCAACAGCTTCCATAGCTTTTTTAACAGCTTCAGGGTCGCCTAAATATTGTTTATTAACAGCTTTGAAATTATCATCAAGCTCATAAACTAAAGGCATTCCAGTAGGTATATTAAGTTCTGTAATATCAGCATCAGAAATATTATCTAAATATTTTACTAATGCTCTTAAGCTGTTACCATGAGCAGCGATGATGATTTTTTTACCAGCTTTAATATCTGGAAGTATAACGTTTTCCCAGAAAGGAACAACTCTTGCAACAGTGTCTTTTAAACATTCTGTAAGAGGAAGTTCTTTTTCAGATAAGTTTTTATAGCGAGGGTCATTTCCAGGATATCTTTCATCAGATTTTTCTAAAGCAGGAGGCGGAGTATCATAACTTCTTCTCCATATTTTTACTTGGTCCTCACCATATTTTTCAGCAGTTTGAGATTTATTTAATCCCTGTAAAGCACCATAATGTCTTTCATTTAATTGCCAGCATTTCTCTACAGGTATCCATAAAAGTCCCATTTCTTCCAATACTAAGTTTAAAGTTTTGATTGCACGAGTAAGAGTAGAAGTGTAAGCTTTATCAAAAGTAAAACCAGCTTTTTTAAGTTCTACACCGCCAGATTTAGCTTCTTCAATACCTTTTTCTGATAAAGTAACATCAGCCCAACCAGTAAAAAGGTTTTCTTTATTCCAAACACTCTCACCATGTCTTATTAAAACAACTTTAGTCATTAATAAACTCCTCATAAAAGTGTATTTTTATTTATTATATAGTCAAAAGTATAAAAAATCAAAGAATCTTCATTAATTATTTGTTTTTATATTAATTTATTTTAAATATTTTTAAATTGTTAATAAAAAAGTAATTTTGCACTTGACAAAAAATATAATTGTAGTATAATGATTAAACTTAAAAAGTTTTTTGGAGTTGTAGCTCAGTTTGGTTAGAGCGCCTGCCTGTCACGCAGGAGGTCGCGGGTTCGAGCCCCGTTAACTCCGATTTTTATTTTAACTAACTTCACTGGAGTATAATGAATGCCTAATATAAGATCAGCTTCTAAAAGATTAAGACAGAACTCTACTAGAAATCTTTATAACAGAAAAATTAAAAGTTTTTTAAATACTCAAAAGAAAAAAGTATTAAAATCTATAGATGCTAATGATAAAAATGCTTCTATAGCTGAATATAATAAATATGCTAGTGCTTTAGATAAAGCTGCTAGAAAATCTGTTATTCATAGCAATAGAGCTAGTGTGAAAAAATCTGAGATGATGAAAAAAATTAATGCTTTGAAATAATTTTAAGATAATTCTCAAGTTGTGTGTTCATATTGAGGCTATGGCTTTTTGCTGTAGCCTTAATTTTTTATATAATATATGTTAAATTAAAATAAATAAAATACGAATATATAACAAATATATATTGTATTTATTTTTTATCATATGAAGAAAGTTTTATTATTTTTTATAATTTTGTATTCTTTTCTATACACACAAGATATTACAGAGGCTTCTTTACCGCTTCAGGCTAAAAATTTTATTAATCTTAATTTAGAGGGAGATAGTGTAGATACTGTTAGTCTGTATCAAAATGGCGGAGGGTATGAAGTTAATACTAAATTAGGATTTAATATTATATTTTATCAAAGCGGACTTTGGAAAAGCATTAAAATAAACAATTTGGAAAATAATCCAAACGGCATACCAAGAAGCTGTATACATAGAAGTATGGTTAAGGTAATAGATAATGAATATCCTTCTTCAAAAATAACTTCTATAACTAGAGAAAATAAGTTTTTTACTATTGTTCTTAATAATAATGTGGAGTTAGAAATTACAGGGTATGGCATTATAGTATCTAAGAAAAATTTGGAAGAATAGTAAAAAGTGTTTATAATTATAAATTCATTGCTTTTTTTTTAATACGATTGTATAATGTTTTAAGATTTATACTGTAATTAATTATTGTAGATGACGATAATTATTATAAAATTGTTAATTAGTATATAGAAACAGGAAAGAAAATGTATATAAAGAATCTTAATTTGCATGGATTCAAATCATTTGCCATAGAAACTAATATAGAGTTTAATGAGGGTGTTACTGTAGTGCTTGGACCTAATGGTATAGGTAAAAGTAATATAGTAGAGGCCTTTTTATGGGTAATGGGGGAGCAGTCTGCAAGCAGATTAAGAATTGATAGTTCTAAAGGTCTTGAGAGTGTTATATTTCATGGTACAGACACTAGAAAACCTTCTTCTTTGGCACAAGTAGCTTTAACTTTAGATAATACTTCAAGATGGATAAAAAAATATGATAAAGATGAGATAATAGTTACAAGGAAGTATTATAGAAAGGGTTTATCAGAATATTATATTAATGATGAGCAGGTAAGGCTTAAAGATATAATAGATATGTTTCTTGATACTGGTCTTGGTAAAAATGCATATTCTGTAATTAAACAGGGAACAGTTTCAGAGATTGCAAAACAAAAGCCGGAAGAGAGAAGAACCATAATAGAAAATGCTGCCGGTATTAGTAAATATCTTGAAAGAAGAAGAGAGGCTACAAAAAAACTTGAAGACTCTGAGAGAAACCTTGATAATGTTAAGATAGATATAAAGAATGCTGAAAAAAATTATAAATCATTAAAAGACCAAGCGGCACGCACAGAAAAATATTATTCACTTATAGATGATAAGAAAAAGATAAGCATAAGCATAAATGTTAATCAGATTAAAAAAGCAAAAATCACTTTAGAGGATTATAATAAAAATCTTGAAGAGCTTAACAATAAAAAGCAGGAACTTGAGAAGAACCTATTAGATTTAGATAATCAAAAACAGCAGGAGCTATTAAAATTTGAAGAGACAAGAAACTTATCTATAGAGCTTGACAAGCAGGTGTCATTAATAGTAACAGAACTTACTCATATAGAAAAAATGTCTAGTCAATTAAAGATACAATTAGAAAATAAGTTTAAAGAAAAAGAAGAAACTATAAATAGAAAAAACACTTTGGCTAAAAGAATAGAAGAAGATAAAAATCAAATATTAGAATTAGATAAAGACATAAAAAACATATTAGAAAATATTGAGTTAGCATTAAAAGAACAAGAGATAGAAGAGGGCAATATTGCAAGCGAGCAGAATAAAATAGCCAGCTGCAATGATGAAATAGCAATACTCACACAAAATAACCAAAACAATACTTTAAAAATAGCCGATGCCAGAGAAAGACAGCTTGAAGTGATAAATAAAATAATTACCGAGATTGATGAAAAGAAAAAAGATATAATGGGTAATAGTTTTTATCAGAATATAGGAAAGCATGAGGCTGATATTGATATAGGTTTTAATAACTTGCTTGGTTCTATTAATACCAAAATGAACACCATAAAAGAGTTTGAAGATGACGGTGTTTTAGATAATCTTAATGAGCTTAGTTTTAATTCTTTATCATCATTTGTAAGAAATTTAAAAGAGATGCTTGATACAGAGAAAAGAGATGCATTGCTTTTACAAGATATTTTTAAGGAATACACTAAAATAAAAGACCCTTTTGTTGATTTGTTATTTGATAAAGAGGGTACTTATATGCAAAAAGAGGCTATAGATAAAGAGATAGCTTCTTTGGAATCTTCTATTCAAAGCAATCTTGACAGAATAGAAGAGCTTAACAATGAAATAAAAAAAGCAACAGAAAATATTAATTTATCAAACTCTAATCTTACTACTCTCACAATATCAAAAGCAAAATATGAGACAAATAAAAAGGCTTCTGAAGATAGAAAAGAGATGATAATAAAAAGCATAGCTATTGTAGAAGAAGAGTTTGCAACATTAAATGATAAGATACAAAAACAAGAAGAAGATTATAAATTATTAGATAAAGAGCTTAAAGATAATATAAATAATTTTAAAGAACTCGAAAAGAAAAAAACAAAAATGGAGAGTGAAGCAAGATTAAAGGCTAGTGAAATCAAAAAGGCTGAATCTGCTTTATCTAACTTTGATGTTAACCATTCTAAACATATAAAAAAGTTAAACGAAACAAATGAGAATATTACAAGAATAAGCGAGAGAATTAATCAGACAAAAGACAAGATTAATGATATATATAATAATTTCTATGAAACTAATGCTATTAACTTGAAAGAGTATGAGGCTGTTACTGAAGGCTTAATTGACGAAGAAGTTTTTAGAAACAAGCTAAACACTATTAATGACAAGATTAAAAATTTAGGTCATATTAATGAGATGGCACTTGACGAATATCAAGAGGCAAAAAATAGATTTGAGTTTTTAAGTAAACAAAAAGAGGATTTAGAGAAATCAAAAGAAGAGATATTAAAAATAATAGCCGATGCCAACAAAAAGGCAGGAGAGGATTTTCTTAAAACATTTAATGAAATAAACAAAAAATTCTCTGAAACATTTAAGATATTATTTGGCGGCGGTAATGCCGGCTTAAAAATACAAAACGAAGAAGATTTATTAAACAGTCCTATTGATATATTCGCACAGCCGCCGGGCAAGAAAATGGAAAACATAGTGTCATACTCTGGTGGTGAGCTTACCATGACAGGGCTTGCTTTGGTATTTGCTATATTTTTGTATAGACCTAGTCCATTTTGTATACTCGATGAGGTGGATGCTGCTTTAGACGGAGCAAACATTATAAGATACAAGAATATGGTTAAGGGCTTATCAGATAAAACTCAATTCTTAATTATCACGCACGATGAAGTATCTGCCACTATAGCTGATGCTTATTATGGAATTACAGCGGAAGAGAAGGGCGTATCTAAGATATTTACAGTTAAGGTTGATAAAGACGGAGCTGTAAACGGCAGCGAAGAGAAGCTAGTTACAAACGAATAAATATAGTAAAATTGTAAGTTTATAATTTTTTATTGTATTTTTTATGTTAATAGGCTTACTATATTTTTTCTATAAACATATAATCTATAACTATATATAAAATATAATATTATTATTTGGTATTGTTTTTTTATTTGCACTTTTTGGTTCTTTTGACGAAGTCCGCACCGCGAGCGGCGGGAAAAAG
>ERZ1026866.61-NODE-61-length-75350-cov-38.744140_pt1 | contig 75350 bp, 84 predicted proteins | sample MGYA00380163_ERZ1026866 | MGnify/ENA primary metagenome ERZ1026866 (study PRJEB33269, sample SAMEA4719799) | human gut metagenome | biome: human-associated habitat; feature: organic feature; material: feces | place: Cameroon | collected 2013-10 ...
ACATCATCTCCATACTCTATTATGTCATCTAACATATGAGAGGATTGTATAATAGTAACATTTAAGTTTTTATTTAATTCTTTTATTGTATTCATAAAGATGTTTTTACTTTCAAAATCTAATCCGGCTGTAGGCTCATCTAAAAATAATATCTTTGGTGAAGTTATTATAATTGATGCAAGTGCTACAGTTCTTTTTTGTCCGCCGCTAATTTCAAATGGGGATTCTTTTAAAATTGCTTTATCTATATTCAATAACTCCACTACTTCTTTTAATTTAAAATTAATTTCTTTACTGCTTAATTTATTTCTCTTAAGATTAAATATTATCTCTTCTTTTATAGTATCATTAAAAAATTGCTTATCAGAATATTGAAACATTATTCCAGATAATTTTCTAAACTCTATTAAATTCTTTTTATTGTTTAGGTTTATATTGTTAAATAATATTTCACCAGATATTTTCTTTGTAATCAAAGACATAGTTTCAAGAAGTGTAGATTTGCCGCTTCCAGATACACCTGTAATAAAATGAAATTTACCGCTTTCAAAAATGATATTTAAATTTTCTATTATGATATTTCTTGTTTTTTTATTTAAGATATATCCTGCTGTTAAATTTTTTAAAGATATTTCCATAATTTATCACAAACCATTTTATAATCAAAAACATATTCATCTATTAAAACATTCTTTTTTTTATACAATTCATAAGCTAATTGAAAATTAATAGGCATATTAAGTTTATGAAACTCATCACTTTTTATTAACATCTTCACAAACTCATTAACACCGCCATTAAATGAAATAACTCCATTATCCATAAATATAACATCATTGCAATATTCTATTTCATTTAGATGATGAGTTACTATTATTATAGCAGTACCCATAGAATGCACTTGATTTAATATTTCTATAATGTTTTTTCTATTTTCACTATCAAGCATAGACGTAGGCTCATCTAATACCAATATTTTAGGTTTTAATGCTAAAGAAGAAGCTATGCAAAGTCTTTGCTTTTCTCCTCCAGAAAGTGAAGATATCTTATCCTTTCTTCTATTAGATAGACCTACTATCTCTAAAACTTCATCTATTCTTTTATGCATATCTTTACTAGCTATAGAATAATTTTCCATAGAAAATGCTACATCAAACTCAACTATATCAGCAACTATTTGTTCATCTGGATTTTGAAAAACTAAACTAGCCATTTTATATATTTCATAAGACTTTTTATTTATATCCAAATCTAGTATTTTTATTTTGCCACTATTTGCTTTTTCAATTCCAAACATCAATTTTATTAAAGTTGATTTGCCGCTGCCGTTCTTACCAAGCAATGCTAAATAACTATTTTCATTAATGCTAAAACTAAGATTGTTTATAAAGTTCTTTTCACCTTCTCTAAAATAAGAAAAACAAACATCTTCAAATTCAACAACCTTATTCATAATCAATCTGCCTGTATAAATTATAAATAATCATTAACATCATAAAAATTAATATTGATATTATTCTCTTCTAAAATAATCTTAAAAGTTTCCATAAATACACCGCTCTCATTTATCATTTTTATTTTAGAATTAATCTCTTCCAAATCTTTATACTTGCTAATCTCTCCTCCAATATTTCCAGAACATGTAAGGTTAACTCCGCAGCTTGGGCTTCCAGCTATACCATATATACCAATTATCTCATATCCATTATTAATATATTCTTTTATAATATCAACAAAATCATTGATTTTATTTTCTATATATTTTTTATATCCTACATTACAAAACTGGTCTTTTACATGTCCCCATCTCTTTAGTCCATAATATTCAGTTTCAGGACAAGGAAGCTGCAATATACCAATATTATTTTCGAATAGATTCTTTACAAACGGCAAAAAAGTATTAATATCTTTATATTCACCCTTTACTACAGAATTCTGATTTAAGATACAATGTGATAATATTGCCAATTTCTTGCTTCTGTTCATTATATATCCTCTTCTACTTTAGACATTTTTTGAGATAATATTTTTTTGTTTGAAGTGATTTTATTTAATAAAGAAGTTGGTATTCTCAATATTATAATACTTGCTATTATACAAGAAAGCGGTTTATCTATAATGTTTGATATAATTCTAGGTATAAAAGCAGCAGTAAAAATCTTTTGACCGCTTTGAACTAAAAATCCTGTCATAATATCCATAGTTCCTCCAGCCAATCCTCCATATAATAAAACAGTAATAGGTGTTCCTACTAAAGGAGCAACTACTGCAAGAATTATGCCTGTTATTATTGCTACATGTATTTTAAAACCAAAATTAATAGATATTATACCAACAACTATACCTATTATCATATTAACAAGAGCATAAGGCAATTCTGCTGGATTATTAATCATTGATGTTATTAAATTTGTAACAAATCCAGTGATTGCTCCGTATAATGGTCCTAATACAGCAGCACTTAATACAGTACCAATTACATCAAAAAATACAAAAGGTATTTTTAAATGAGATGATATAAAAGATAATACAATATTTAAAGCTACGCCTATAGCACAGAAAACTATAGAATATGTTTTGTTTTTCATAAAATAATCCTTGTAATTATTATTTGTAATAAAAAGTATGTAAAAATATTTAATTTAAGAAAATTGATTTTTTATATAAGCAACCTGCTTACAGAAATTAATGATACTGAGGGAAATCGTATTCGTTGATAAAATACATTTGTTTTGATAGGAATAAAATTTTCATTGTAATTGAATCCTATATAATTCTAATACACTTATACTATAATACATAAAAAATATGTCAATAATATTTAATAATATTAATAAAAATTATCTAATTAAACCAATATCTTTTCTAAAATATTTATCTTTAAAATCTATCTTTTCAATATCGTTATAAGTAAGTTTTCTTGCTTCTTCCAAACTATCAGCAATATTCACAACATTCAAAACCCTTCCGCCGCTTGTAATAATATTTTTATTTTCATCGAGTTTAGCACCAGCTATAAAACATTTACCGTTTATATTGTTTATGCCAGTAATTTTATATCCCTTGTTATAACTAGAAGGATACCCGCCAGAAGCCATAACCACACAGCAAGCATGCTTACCTTTCCATTTTATATCTATGTCTTTTAATTTCTTATCCATAGCACTTTCTATTAAAGATAAATAATCACTCTCCATGAGCATGAGAACTGCCTGTGTCTCTGGGTCTCCCATTCTCACATTATACTCAAGCAAATACACTCCATTTTTTGTAATCATAAGCCCAAAAAATATTATACCAGCAAAACTTATATTTTCTCTCTTCATTCCTTCGAGAGTAGGATTTAAAATATCTTTTATAAATAAACTTTCTGCCTCTTTTGTATAATAAGGGTTTGGTGATATTACACCCATTCCTCCAGTGTTTAATCCACCATCATTATCCAATGCTTTTTTATGGTCTTTTGCAGATATAAAAGGTATTATAGTGTTACCATCTGTTATAGATAAAATAGAAGCCTCATAACCTTCCAAAAACTCTTCTATTACAATCTCATTACAAGCATCGCCAAATACTTTTTTTATCATCATATCTTCTAATGCATTATTGGCTTCGTTTATGTCTTTACATATAATTACACCCTTACCTAAAGCAAGTCCGCTAGCCTTTATAACAATAGGATAATTTATACTTTTTAAATATTCTTTTGCATTATTGTAGTCATTAAATGTTTTGTACTCAGCTGTTTTAATTCCGTATTTTTTCATAAACTCTTTAGCATAAGCCTTAGAGCCCTCAAGCATAGCACCTTTTTTATCAGGTCCAAAGATTTTTAAATTGTTCTTTTCAAATATATCTACTATGCCGGCAACAAGAAGCTCCTCACTTCCTACTATAGTTAAATCAATACTCTTCTCTTTTGCAAAATTAACAAACTCATCAATTCCGTTTAATTTCACATTCTCACATTTATTTTCATAAAAAGTTCCAGCATTACCCTCAGAACAGTATATCTTCTCTACTCTTTCATTCTTTGATAAGCTAAAAGCTATAGCATGTTCTCTTCCGCCAGAGCCTATGATTAGTATTTTCATTATACAAAACCTTTATTTTTTTCTTATATTATAAATTAATAATCATATTTAGTCTATAAAATAATTGATTTTTAATTGACAAAAATATATTTTTATATAAAATGAACAATGTTCAGTTAAAGCACTTAATTAGGAGCATAATCTATGAAATATATAATTTTGCTGTTTACAATATTTTACACTTCTATATATTCATATAATTCTAAAGAAATTAATGATTTTTATAATGATTATTATTCATCTTATTATGATATAAAAAATATAGAAGCTAATTCATCTCAAACATATCAAAACTTATATTTCTTAGTACAATCAAAATATATAAAAGATGAAAAAGAAAAATACAATTTTTTAAAAGATGCAATTAATAAAAACAATGATTATGAAAGCTCTGATGATATTGATTATTTAATTAGCGTATCAGAATTAATGAATTATATAATGTATTATTGCAATGTTCCAGAAAAAATTTCTTTTGGTTCAAAGAGTAAAGATATATATAAAACTATATTAGATAAAGATGATAAAAATTTCTTTGCTCTTTTAGGCACAGCTGTAGGATATATGCATGCTCCTAAAATAGCTGGAGGAAGCAGTAAAAAAGCTTTTCAATATTTTAATAAAGCTTTAATGAATGCTAAAGAAAAATATCAGAAATATTTAGCCTATGTTTGGCTGTCGCAGTATTATTTTAAAATAAATAATAATGAAAACTATATTAAGTATATAAAAATGAGTAAAGAAATATATTCAAACGGCTATCTATTAGAATATGCAATGGACAGGAATTTTAATTACAAAAAAACACTATAAAGTTCATATTTATTATTGACTAAAAAGTACTATTAATTTATAATGAACATTGTTCACTATGATATATTAGGAATGCTTTGTTTATGAGAATATTATACATAGTTTTAGCTTTTTTGTTTATGGGACTTGGAATAATAGGAGTAGCTCTCCCAATACTTCCAACTGCACCTTTTCTTTTGCTTGCTGCTTTTTTCTTTGCGAAAGGCTCTCAAAAGTTTCATAATTGGTTTATATCAACAAAACTTTATAAAAAACATTTAGAGAGTTTTGTAAAATCAAAAGCTATGACATTAAAATCTAAACTTAGCATACTCATACCTGTAAGTATTATGCTTATAATTGCTTTTATATTAGTAAATAATTTGCATGCAAGAATTGCTTTAGTTGTATTACTTACAATAAAATATTTTTATTTTTTTGTATGTATAAAGACCATAAAAGAATATAAAGAAAACACAAATATTGAATTTGATGAATAGAAAACAGGTATTATTATGAAGGTATGTAAATATATTGCTGTAATAAATATTATAACTTTAAGTTTTTTTGATATTGCATATACAGAGGAGGAAGATAAAAAAAATAAAGTTTTATCTGGAATAGATAATAGATTTTTTTCTATAGGGTTATACAGCAGTGCTGATACTATAAAGACAAGTGTTAATATAGAGTTTGGTTTTAAACTATTTAAGTATAACAATTTTGAGATGAAAAGTTATACTTCTATAGTAGGCTCAAAAATATATGATGATAACCCAGACATGTATCAATTAGGTTTTATGCAGAAAATTACTTTTGGAAGCAAAGATGTGTATACAGGAGAAATAAGCATAGCAAGATATGCATTTGCTTTTGCAAGTTTTGGTTTTTTATCATTTGGTGCTGATACAGACCATAAATTTTTATTTTCAGAGCCTTTATATTGGGAAGTTGGCGGAGGTGCTGGATTTAATATAAATGTAAGCAAACATGTAGGTATAGTGTTAGAGTTTGGCGGGGGACTTCATGATATTTATAATGGGGCAAAACTTGGATATCCTAGAAAATTGAATATGGTTGGTTTCGGAAGAATGAGCATGGGTGTAAGATATTATATTTGGTAATAAATTAATAAAATAAGTATTAAAAAATTAAAGGAAGTAAATATTATGAATAAAAATATAACTTCAAAAGAAGAAATACTTAATATAAGCAGAGAACTTATAAAAAAGAAAGGTTTTAATTCAATTAATATAAGAACAATAGCTGAAAACTGTAATATAGCTATTGGTTCTATATATAATTATTTTAATTCAAAAGAGGAGTTAACTATATCTATAATAGGAAGCATATGGCTTGATATATTTCATCCTTCAAATATATGTATACAATCTAATAGTTTTATGGAAGTGATAGACACAATTTTTAAGAGTATTGAAAAAGGAAATAAAGAATATCCAAATTTTTTCTTGATGCATTCTACTATATTATTTGGAAAAAATAAAACCAAGGCTATTGGTATGATGAATAATATAAAAACACATATTAGAGATGGTTTATATAAAAATCTTATGAATGATAAGAATGTGAGAAAAGATGCATTCAATGAAAGTTTTACTGCGGATAAGTTTATAGATATAATATTGTCATTTATAATAAGTGCTATGACTAGAGAATATTATGATAGTTCTGGGATAAAAGAGATAATAAAAAGAAGTATTTATTAATAATTAAAAAATAAAGGAAAGTTTATGATAAATAAAAGGCTTATAGCTTTAATGGGAGAAGCTAAAAAATATATAGCTTGGCATGTAATAATACAGCTTGCCAATTTAGCTCTCAATATAGCTGCAATATTTTTTATGGCAGATATTATACAAAAAGCATATCAAAAAAATATAACTAAAGAAGATATTATAACATTATGTATTGCTTTTCTTGTTATAATAGTATTAAGATTTAGATTTAATATTTTATTATCGCAAATGTCATATTATGCTTCTGGCAGAGTAAAACAAACTTTAAGAGAGAAAATGTACTCAAAACTTCTTACGCTTGGAAGCAGATACAAAGAAAAATTTTCAACAAGCGAAATTGTTCAAATATCAATGGAAGGTGTTGATCAATTAGAAACTTATTTTGGACGTTACTTGCCTCAATTCTTTTATAGTATGATAGCTCCTATTGTGCTTTTTTGTGTGCTTTCTACTATAAGTATAAAATCAGCTGTTATACTTTTAATATGTGTTCCTCTTATACCTTTATCAATAATAGCTATAGTGCAAATTGCTAAGAAAATATTAAAAAAATATTGGGGAAGCTATAGCGATTTGGGAGAGATATTTTTGGAAGATGTACAGGGACTTACCACTTTAAAAATATATAAAGCAGATGAAAAGAAAAATGAAGAGATGAATATAGAAGCAGAAAAGTTTAGAATTGCTACGATGAATCTACTATTTATGCAATTAAACTCCACAACTATAATGGACATAATCGCATACGGCGGAGCTGCTTTGGGAGTGATAATATCTATACTTGAATATATGAGAGGAAACATTAACCTTGCAGGCACATTCACTATAATAATGCTTTCTGCAGAGTTCTTTATTCCTTTAAGGCTTTTGGGTTCATTCTTCCACATAGCTATGAATGGAATATCTGCAAGCGACAAGATGTTTGAAATACTTGATATGCCTGAAGATAAAAACAGAGTAAATAAAATAAATAAAGATAATGAAGAGATTATTTTTAACAATGTAAGTTTTGCATACAACGAAGATAAAACTATATTAAAAAATATAAATCTCAATATCAAAGAAAAATCATTTGTTTCTATAGTAGGGGTTTCTGGTTCTGGAAAAAGCACCATTGCAGGACTCATATCATTAAAAAATGAAAATTATAAAGGCTCTATAAAAATAGGTGATATTGAACTCTCTACAATAGAAAAAGATGATTTATATAAAAAAATAGTTGTAGTTGATCATAACAGTTATTTATTTGAAGGCACTGTATATGATAACTTAAAAATGGCAGGAAGCATTATCACAGAAAGAAAGATGAATGAAGCATTAAAAAAAGTGGAGCTTTATGATTTTTTTCAAACTGAAGACGGACTTAATACAAAGATAATGGAGAAAGCTTCCAATCTATCTGGAGGACAAAAACAGAGATTAGCATTAGCAAGGGCTATACTTTTTAATGCTGATATATATATATTTGATGAGGCTACTTCTAATGTTGATGTTGAAAGTGAAGAGAGTATTATGGAGATTATAAGAGATATTGCTAAAGAGAAGACAGTTATATTAATATCTCATAGGCTTTATAACTGCATACCTTCAGACAAGATATATTTCTTAAAAGACGGTATTATAGAGGAAGAAGGCACGCATAATGAATTGATGAGTATAAATGGAGAGTATGCGAGAATATTTAATGAACAAACAAATTTAGAGAGCATAATAAAAGGAGAGAATTTAAGCATAGCTATATAATATCTATATACTAAAAAACTGATTTTTCTTAAAATCAGTTTTTTAAATATTTGCAGGGCTTTGCCCCGCACCCCACTTCTTTTGGTGGCCCAAAGAAGCAAAAAGACTATATTTAATATGTCAATATTTATATATTAAAAACTCATATTATACAATATATAACTAATATAATTTGCACTTTTTGGTTCTTTGACGAAGTCCACACCGTGTAAGGCGGGAAAAAGAACAATAAAAAGAATTAATAAATTACTTAATAAAAACAATAAATTGGAGTTTAAATGATGCGAAGAAGCGGTATTAAAATTATGGCACAATTAATCGGACTAATTGCTCCGCTTATGCATGTTATGATATTGGCAATAACTACAGGAGTCTTGGGATTCTTGTCTGCTATATCTATAACAATACTTGGCGGATATGCAATATTAACTTTTTTGGGGTTAAATAATTTCTTTACAATAAAAACAATATTCATTACTGTTTTGGTGCTTGCAGCCTTAAGAGGTTTGCTTCACTATGTTGAACAGCTAAGCAATCATTTTATAGCTTTTAAATTGCTTGCTCTTATTAGAGATAAAGTTTTTAAGGCTTTAAGAAAATTATCACCTGCAAAACTTGAAGGAAGAGATAAAGGAAATTTAATAGCACTAATCACAAGCGACATTGAACTTCTTGAAGTGTTTTATGCTCATACAATTTCACCAATAGCTATAGGAGTATTAACTTCAATAATTATGACAATATTTATAGGAAGTTTTAATATTGTGTTAGGTGCTATTGCATTATTAGGATATTTTACTATAGGTTTTGTAATTCCTTATTTTTCATCAAAGTTTGGAAAAAATGCTGGAATGGAATACAGAAATAATTTTGGTAAATTAAACAGCTATTTTCTTGACAGTTTATGGGGAATAAAAGAGATACTTCAATTTGGATACGGTGAAAAAAGAATACAAGCAATAGAAAATAAAACTGATGACTTAATGGATTTAAATAAAAAACTAAAACACTATGAAGGCATAATATCAGGACTTACCACTTCAGCAGTATCATTATTTACATTGGCTATTCTTGTAGTAAGCGTATTAATATCAAAAGACAAAAATTTCTCTAACATATTAATACCTACTATAGCAATGGCAAGTTCTTTCGGACCTGTGATAGCATTGAGTAATTTATCAAACAATTTATTTATGACATTGGCAAGCGGAGAGAGAATATTAAATTTACTTAATGAAAAACCAATTATTGAAGAAGTTTATGATGGTGAGAGTATTTTAGAGTTTAATGGGCTTGAATGCGAGAATGTATGCTTTGATTATGAAGGCGAAAATATATTAAATGATTACAACTTACAAATAGAGCCTAATAAGATAATAGGAATAAGCGGAAAAAGTGGAAGCGGTAAATCAACACTTTTAAAACTTTTTATGCGATTTTGGGATATAAAAAAAGGAAGCTTAAAAATATCTGGCTCTAATATAAAAGATATTAATACTGATTCTCTTAGAGATTTAGAAAGCTATGTAACACAAGAGACTTCAATATTTAAAGACACCATAGAAAACAATATAAAAATAGCAGATAAAGATGCCACAAGAGAAGAAGTTATTGAAGCCTGCAAAAAAGCATCATTACATGACTTTATAATGAGTCTTCCAAATGGATATGATACTAATGTAGGAGAACTTGGAGATACTTTATCTGGCGGAGAAAAACAACGTATTGGCATAGCTAGAAGTTTTTTACATAAAGCACCATTCATGCTTCTTGATGAGCCTACAAGCAATCTTGATAGTTTAAACGAAGCTGTTATATTAAAATCTGTAAAAGATAATAGTAAAGATAGAACTGTTGTTTTGGTATCGCATAGACTCTCTACTCTTAATATAGCTGACAAAGTGTATAAGATGAAAACCGACAGAGTGAGCTAAAATATATTATAAATTATTTATAAAAAATATTAAAAAAATAAAAGAGTTCTACCAATATAGTAGAACTCTTAAAAAATATATAATTATTATTAATTAATTTCTATTAACTTCTCAATTGTTTTTTCTAATAAATAAACTCCAACACCAGTAGCACCTTTAGTTAAATATTTATCATTAGAATCAGATATAGAAGTGCAAGCTATATCCAAGTGAGCCCATTTAGTTCCTTCAGTGAAGTATGAAAGAAATTGTGCTGCAGTGATAGTGCCGGCATTTCTTCCGCCAGTGTTTTTAATATCTGCAACATCAGATTTTATTTGCTCTTTATACTCATCAAACATAGGAAGCTCCCATACTCTTTCATAAGTATCATCGCCAGCATCTTTAATAGCTCTTGACAATTTATCATCTGTAGAAAGAAGTCCTGTAGCATGTCTTCCTAAAGCTATAGAACAAGCACCTGTTAATGTAGCAATATCTATTATATAATCAGGTTTATATTTATCTATTCCATAAGCAAGAGCATCAGCAAGTATTAATCTTCCCTCAGCATCAGTATTAACAACCTCAACAGTAACGCCATTATACATCTTTAATATGTCTCCTGGGTTAATAGCACCGCTTCCTGTTTTGTTGTCTGTTAATGGACAAATAGCAGTAACATTAGCATCAAGATTCATATCAGCAGCCAAAAATAAAGCTCCAGAAACTGCAGCAGCACCAGCCATATCATCTTTCATTCCAAGCATGCTGTCAGCAGGCTTCAAACTCATTCCGCCAGTATCAAATGTTATACCTTTACCAACTAGTACTATATTCTTTTTAGCCTTAGCTTTTTTATATTGCATACAAAGAAGTCTTGGAGGATTCTTGCTTCCAGCATTAACACCTAATATTCCATTCATCTTTAATGACTTTAATTGCTTTTCATCTAATATAGAAACAGTGATTTTTTTCTTCTCAGCAATCTTTTTTGCTCTATCTATAAAAGTTAAAGAATTAATAACATTGCTAGGCTCATTAACCATATCCCTAGCCCAGCAAATATGCTCAGATATATTAGAAGCAATATTAATAGCATTCTCTGTATCTTTTTTATGGTCAGAAACAAGTAAAATATTATTAATATTGTTTTTCTCTTTAAGTCTTTTCTCGCCAAGATGATAATTAAAACTATAAGAAGCTAAAAACATTCCTAAACAAAATTGTATATAAGATTCCTGAGAACCAATTTCAGCAAATAATTCTGCCATATCCACTTCTATATCAGATATATGAAGCTGATTCATTATGCTTATTAAAGAAGCTCCTGCATTTTTCCAAGTTTCATAAATATAATTTTTCACTTCTTTGTAAGTAATATAAATTACTCTAGTATTACTAGAAAAAGCAAATGCAAATGGAGTTGATATAGTATAATATTTGTCTTTTACTAAACTGTTAAATAGTTTTATATACTCATCATTAAATGTACAAACTTTAGGCTTCTCTTTTTCAACCTTAACAAAGATTGCAACTGTATCTTTTTTTATAAAATTGTTTGTATGTTTGAGTTTCATCGATAAGTCCTTTAAGAATTCTATAATTGATATTTTAAATATTATATATAATGTTTGTTTTATGTCAATTAATTAATTTTCAAATTCACATAATCTATAGATAACTCATCTTTAGTTTTTGTTATAACTAATTTATACTTATCGCCATAATGACTATAAATCTCAGCTAAAATACTTCCATCAGAAGCTTCTATATTCTCATCTTCCAATGCTATATTATTATTTTCTAAGTTTTTAAATATACTGCTTAAAGACATATCAATATTATTTGTAATGTTTAGTGTAATTTGCTCTATTTTTTTTTCAGAAATAAATACATTAATTTCAGCATTATTATCATATATATTTATATTTTTTTTCAAAATATTATTATAAATCATATTTCTATCTATATTAAATAGATTAGATAAATCATCAAACGATGTTGTGAAAGAAAGGGAAGCTAAAGATTTTACCTCCCCATTTACACAATAAAGTATATCATTATAAGAAAAAGGACGAACCATATTTTTTTTATCATACACGGCTTTATTTTTTTGTATGATATTCAATATCATTATACCAAATATAATAAAACATACTAATACTACAAACTTTACGAATCTCATTAATCTACAACAATACTAATTTACAAATATTTTTTATTTATTTATTTTCTATAAGTGATATATCATTAACTTCTTCAACTGAAAATAATGGCATGTCTCCTGCATTATAATATTCAGGCTGTACAGTAAAAGTTAAAGAACTCTTAAACTTCTGATAATTCTCAGCTTCTACTACTATATCCAAATTAACATCTATCTTTTTATTAGAATCTGTTTTTTGCGGCATAAAACAAAACATATATTTACCAGCAACATTTTTAGCAACTATAGCAGGATTAGGAAAATTAACTCCATATCCTTTTAATAAAGCATTATTGCTGAACATATAAACCTTAGCACTCTCTATTCTGTCAGTATTATTAGAAGCAAATAAATTACCCATTATACTAGGATAAGTAATATAATAACCGCTTTCTTCTATAACAGGTATAGTATCTGAAGCATTGCTCTCTCTTCTTTTTGTAACAACCTCACAAGCTTGAGATATAATATTTAAAACTTCTTTATTATCTTCTATAGGGTCTTTATAACTGTATAATACACCTCTAGCACTTGTAACATATTCTGGTTTTACTCTATTTAATGTATATGCAATAATATCCATACGCATATTGCTATTAACTGGAATATTTTTCTTTTGTAAATATGCATCTGCCAACTTAGAAACTTTCTGTTCCATTAGGTTTACTAAGTACATAACAAAACTCCTTAAACTTTATAATACATTATACAAAATTATGTATTATTTGTCAAAGTAAATATAATAAATATATGTAAAAATGAAAGGGCTAAACTAATAGTAAAGCCCTTAAAAATAACGATATGAATTTATTTACATATTATTAAGTCTGTTTAATACTTCTATATAAGCTTCTTCTATAGAACCCAAATCTCTTCTAAATCTATCTTTATCTAATTTCTTTCCAGTAGCCTTATCCCAGAAACGGCAAGTATCAGGTGTAATTTCATCTGCTAAAAGTATTTCACCTTTTGAGTTCTTACCAAACTCTACTTTAAAATCTACCAAAGTAATACCTATTTTATCTAAAGCTTCTTTTAATAAATTGTTTACTTTAGAAGTTACTTCATATATATATTTTAATTCATCATAAGTAGCAAGATTTAAAGCAACAGCATGATGGTCATTAATAAGAGGGTCGCCGTATGCATCATTTTTATAGCATATTTCAAAAATAGTATTAGGAGGAACTGTACCCTCTTCTATGCCAAGTCTTTTAGCCATAGAACCTGCTATTAAGTTTCTTACTATCACTTCCAATGGAAATATTTTTACTTTCTGGCAAAGCTGTTCTCTGTCAGATAACTTTTCTATAAAATGCGTCTTAACACCATTTTTCTCCAACATTTTAAAGAGTAAAGTAGTAATTTCATTATTCATAACGCCTTTATCTTTTATAGAGCCTTTTTTCTCGCCGTTAAAAGCTGTGGCATCATCTTTGTAATAAACTATTATTTCATCAGCATTATCAGTAGAATAAACTTTCTTTGCTTTACCTTCATAAATCATTTCTTTTTTTTCTTTGGACATAACCTATACTCCTATTTATTAAAACGATTATTTATTATATACCCTTTTTTATTATTTTACTACTTTTTTTTTGTATGAATAAAAATAAGGATATCTTATTATAAGATATCCTTTTATGAATATTATATTTTGAAGTTTAATTGATTAACTGATTATTAATACCTTCAATTCTTTTTGAATGTTCATTTACTTTTTGTTCTAATTTTGCAATCCAAGGAGAAACCTCTTCACCATATTGTTGTACAAGCCAATCTTTAACAGGTTTGCTTTGTTCTACAAACATATTAAGTTCATCTTCAGAAGGGTTATAAACAACACCGCCTCTAGCTCTAAAATCATTATATGCTTGTATTTGCTGATGTTTAGGATAAGAGTTTAAATAATTTCTCATATCTTCAAAAGCATCTAATACAATTACTTGTAAATCTTCAGGCATAGAATTAAGTTTATCACTATTTATAAACCAAAAAGCAGAAAGATAAGCATGGTTATCTAATATAATATAATGTAAAGTTTCATGAAGCTTAGCATTAACAATATCAACTATACTTAATTTTACACCATCAACAACTCCAGTAGAAAGAGAAGTATATATTTCAGAATAAGGCATAGCTGTAGGAGAGCCCCCCAAAATAGTAACCAATTCCTGCTGCACTTGAGAAGGGACAGTTCTTATTTTTAATCCTTTTATATCGCTAGGAACTTTTATTTGCTTTTTAGAAGTAGTAGCAAAATCTCTCCAACCACCGCTTGCAGCAATCATCACTAATTTTAATTGAGGATATTTTTCAGCTATAGATTTTCTAGCAGCATCAACTATTTCAGGGTCAGATAATACAGCCTCAGCAACTCTGTCATTAGGAAACAAATAAGGTAAACCAAAAGCATTAGCAGGAGTCCAATATGAAGCTAAGTCATCAGTAGCTTTAAATATATCTATATTTCCAGACATTAAAGCATCAATACCCTCTTTTCCGCTTGCAGCTAATTGCCCATTAGGATAAATTTTTACGCCAACTCTGCCGTTAGATTTATTTTCAACTATAGTTTTGAATAATAAAGAAGCTTGATGGTTATAACCGTCTGTATTATGGTCATGTGAAGTAACTAAAATAAATTCTGCATTCTCTGGAGCTTGCATATAATCCAAATTATCATGTCCAGATGATGTTCTAGTTCCTCCTGATCTTGATTCTCCTAATTTAGTACAAGAACTAAAATTAATCATAGACAATATAAATATTAAAACAAATAGTTTTTTCATACCGAACTCCTTTTTTATTTAATAATTATTTATTTGTGTTGGTATTGTCCCAAGCATTTGTAAATATACCAAGTCCTTTATCTGTGAATGGGTGTAACATAGCTTCTTGATATACTGCAAGACCGCAAGTAACAGCATCAGCACCATGTTTAAAAGCATGTGCCACTTGAGAACCGCTTCTTAAAGCAGCAACTAATACTTTTGTTTGAGCACCTACTGCTTTATAAGCTTTGATAATTCCTTCTATATATTCTCTAGTATCCTCTCCAGAAGATTCTTTCCAACCTACAAATGGTGAAACAAATAAAGATTTTGCATGAGCAGCATATAAAGCTTGTGATACTGAAAATACTAATGTTAAATTAGTTCTTATTCCCATTTCTTCTAATTCATGAGCACTTTGTATTCCTGCTTCAATACAAGGCAATTTAATAACAAAGTTTTTTGAAATAGAAGCTATATCTTTAGCCATAGTAACCATTTCTTTAGCATCATTTAAATGAGGATTTACTTCTACAGAAATAGGGAAATCTTTATAATCTTTAAAACCTGTATTAGAAGCCCATTTAGCTATATCTTCTATTACTTTGTAGAATGGCTGACCGCTTGCTTGTATGTGTCTTGGGTTTGTAGTAATACCATCGATTCTAAATAATTCATAAGCCTTTTTAATTTCGTCTAATTTAGCACTGTCTAAGAAAAATAACATAATTTAACTCCTTAATTTTTTATTTTTGTTTTGTTTTTTATTTATTTTATTTTTCTAAAGGTAAAGTTGAAGTCATACCCGAATGAGTTAAAGTAGGGAAATCATTACCTATAGTAAGTATTTCTTTAGAACCTTCTAACATCAAAAGAGTCTCTTCAGCTTTAGTTCCTATCAAAGTTGGGTTATAAGCAATCATTTGATTTTTATAAATAGTCTCTTGCAAAGTAGGTCTTAATATCCATTCTCTTGATTCAAAACCTATAGCTCCGCCTTGATGATGATTAAAATATTCTGTTTCAACTCCCTCCTCTTTATAAGTTTTTACCATAAAGTCCCATAAAGTTTTAGAGTCTGTACCTATATTTGTTTCATTCATCAAAAGATTATTTATTTTGCAAATAGTTTCATCTCTTTTCTTTTCTTGTTCAGTTCTTTTTCTAAAATAAAGAATTCTTGATAAAGCAATAACAACTCCCTTATATCTAGGGCATAAAACAGCCATAAATCTTTCATTAGCTATTTTACTTGTTGCTAAAGGGTGTCTATAAACATTTAAATTATCATCGCTTGCTATAAGAAGTACAGGAAGCTCTATATTTTCTTTTCCGAAAGCATATCTTATTTCTGCCTCTATTTGGTATTCGGTTAATCCCGGTTTTATATTTTTCATTGTCTTTTCTAATATAGAAGCAGAAGTTTTACCCAATTCTCTAGCAATAGCTATTTGGTCATCAAACAAACTATATCTTAGTTTTTTTATGTTAGCAAAATCTTCTTTAACACCATTAAAACCAAAATCACCATTAACTTTTTTTCCGCTAATAAGCTCAGCAACATTTTTTGCAGGTCCATCAACCCAAGAGTAAGATTTAACAGGTATAACTCCTTTAAAAATCTCTCTCTCTATTCTAGGTGCTTCATTGTTTGAAGTGTAATAAAATACATCGTTCTTATCAACATAAATATATCCCAAACCAAAATCGGTATAAAAATTCATAGAGCTTTCACATTGAGAGAACCAAGCAAATGAACTTCTTCTATTTAATATAACAGCATCTATATTGTTGCTATGAATATAATCTCTTAATCTTTGTATAGCATCATTTACAGCCATAATACATTCTCCTTAATAAAAAATCATAAAGATTTTAAACTTCTAAATAAATCTAAATATTTTGAAGATTTCTTAATAAATACAGGAATATTTCCTACGCCGCTTTCTATAGTTATAGTTTGTCCGCCGTCATATTCTTTATCGCTCCACAAATGAACCCACTTATCATTAGGTAAATAAACTTCCCAATTATCTGTTTTTTCTTTCCATACAGGAGCAACCAAAATATCGCTTCCCAACATATATTCATAATCTATAGAATAAGACTCTTTATCATTTTCATATTCAAAGAATAAAGGTCTCATAAGTGATATGCCTTTATCTTTTGCATCTTTCATAAAATTGATTCTATATTCTTTTAATGCTTTAAATATTCTCACCATTTTTGAAAGAAGCACCATTGTAGTTGGAGAATCATATAACTGTACATTATAATTGGGTCTATTAGTTTCATGAGAACGCATAGTTGAAGTGAATGCAGCAAACTCTATCCATCTGTCATTTAATTCAGGAGTTCTCACATTTCCAAACAATGATGTATATCCGCCTATATCGCTATGATGATAACAGAATCCGCTTACAGCAGAAGATAAAGCAGCAGGTATTACAGTTGCTATACCATCGTCTTTAGTAAAGTCAACGCTTTGGTCTCCAGCCCACAATACAGGAGCATATTTCTGAGCACGGCTTCCAGAAGCTCTCATAAATATAAATATGTCGCCTTTTTTACCTGCCATATCCAAAGCTATATCATTAACTTTAGCCCATAATACAGGCCATTCATTATGCTTCTTCATAGCAACAGATTCAGATAATTTTACATCTATAGGTAAATACTCTCCAAAATCTGCCATCCAGCCTTCTATACCATAATCCAACATCTCTTCTACAAGTATTCTCTTAGCAAACCATTTGCATACCTCTTCCCTTGTGAAATCAGGTATTCCGCAATAGAACTCACCAAAATCAACTTCGTATATCTCGCCTTTATCGTTTTTAGCTAAATATCCCAAATCTTTAGCCTCTTTAAATAAAGCTCCGTCAATAGCTAAATAACAATTTGAATAAGCTAAGAAACGTATGCCTTCTTCTTTTAATTTTCTTACATTTTCTTTAAAGTCAGGATATCTCTTAGGGTCATGTGCCCAGTTCCACATAAGTCTTTGTCCAAAACTAGTCATTCTTATTCCTTCCCAGTCTTGTATCCAAACACCAGTAACACTAACACCATAAGATTTTAAATCATTCAATACTCTTTTAATTTTATCCCAACCGCCCTGTATTCCTACTACAATTCCATCATTCATCCAATCAGGAATATTAGGCTGCCTTCCAAAATATTCAGTGAAAGATTCCATTAATTTGTAGAAACTATCCTCTTTCCACAAAAGTATCTGTTGAGGTACTTCCCAAACATGTATTTCAGTAAAGTTTTCATTTCTAAAATCAAATTCACTATAAGCATAACTATCAGAAAATAAAGAATATTTTTTGCTAGACATATATGAAGGCTGAGGATAATTAGTATTCCAATAATCTCCACCTGCCATACCAGTAGAATCAGACATCCAAGTAACATATGTGTTTTTGTTTCTTCCAACACCAGGTTCAGATGACCATATAGGAAATAACTTTCCGCGTAAATTAAAATGACTCATCTGCTCGCCAAGTCCATACATATGTTCATCTTTATCAGATTTTATTCTTATCCAAAATCTAGTATACTCTTTTGATGCTTTTAGTTTTAATGCACATTTAGTTTTTTCTTCATTGAAAGTAAGAGTTAAAGAATCATCTCCATAATAAAACTCTATACCATTGTCTGTTTCTTTGAATAATTTTAAAGGTATCTTAGAATCTTCTAAATTTGTAATTCTAAAGTTTCCCCTATACATCAATATATCTTCTCTTCCGTTTCCAACGAATATAGCAGGATTATCTTTGGAATGTTCTAATATTAAAACATCATCTAAGAATATTTCTAATTTATCATTATTAATTTTTTTTGTAAGCTTAGGCATATTAAAATCCTTATTATATTAGGCATAATACTTAAAAATAATTTTTTATTATTCTTTAAGTATTATGCTTTTTGAAATTATTGATGATTATGCTTTAATCAGGCTTCAATCCATTCCCAACCTTTGATTTTGCATAACAATTTAAATTTCTCTATATAATCTCCATATACCATAACAACATGGTGAGCAAAACCATTATCCAATAAAGTGTCATATACAGCTTTAACACCTTTGTCAAATTTACCTTTAGCATAAGTACCTTTAAGAAGTTTATCCATATATACAGCCTTACCTTTTTCAGCAAATATTCTAGTTTTACCTAAAGCACTGTCTATACGAACAATATTGAAATCACCCTCTTTTAATACAAATCCTGTAGTAACACCTTTTCCGCCTGCAAAATATGTATCTAAAGTAGGAGTACATTTTTTGTTAGTAAGATTGCATGGAGCTACTCCGCAGTGCCATAATAAAGCAGTATCCTCTTCAAAATCAACTTGAGAGAAGTCAGCAGAATAAGGAGTTTCTATATCAAGAGCCTTACAAGCTAACATGCTTAAAGCCAACATAGCATCACCTTCGCAAGCTAAAAGATATTTTTCTTTAGCTATTATAGACATAGCAGCACATGGGGCTATACCATAACTTTGAGCATATTCAGGCCAGCATCTTACTGCTAAAGCATCTATATGATTAGAATCAACAAATTTCTTTATAGATACGCATAATTTTGCAACTCTCTTAATTTGTTCTTCATTAACATCATCACAGTTAAAGAAACCTTTTATCTCATCTAAATATTTTTTAGCTTCCTCATCGCTTACTTCTTGATTGTACATATCAGCTATTTGATAATATTCCAACATAGCACCTGTACTTTTGAAGCTAGTTAATTCATCAAAAGCCAAGTTAAAAAATCCTTGAGCACGTGAACCAACTAAAGCTATTTTTGCTATCTCCATTGCTTTTACCATTCTTAAAGCATCTATCCAATTAATATCTGGTAAAGGAGCAACAACGTGATGTACAAATTTTACACCTGCTTTAAAAAGGTTAGATTTATTTAAATGCACACCGCAAGCTGAGTTGTATCTTATTTTTCCGCCGTCATATGGTGCCTCAGGAAGTCCCCATAAGTGCACTGGTTTTTTAAGTTTTTCTTCTATAATAAGAGCTAAGTGTCCGAGATGGAAAGTTCCGCTTGTAATAATAACACCGTCTACTAATTCTGAAGATAATTTATCAGCAGCTTTTTTTGCCTCTTCAACTTCGATTACAGGCTCATCAATGATAACCCAATCAACGTTTTCTATTTTTTTTAATTCTGCTTCTTTGCTTTTAAACTCTTTCCAAGCACTCTCATAATCAAAAGTTTTTCTTAAAAGACATACTAAACCAATTTTTACTTTACCTTTCATTTTTATAATCCTCCATTTTTTAAAAAGTTATTATTTATTAGACATATCTTTTACAGCTTTATATGTAGCTGAAAAGTCTTCTTTTCCTAAATTCATTTCCATAGCATGGTCATATACTTTTTTTGTATTTTCCATACCATTTAATTTAAGATTAGATTCTTTAGCTAATCTATCAGCTATATAAACATCTTTATGCATATTTTCTACAGAGAAAGCAGTATCATATTTATTCTCAGCTATATTTTTATATTTGCTTGATAAATAGAAATTCTGTCCTCCGCCATAAGATATAGCAACCTCAAATGTAGCAGGGTCTATTCCAAATTTACTAGCTAATAAAATATTTTCATTTACACCATTTTGTATTTGAGCTACCAAGTTGTTGTGGCATGCTTTCATTACAAGACCAGCTCCATTGTCTCCCAAATGAATAACATTATTACCCATGCGTAAAAGCAAATCTTTTACTTTTTCAAAAGTAGCTTTATCTCCGCCAACATATATTCCTAAAGTTCCCTCTATAGCAGCAGCCTTAGATTTTACTAAAGGACAGTCAAGCATAATAGCTCCTGTTTTTGCAACTTCTTTTGACACGTCTATAGAAACTTGAGGGTCTATTGTAGACATATCAACCCATATTTTTCCAACTTTCAAAGCAGGCATTATCTCTTTTGATAAAGATAAAACATGTTCGCTTTTTGGTATTATAGAAAATATAACATCAGTCTTTTCTACAACCTCTTTTGATGATGAAGCCCAAGTTGCTCCTAATGATTCAAACTCTGATTTTTTACCATCAAATAAATCATAAACAAATACTTTATCATCTTTACCTTTTTTTATTATATTTTTACACATTGGGTCACCCATTATACCCAATCCTATGAAACCTATATTCATAATTCTCTCCTTAAATTTTTATATATTTTTTATTTTATTAATTGACTAACTTGATTAAATATTGTAATTCCTCCAGCAACTATAAGAACTATATTCAATATATATTCAAAAGTTGTTTTAGAAATTCTATCTGCTAATTTGTTTCCATAAACTATTGCCGCTATCAAAAAAGGAATATTTATAAGCGTATATTTTATTACTTCAGGAGTATAAGCACCTGTTAATATACTTTGTATAAAAGTTGCAAAGTTTAGTATTATCCATAAAAGAGATAAAGTAGCTCTAAACTCCTGTTTGTATGTAATCATTATACTAGCGTAGATTACTATTAAAGGACCTCCTGATACAAAAGCGCCCTGTATAATACCGCCGGCAAATAACAATAAATATCCAACCAATTTAGGTATATTGTTTATTTCTAATCCTCTTAATTTTGCTATTCCAAGTCCGCCGGCAAATAACATAAGAACACCTAATATCATTATCAATTGCTGCTGTGGAAGTTTACTATATAATAGATATCCAAAAGGAAGACCTAATGCTGATATTCCAATTATTATTAAACAAGTTTTTAAATTCAAATGCTTGAATGTTTTTAAAAGTACATATCCTGGCTGTATTAACCCCATAACTAAAAGTACAGATTTTGCTGCAGATATACCTATTAATGATATTACAAAAGGCATAGCAATTATGGTACATCCAAAACCAGTTAAAGCACTTATAAAATGAGTGGAAGCAATAATTAATATTAAAACTATGTAGCTTATCATAAATATTTTCCAAATCTATTTTTTATCAATATTCTCTCAAATCAAATTACATTCCAAGTAAATAAGGTAAACCCATTACTAAGTCAGGGAAGAATGATATTAAGAATATAACTATTATCTCTGACAATATAAAAGGCCAAGCTTCTTTTACTATATCTTCCAATGGTACTTTAGATATATCTGATGACATAAATAATACCAATCCCATAGGAGGAGTAACCAAACCTATAGTAACGTTAATACTCATAACAACCCCAAAATGTATAGGGTCTATACCCATAGATATTAGAGAAGGAGCAAATATTGGAGCAAATATCAATATAGCAGGACCAGCATCTAAGAACATACCTATTACAAAAAGCATCATATTAACAATAAAGAATGCTAAATAAGGATTATCTCCTAAAGAAAATATTATTTTACTTGCAAACATTGATATAGGTGATAAAGAAGCTACAACAGCAAATCCAGTAGCAAAAGCAACCATCAAAAGTATTGAAGATGATGATATAGCAGCATCTCTAAATAGCGGAAATAATGCTTTTAATGGTATAGATCTGTATACCAATAAAGCTATTATTAAACCATAAGCCACAGCTACAGATGCAGATTCTGTAGGAGTAAATATACCGCCATATATACCGCCTAATATTATTACAGGTGTGAGTAATGCTAAAAATGAATGTTTAGTTTGTACAACTCTCTCTTTAAATGTTGCTTTAGGTCTTCTAAAATTAAAACCTTTCTTTGAACATAATATATAATTCACTATCATCAAAGATACACAAAATAAAAGTCCAGGTATTATAGAAGCAATAAACATAGCACCAACTGAAACATTCATTGTAAATGCATATATAATCATAATTCCAGAAGGAGGTATTATGGGACCTAAAACAGTTGCAGCAGCAGTAACAGCAGCAGCATATTTTTTTGTAAATCCATTTTTATACATTTCAGGTATTAACATATTTCCTATAGCAGATGTTGCAGCTACAGCAGAACCAGTCAATGCTGAAAATAATGTTGCAGATAATATAACAACGTGACCTAAACTTCCTTTAACATGCCCTACCATAACTTGAGAAAAACCTATTATCTTTTCTGTGATTCTTCCTTTACCCATAACAGCACCAGCTAATATAAAAAATGGTAAAGCTAATAGTGTAAAACTCTCAAGAGATATATTAATTCTATTGAATATAGAAGATACCATATTTACTTGTCCTGCCATCATAACCTCTATTAAAGGAGCAGCAGCTAAGGCAAATAAAACAGGTAAACCTAATATCATTAAAGCTAAAAATATAATAAAAAACATTATACTCATTTGTAAACTCCTAAATTAAACCAACAGCGTAAATTAATTCTTATTACTATCATCTTCTTCTGAAGATGCAAATGGATCTTGCAAAAACAAATTGGCATAATCAACATTAAATAAATAACATAAAGATACTATCAATTTCTGCAATGATACAGTTATAGTAAAAAATAAAGATATTGGCATTACAACTCTCACTACAGCCAAACTTATAGGAAGCAAATTCGCATTAATGCTCATTCCTTGCTGGAAAGAAGTTATTGAAAAAGGAAAATATACAACCGCTATAAATACAATAAAACAAATATAAACTATATCAAATATATATTTTATCTTTGTGTTTTTAAATCTTCCATATATCAATTCCATTACTACATTTTTATCAGCATAAACCAAATAAGGTAAACAAAGATATGACATCCATACCATCAAATAAACAGCAAACTCCTCAACCCATCTTAAAGGTGATTTCAAAAAATATCTCAATACAACTTGAACAACAACAGATATAGTCATTATTATTAATGTAACAGTAGCAATATTAACAAAAAACTTACATATAAACTTATGAATATTATCAATAAATAAAATAATAGTTTTCATATAAGCCCCTTAATATAAAATATTTTAATTAGCATCTGCATAATGTAAAACGTTTTAATTTTATATTAAAAAAATATAAAATTTATAAATAAATTGTACAGAAATATTGTTATATAGTAATTACAAAAAACAACTATTAGGTTATATAATTTTTATGTAAAACGTTTTAATTTGTATAACTATTAGTATATTCATTTTTCATAGCTTGTCAATAAATATTAAAAAATATTTATATATTAACTAATTTTTTTTTATTTTTAAATCTAAACTTTCTTTGTGAAGGAATTTGGTTTTTACATATTTTTGACCTGATATTATTTTATTGTTAACAATCATATCATTAAGATTTTTTACTGCCAATTTAGATATATTTTTTATAGAAAAGCTTAATGTCGACAAATTTGGATATATATAATTAGAAGCTGATATACCGCCTACACCTACTACACCAATATCTCTTCCAGGAATAATACCATTTCTTAATAATTCTGATATAACATAAATACCTTTAATATCATCTTTACAAACTATCACATCTGGAATATTTTTTTTATTTGAAATAAGATTTTTTATATCATCTTTTATTTTAGCTACATCTTCTGTAAAGCCTAAAACTATAGGTTTATGAATATTATTCTTCATAACAGAATCATAATAACCTCTTAATCTTTGCTCACAAACAATATAATCTACATTTCCACTTACATAGGCTATTTTTTTGTATCCTGCTTCATATAGCTTATCTACTAAATTTTTTATTTCATTTGAATTATCTATATCTACACAAAATACTTTATCTAAATAACCAGTAAGCTCTCCTATAACAACTGTAGGAATACCATTTTCTATAAGCAAATCTAGCAATTTCATATTTTTTTTACTTGCCATAAATATAGCACCGCAAATTTGTTTATTGCTTATAATTGAATTTAAATAAACCATCTCTTTTTCTTCTGGTTCAAAAAAAGGCAATAGATAATATCCAAACTCTGTTAAATATTTTGATATATGCGGTATAGCTTCACTAATTGTAGGGTGGCTTTGTTCATCTACATTAAAATTTACTATTAATGTAATTAGATTCGTTTTACCTCTTAAACCTAATGCATTAAAATCTGGAGTATAATTAAGTTTTTTGGCAACATCTAAAACTAATTTTCTTGTATCTTCTTTTACTCTATCTGGATTGTTGTACACAAAAGAAACTGTTGTAATGGATACACCAGCCATCTTAGCAACATCTCTTATTCCATTTTTTTTCTTCATAATAAACAACTTTTATTAGAATAATAAAATTATTATGAACATAATTATATATAATTTTTTATTATTTACAAATTAGATTTTTTATAAAAAACAACTATTTTAAACTCTTCTCTAATAGCTTACATATATTATTAATTAAAATATTTTTATCTATATTCTTATCTTCCTTTATCCAATGATATATTATGGAAACTAATCCGCCAGATATAAACTCCTGTATTACTATATTCTCCTCATCTTTTAACCATTCATTTAAATATCCCAATAAAATCTTATGAAGAAGCGATATAAATAAAAGAGTATTGTTATAATTAACCAATGAAGTATTAAAATATTGTTTGTTGTTATCAAAATAGTTTATTATTTTCTCTATTATTTTTCTATAGTTCTTTTTAAAATTATAAATTAAATTATCATCTCTCAGTTCTTTTATAATATCTTCTTTTATATCTTCTATGATGCTATTTAAAAGTTCTTCTTTATTATTGTAGTGGTCATAAAAAGTAACTCTATTAATCATAGATTTTTCGCATATTTCTGTAACTGTGATATCATTAAAAGAGTGAGTTTTAAAAAGTTCGAGCAGAGATTCTTTTAATAATTTTTGAGTTTTTATGATTCTTAAATCTTTTTTCTTTTCTTCTATCATAGTTAGATTATACTGAAACAAGCATATTTTGTCAAAATTTAGTTTTAATGTTTTTTATTTTATTTGCGGGGACTAGCCCCATGCGAAGCGTGCCATTAGGGTAGCACCCCACTTCTTTTGCCGACGCTCTGCGTGCCTGCGGCAAGGCACCTACTCGGTATTGGTATAAAAGAAGCAAAATAACTGCATTTAATAAAATAAATATTCTTATGTATATACAATATATATATTATTTTATATTTTTATATGTTATTTAGAATATATTAGTAATAAGATTAATTTATCTCAAAATAATTTACAAAAAACAAAAATATGTCGTTTATAATACAATAGTAATTTTTCTGTACTTGATATAATAATAATCATAAATAAAATATAAAGTATAATAATAATGAGGTTTTGTACAAAAGTGTCAAAAAAATTATTATATTATTTTACCGCATTTTTATTTTTATTAAGCAGTTCAATATACACTCAAACCAATGCTGAAATACTCTCTTATGCAGAATATATTGAAAGAATAAAAAACATAATACCAGAGATGAAATTAACAGCCATACAAGAGAGTAATGCCTATAATAATCTAACCAAAGCAAAAAGCTCTGGAGATGTTAAGTTTGATTTGCAGGCAGGTGCAATAGGCACACAAAAACACTTTGATGAATATAATATCATACCAACAGCAGACTTTATGCATAACGGCATGAGAATAGGTGCTGGTTTCAGCGGACTTATACCATATTCTGGAACAAGATGGTCTGTAAAAATACAGCATGACAGCTACTTTGGTGATTTAAAAATGGGAGAGGTAGAAATACCTGTAGATACACCGCTAGGTACAGTTGTAGGAAGACTTCCAAATTTAAGCACAAACAATTTTAAATATTATGCCCCAAGCATAGAAATACAAATAGCTCAGCCAATATTAAGAGACTTTTTTGGTAAATTAGATATGTACCCAATAAAGGATGCAGAATATCAGCTTACAATAGCAAAACTAAAAAGAATAATAGATGATAACAGCGTATTAACATCATATCAAAAAATATATTATCAATGGATTATGTCTCAAAAACTAATTAAACTCTATGATGAAATGATTAGAGAGGCTAAGGCTTTTGAAAATCAAATATACAAAAGATACACAAGCGGAGTAATAGATAATGACGCTTATCAAAATGCTAGAAGACAAACACTTAAATATAGAGAAGCAAGAAACAAGTCAGAGTTAATTTTAAAAAAGATAATTAGAAATATACAGTTTTTTATACCAGAAGAGAATGTTGAGCCTAATGAAGATGATTGGGAGAGTATGTTAGAAACTTCAATTAATACAAAAATAAATGTTGTGCCATTTTTGGAGAGTGCTCAGGGGCAGATGGCTTATCAATTAAAATTAAGAAGTGAATATGCATTATCTATAATGAAAAACAATTCCCTTCCAGATTTATCTATAGTAGGAAGTGTGTCATTATCTACTTTAGATGATAGCGGTTATTTTAATTCTTTTTCAACTATGACGAATGTTGAATATTTTGTGGGTTTAATGTTTTCTTATCCTATAGGCGGGAGAGATGCTAAAGCCAAGATGGAAGATGCGTATAATGCTTTAACAGCAGTTACTGCAGATTTTGATAGGGTAAACAGAGATTTTGACGTTCAAATTGGTACATACTACGACGAGTTTGAAGCGTATAAAACAATGCTTGAAGATAAAAAACTTGAAGTACAGGCTTTATTCTCGAGAGTGAGAACTCAAAATGAAAGGTTTAGGCAGGGAAGGCTTCCTGTTGATGAGATAATTAATGCAAGATTAGATTTAGTAAATGCTCGGGCAGAACTTCTTAATTTGGAATATATGATAATAAGCACGGTGATGGATTATAATTCGCTTGTGCTTCTTAACAACTAAAAACATAATAAAACTCGAGGTATTATTAATAAAGAGGTATTATGGATAAAATTGTAGAACTATTTGCTAAAAACAGATTATTAGTAAATGTAATAATATTAATCACCATAGCCGTTGGTATGTTTTCTTATACTGCCATAAAAAAAGAGGCTTTCCCTTCTACAAACTTTGATGTAATGATAGTGCAGGTAATATATCCTGGTGCTTCGCCGGAAGATGTTGAACAAAATGCTATGATACCTATAGAAGATGAGCTTCAAACTATAGCAGGTATTGATGAGTTTTATTCTATAATGATAGAAAATGCAGGTATTCTTACAATTAGAATAGACATGAAAATAAAAGATACAAGACCTATAAAAGATGAAATATTTAGAAGGCTTCAAAATGCACCGAATGTATCTAAAGATGTTACAGAGATAAAAATTACAGAGGCTAATGCTAACAGACTTCCAATATACAATATAGGAATAAAATTCAAAGAAGGAATGGAAGGCACAGAAAAAGAGCTTTATGATATATCAAAAAGATTTGAAAAAGAGCTTAAATATGTTGATGGAGTAGCCACCGTTGAAGTATACGGAAGAACAGACCCAGAGATTCAGATTATAGCAGACCCATACAAACTTCAAGAATACTACACATCATTAAGCGAAATAGTACAGGCATTATCTTTAAGAAATGTGAGACTTACAAGCGGAAGCATGAAGCCAGATGAAAATGAAGGGCTTGATGCTAACAATAAATTACTAGTTACAACAGGGCAATTTCAAGACCCTCTATCAATTACAAATGTTATAGTTCGTTCTATATTCAACGGAAAGCCTATAAGAATAGCTGATGTTGCAAGAGTGGAAGAGATCTTTGTTGATAAAACTGTGTATATGAGAGTTAATAAAGAAAATGGATACTCTATAAACATAGTAAAAAAAGAAGATGCTGATATATTAAAAACAATAGAAAATGTTAATGCTTACTTTGAAAAAAATAAATCCACCATTCCAAGCAATATAGAAATAGTTCCTATGTTTGACAACTCAAGAACCATTAACGACCTTCTTAATGCTGTATCATCAAACATCATCACTGGTTTTATTATCATATTCATAATACTAATAATATTTTTGGATTTTAAGAGTGCAATATTTACTTCTCTAGGAATGCTTATTGTTATATCAGTTTCTTTGATATTTATGACATACTCTGGAATTACATTTAATATTATATCTCTTGGCGGACTTATCACTGTACTTGGTATGATTGTAGATAACTCTATAGTTGTATCAGAGAATATATTTAACTTTCACCAAAGAGGTTTTAAAGGTTTAGATGCCACGAAGAATGCTGTTCATGAAGTATTTATGCCTATGCTTATATCAACACTCACAACAGTTGCTTCTTTTGTGCCTATTCTTTTTGTGGGTGGCACTATGGGAAGGCTTCTTAATCAATATCCTAAAGTTGTAATAATAGCTTTAATTGCAAGTATATTTCAGGCTGTATTGATACTTCCAAACAACTTAATAACTAATGAAGAATTAACAGGCATAAAAAAGAAAAAAAGATTTAATTTTAAAAATCCTCTAGACTTTGACAAAGATAAATTATTCGATAAGCTAAAAATACCTTTTGTTAAATTTTTGAAACTTACTCTTAAACATAGATATTTAGTTTTAATATTTTTTATAAGTATATTTATTGTAAGCATATTTATATTTAAAATAGTATTTTCTCAATTTATACTTGTTTATGATACTAGTGCTGATGTTGTCGTTATTAATATGGATGCAGGTGTTGGAGCTCCATTATATAAGACAGAAAAATATTTAAGCGAAATAGAAGATATTATTTATAAAACAGTAGACACTAATGATATGATTGCAGTTTATAGTTTACTTGGAAAGCAATTAGACAAAAACACAGTTGATATTTCCGAAGAGATGGACAATCTCGCAGGAACAATTATATATTTAGTGCCGGCAAACAACAGAAAAAAAGTAGCCTATGACATAGCAGATGATTTAGAGAAAGCAGTTGAAGAAGCTGGGCTTAGAGATGAATTGGCACTTCTTACAATACACACAAAACTCCCTATAACACCAGGCAAGGCTGTTGATGTAAAAATAATAGGAAATGATACTGAAAAAGTTAAAGAAGTAAAAGACAAAATAAAGGCACATTTATTAACATTAGAAGGTGTTGTAAACTATGATGATGATGATAAAATTGGTATGGAAGAGCTTAGAGTATTATTTGATTATGACAGAATGAGCGAGCTTGGTGTAAACGTGGCCTATGCTGCAAGAGAATTAAGAGCTGCATATTCCGGAATAGTTGCCACTTCCATTCAGCAATTTGAAAACAAACTTGATTTTAGGGTGCGAATGGATAAAAAATACACCTACGACACTAATGTATTAAACAATTTATATATGCCAAGCACATATGGAAGACTCATACAATTAAAAGATATAGCAACAATAGAAGTTACAAATAATCAATCAAGCATAAGGCACTACAACGGAAAAAAATCTATAACACTAACAACTGATATAGTATTAGGAAAAACTACTGCTATAAGAGTAACTGACTCTGTTCAAAAATTCTTTGATTCTATTTCTAAAGATTATCCTAATATAACTATAGAGTTTGGAGGAGAAGTAAAAGAAACTAAAGAGCCTATGAAAAGCATAGCATATGGATATGTTGTAGCAATTATAGCGATATATTTAATACTTCTATTACAATTCAATAAATTTATTCAGCCTCTTATGATACTTGGAATAATACCTTTTGGGGTTGTGGGAGTTATATTAGGTTTTGCTGCACATAGAATGCCTATGTCATTTGTTGGAGCTGTTGGTATAGTAGGGCTTGCGGGAGTAGTTGTTAACAATGGTATTATAATGGTTGACCTGATAAACAGAATATTAGAAGAAGGAAACATACAATCAAAACAAGATGTATTTAATGCTGTAGTTGAAGGGGCAGGAGATAGATTTAGAGCAATATTTTTAACAACAGTTACTACAATATTTGGTCTTCTTCCTACAGTTTATGGAATTGGCGGTAATGCAGATTTAATTGTACCTATGGTTATGGCTATGGCTTATGGACTTTTATTTGCTTCGCTTTTAACATTAATATTTTTGCCTAGTTTGTTTATGATATCAGTAGATTTGAAATTAGTAAAAGTAAAATACAAATGATTTTGAGTTTTTGTTTGCTTTTCTTCGGCACTCATAGTTTTTTATTGATATAAAAAAAGCAAAAGGACTGCATTTTATTATAAATTTTATAATTTAATTGTACATTAAAATGCACTCCCCCGCACAACTAAGAAGTTATAATTAAAGCATAGCATTACCGTGCGGCAAGGTGGTACAGCTCGTACACGGGAAAAAGTTGACAAAAAATAATTGTTTTACTATGTACTAAAAATTTTTAAGTCTGTCAAAAATATTTTTATGTTTTTTTATTTGTGGGGACTAGCCCCCCCTGCGAAGCGTGCCCTTAGGGTAGCACCCCAGTTCTTTTGCCGACGCTCTGCGTGCCTGCGGCAAGGCACCTACTCGGTATTGGTATAAAAGAAGCAAAAGAACTACATTTCTATAATTAAAAACCAAAAAATTTTATAATTAATTTTCATAAATATACTTTTAAACAGCTCTACTAAATACCAAAATCTATTGGCTTCTCGTTATCTGATATAAAATCTTCTTTCATCTTCTTTCTATATTCTATTAATTTATTTCTCACACTCTCATATTTTAAAGACAACATTTCAACAGCAAGCATACCTGCATTATAAGAATTATTTATACCAACCGTAGCAACAGTTATAGGTTTCGGCATTTGCACTATAGAAAGTAAAGCGTCCATTCCGTCAAGTACACTAGCACTAATAGGAACTCCTATTACAGGAAGTATTGTTTTAGAAGCTATAACACCAGGTAAATGAGCAGCAAGGCCAGCACCAGCGATTATCACTTCGAAATTTTGATTTTCTATATCTTTAATAGTTTTCTCGAGATGTTCAGGCACTCTATGAGCAGACAATACAAAAGCCTTATATTCAATACCAAACTCTTTTAAACATAAGGCAGCATTTTTCATTTTATCAGTATCGCTTCTGCTTCCAAAAATAATAGCTACTTTCATATATATAACTCCTATAAATAAAAATTTTGAAATAATTATATATTCTATTGTTTATTTATCAATATTTCTATGTTCATAAGGCTTAATATTAAAAAGCTCATTATCATAAAGTTTTTTATTAGTTTTAATTTATATATTATAGCATATAATATAACCATGAATATTTATATTGATTTAAATTTATTATCAGATTTTAAAAAAAATAAATATATATAATATTAATAGCATCAAAAAATACTAATTTTTTTATTTAATTTAAAAATATTATACTTAAATAATCTTTCAACACAATTTTTATATAAAAATAGATATGGTTATAATATTACAACCATATCTATTATTTTATATATTATTATTTATATCTTCTCTTTGCTTCTATATAATCTGAAACCTCTTTTGCAGAATATGCACTTAACCTTACTTTAAACTCAAAATCTTCAAATTTACATCTATAAGGCTCCAATTGATCCTGTCCACATGAATGAGTACCAAGTCCGTTTTGTTTATATTCCAATCTAAATGATATAAAATCACTTTTTTTGATTTCATGTCTATGCTTAGCTTGCTCTAAATCACTAATAGTATAGAAATGGGCACTAAAATCCATACTATTTTCAGCTACAGCCATAAGCCCTATTTGACGCATACTCTGTAATCTTACCCATTTAACATCTGTTCTGTTTCCATTCTCTTGAGGTTTTACATAATTAGTATGAGTTGATTCTACATCTGAATTATATATCCCAAACAAATTAGCTTGTTTTGAATCAGAATAAGATTCACCAGGTCCTCTTCCATACCATCTTAATAAATCATATTCCTTAGCTATTTCAAAATCTAATCCTATTCTTGGAAGCATTTTAGGTATAACAGATAATCCTCTCATAGCCTCACTAGCAGAACCTTCAGATGATAATAGAGATGGGTGAGGCTCTTTCATACCAGATGCCTTTCCAGATACAGATAATAATACATTACCATCATCTAATACTTCATATATATACTTAGATTCATAATACCAAGCAGCATTAGGTGCAGAGTTGATAGTATCTACTTCTATTATTATAGAATTGTTTGTTTCTTTTAATACAACACTATCGGTAGATTCTCTCATTAAATGTACAAAGTATTGTTTTTTCCACTCTTCTAATATATACATATCATTATCTATAGGAGCTCTCCAGAATCCTAAAGCAGGCCCTTTTCTCATAATAAGCTCACCATCATAACTCCAAGTAATTATATTACCCAATACCTTATCAAATCTAATTATAGATTTTCCACTATGTATTTCATACTCAAAATCTTTTTCTATCACTTTTGGTTTAGAAGTTAGATTAATAACAGGGCTTTCTTTTTTAACAGGCAATAAGAATTGTGCTGTTGCTATCTTATGCTCAGTATTTGCCCATGCATTTTCTTTTCTTAATTTAAATACTATATTTAGATAATAATCAACACCAACTTTAACATTAAATTTTTCTACATTAATAGCAAACTCTTTAGAAGTATACGGTTTAATACCTTTAATCTCTTCATAAATAGTATCACTGCATATGATTTCATTTTCAGAATTATATATGCTCCAGTTTAATTCTAAATTGTCAAGAGTGATGAAGTCATATCTGTTAGTTACTCTTATTTTATAGCTACTAATGTCTATCATTTCAACTAAAACAGGTTCAAATATTTTTTTAAGCTCTATCAAACCAGGAGAAGGTACTCTGTCTGGCATCAATAAACCATCAATACAGAAGTTTCCATTAGTAGGGTCATCGCCAAAATCTCCGCCGTAAGCATAATAAGCAGTTCCATTTTCATCATGCTGCAATATACCATGATCATACCATTCCCATATAAATCCTCCCTGTAAGAAAGGATATTTATAGAATAATTCTTGATATTCTAATAATCCTCCAGGTCCATTACCCATAGCATGACAATATTCACATAAGATATGAGGTTTTGTTGTAGTAGCAATAATATCTTTCATCAATCTTCCAGGACTATATCTCTCTTTTATCCAAGTATACATAGTGCTATTTACATCAGCAACCTCAACCTTCATATCTCCTTCATAATGAACTAATCTTGTAGGGTCTTCTTTCTTACAATATTCTGCCATAGCTACAAAATTGCATCCAAATGCAGATTCATTACCCAAAGACCACATAATTATGGAAGGGTGATTCTTATCTCTTTTTAGAGTTCTTATAATTCTATCTAAATAAGCCTCTTCCCAATCCTTATCATCTGTAATCCAAGTATAATGTGTAGATAATTCAAAACCATGACATTCCAAATCAGCTTCGTCCATTACATAGAATCCTAATTTATCAGCTAATTTATATAAATAAGGAGAATCAGGATAATGTGAAGTTCTTATGGCATTGATATTATGTTTTTTCATTAATAACATATCTTTTAATATGTCTTCTTCAGAAACTACTCTTCCGTATACAGGATGATAATCATGTCTGTTCACACCCTTTATTAAAATAGGTGTTCCATTAACTCTAAATTGTTTATTTTTAGTATCAACATCTATATCTCTGAAACCTACACAATGAGTAATAGTTTCTATAGTATTATTATTTTCAATTACATTTATAATCAATGTATATAAATTTGGTTCTTCAGCATTCCATAACAATATATTTGAAACTTCTTTAGAGAATTTTATGTTTTTGCTTTCAAAATTAGTCTCTTCTTCAAATACTATATTATTATTTTTATCGAGTAGTTTAATCAAAGCCTTTCTATTTTTACAATCTTCATAAGCATACAATTTTACTGATAAATCTGATTTGGTATAATTATCTTTCATAAAAGTATTTATAGCAAAATCAAATATTCCTTTTTTAGGTTCTACTAAAAGCTCAACATCTCTAAATATTCCGCTAAGCCACCACATATCTTGGTCTTCTAAATAAGTACCATCAGTCCATTGATAAACCTTGACAGCAATTAAGTTTTCACCCTCTTTTACAAATTTAGATATATCAAATTCTGCTGTTAATCTTGCCCCTTTAGAAAATCCTGCAAACTCTCCATTAACCCAAAAATGAAAACCAGAATCAACACCATGAAATCTAATTATCATTTTATTTTTAATATCCTCTGCAGAAACATAAAAATATTTTCTGTATAATCCAGTAGGATTGAATGAAGGTACATAAGGCGGTCTTATAGAAAAATTGTACCATAAATCAGAATAATGCATCTTTCCATATCCATCTAATTGCCAGTTATGAGGTACAGATACTTTATTCCAACTATCATCTAATAAATAATTCTCTTTCTCAAAATTTTTAGGTGCATAATCTGGAGATTCTACAAACTTAAAATCCCAAACTCCATTTAAAAGTGAATAGCCATAAGTGTTGAAGTTATCACCATATAATGCTGATTCTTCATCTCTATATGCTACAAATGATGTTCTTGCATCTAAACGATTTCTATGCATTAAATGAATATTTTCAAAATCTTTATATTCTCTTTTCATTTTTAACTCCATTTATTATTTATTATTCTTTTGTCCTCTATACCATAATAGAAAAGCAAAACCTAAAAATATTACTACACCGCCAATTTGATATAATACAGCAAATACAGGGTGAGGTGTTCCTTTAGGCAATGTACCTCCTTTCATTAATATAAATATAGACTCTAATGGCACTATTGATATGATAAATGTTATAGAAAATAATATAAGTAATAACACGCCGAACAATATACCTATAATAGGATTATTAGATAATTTAAAATCTCTTTTTGTTTGCTCATGATTTTTTCTAAAATTAATATAAGCTACTAAAAAGAATAATACAGGTAATAGAGATGTAGAAGCTGTCATATTTATTAAAAATTTTAATAATCCATCAACTTCTCCTATTCCAAGACCAGGTATGATTAATATAACACTAACAACTATAGCCTGTAAATATAATGCATTAACAGGTGTTCCGTCATCAGTAAGTTTTGTAATCTTTTCAGGCAATATTCCCTTAGGTGTCTCAGAGAAAAATACTTTTACAGGTGCTGATGCCCATAATACCAAACTTCCTGCAGAAGCTAAAAATAAAATGAGTCCTACAACATTAGAAATTCCTTTAGTTATACCAATATTAGCACCCAATAAATTAAAAGCATCATACATAACATTACTATAGTTATTTTCCAATATATTAGTTGGTATAATAAGTCCAACAGCTATACAACCTAAAGAATAAACTACTCCAACAAACAATGCTGAAAATATCATAGTTCTTATAAATGACTTATTTCCGCCTTTTAAATCTTTAATATATACTCCTATACTTTCAGCTCCTCCAACAGCTTGTAATATCCAAGCAAAAGTTGCTATATAATTAAAATCAAATTTTGGTGTTATTGTCTCTGCTGAAAAAGTTTGAGCTGGTTCTTTGCCAAATATAAATACCAAAGCAAATGCTATTACTATAAATACTATACCCATAATCAATCTTGCACTGCCGGATATATTTGTAACCATTGATATACCTTTAGCACCTTTTGTAGTAATAAAAGTAGCTATCCATAATAGTATAATAGAAATTATAGATACCAATAAAGAACCTTCTTGAGGAAATATGTTTTTACCTAAAAATGTGTATGATAATGATATTATCATTCCAGGTAATATTGAAGAAAAGAAAAACAAGTTTACAAAAAAGTAAGTCCAAGAAGCAACAAAAGCCCATTTATCACCTAAAGAACTTTTTATCCAACTTGTATATCCTGACTCACTATCTGGATTGGCTGAAGCAAATTCACCTATCATTAAAGAAAATGGTATGAAGTATGCTATTGTAGCAAACATAAATGATGGAATACTAGCGAGACCTATGCTTACACTGTTGTTAATAACTTGGTTAAAGCTAAATATAGCAGTAAAAGTCATCATTAACAGGGCAAAAGATCCTATAGTTTTTCTATCTTTCGACATTGTATAACTCCTATATTGAAAAATTCATAATATAGATTATATTCACTAAATTTCATTAATCAACAAAAATTCTTATTTTTTTACAAAAAATCACAAAAAAATAAGTTTATTTATAACAAATTACTATAAAAAGTTTTTTATAAATTAATTTACGTAACAATATTATAAAATTAATAATTTATATTAAATATAACTTTGTTAAAAAACAAATATAAATAATTAGACTTTTAGATATTTTTATTTTAATATATAATAAAATAAATAACATAAACGGACGAACAATTATGAAAAAAGTTTTTTATATAGCTATTCTTTTTACTCTTATTTTCTCAAACATATATGCAAAAGATAAAGTGTACGTTATAAAAAAATTAGAGTTTCAGGAGGTAAATAGATGGTACTCCTCATATATAAAAAATGGATTAGAAGAGGCTAAAAAAAATGATGCTTCTTTGATAATACTTGAAATAGACACACCGGGTGGACTTTTATCATCTGCATTAGAGATAAAAAACGCATTGATAGAAAGCGAAATACCAGTGGTCGCATATATAAATAAAAATGCATTGTCTGCAGGAGCTTTGATATCTTTGAGTTGTTCAGAGATTTATATGTCTGACGGAAGTATTATAGGTGCTGCTACACCAATATATCTTCAGGGCGGAGAGCCAAAGAAGGCAAGCGAAAAAGAAGTTAGTGCTATGCGTGCTGCTATGAGGGCTTCTGCTGAACACTCTAAAAAAAATGTAAAGGCTGCTGAGGCTATGGTTGATGAAACTATTGTATTAACTAAAAGAGATGACGGAATTGATTTGGACGATAAAACACTCCTTACATTGAGTGCTGATGAGGCTGTAAAAATAAATATTGCAAATAGCAAAGCAAACTCTGCAGAAGAAATATTAAAAATAAAAAATATTGATGATTATGAGATAATAAATTTTGAAGAAGGTCAATATGATTTTATTTTAAGATTTTTAAGTAATCCTGCAGTATTAAGCATATTAATATCTATTGCTATAGCTGGAATATATTTAGAGATAAAAACACCTGGTTTTGGCGTAGGCGGTGTGGTTGCTATAGTATGTTTCTTTTTATTTTTTACGGCACAATTTCTTATTGGCGACAGCGGATTTATTTCGCCTGCGGTGTTTGTGCTTGGTATAATATTGCTTGCTTTAGAGATTTTTGTTATACCTGGTTTTGGAGTTACAGGAATTGCCGGAATAATTGCTATATTTGCAAGCATATTTATGTCTTTTGGTATAGCTAATATATCTCAGGCTGTGTTTGTAATTTTTGTTTCACTTATCATAGACATTATACTTATTATATTAATGGCAAGATTCATGACAAAATCTAAAGTTTTTAAAAGTAAAATGTTCTTAGAAACAGATACATCAGGATATCATTCAAGTGAGTCTTATGATGATTTACTTGGACTTGAAGGAATAGCTTATACACCTTTTAGACCGTCAGGAAACATTTTAATTGATGATAAAAAATATGACGCTATTAGTGAAGGTGAATTTATACAAAAAGATGCCAAATTAAAAGTTATACTTGTAAATGGAAATAAGATAGTAGTAAAAGAAATAAAAGAATAACAACAATATGCAGATAAGTTTACCTGCATATTGTAATTATATTTTTAAGCTAAAGTACTGAAAGCTCTTACTGAAGCTATATCTATTCTAAGTTGAAGTATATATCTTTTACCATCTCTTCCCATAGCATAAGTATATCTGCTAGAAAGAGGAGACATATTTTGAGCCTGCTGATTCATATTAGTAGGTTTTACTTCTACTATATTTGGCTTAGTATTAATTGAAGTAGCACTCATTTGCATAACATTGTTAGAAGATATACCGCTTATAGTCATATAATTTCTCCTTAAATTAATTAACTATAATAATTAACGGCAATTTATAAAAAAGTTTAGTATTTTATTTAATTATTTAACAAAAATATATACATTATTTTAATATGGTTTATAATTAATATATTGGATAATTTATGGAACTTTTTATATTAAGAAATATATTTTTTTATTTTCTCTTTACTCAAAGGCATAAAATTCCGCCAGACATGTCAATCTAAAGTAGGCAGTTAGTCTATATAAAAACAATCATTATAATAATTTTATTTCCAAAAATTAATCAAAGGACACAATATGAAAAAATATATTTTAATATTATTTTTTATAATAATATCTTGCAGCAAAAATAATACAAATAATTCTCTAATAGTAAATATAGGTCCAGAACCAAAAACTCTAGACCCAACATATACAGAAACCTACGACGGTTCAGCATATATAGCACATACATTTGAAGGATTAACTTCAAGAGATAAAGATGATAAATTAATACCAGCAGTTGCTGAAAGTTGGGATATTAGCGAAGACTATTTAACATATACATTCTATTTAAGAACAAATGCTAAATGGTCTGATGGTAAAACAGTTACAGCTAATGATTTTGTATATGCATGGCAAAGAGCAGTTGATCCAAAAGTAGCAAGCTCTGTAAGCTATCAATTAAACCCAATAAAAAATGCATCAAAAATCATAAAAGGAGAATTGCCACTAACAGAACTTGGAGTAAAAGCTATTGATGACTATACATTAGAAGTAAACTTAGAAAGCCCTACAGCATATTTTTTGGATTTACTTTCTATTACAATATATAGCCCGCTTAGAAAAGATATAATAGAGAAATACGGCGATGCTTGGACTCAAGAAGAATATATAGGAAATGGACCTTTTTTTGTTAAAGAACATATAAACAACGATAAAATAGTAATGGAAAAAAATACTAATTATTGGAACAAAGAAACAATAATACCTCAAACAATAACATTTTCATTATTAGATAATCCAAATACAATAGTAGCATCTATACAAGACGGAACATTATTATTTGGAAGCAACCCTCCATTACAAGACATACCAAAATTAACAGAAGAAGGCTATATTGATTATGTACCTTTGCTTGGAATATATTTTCTCTCTATAAACACAACAAATGAAGTGTTAAAAAACAAGAATGTAAGAAAAGCTCTTTCTTTAGCAATAGACAGAAATTATATAGTAGAAAAAGTTACAAAAGGAAATGAAATACCCGCTGCTGCATTAGTACCATATTCTGTATTTGATATAGATGGTTCTTTCAGAGAAAAAGGCGGAAATTATTTTAGTGTAGATGAAAATGATTATCAAAAAAACATAGAAGAAGCTAGAAGACTATTAGCAGAAGCAGGTTATAGTAATGGCAGCAATTTCCCTGTGTTGGAATATAGCGTAGAATCTCAAAGTTCATTAAATATATTTGAAGCTATTCAGCAGATGTGGAAAGAAAATCTTAATATAGATACTAGAGTTAATCAGCTTGAATGGGGAGTTTTTATGCAAACAACTAGAGGAGATAAAAATTTTGAAATAGCACGCTCTGGTTGGATGGGTGATTATAATGACCCTATGACATTTTTAGATACATTTTTAAGCTATAGCCCTCAAAATACTGGAAGCTATTACAACAAAGAATATGAACAATTAATTCAATCAGCACTCACTAATGGTGATAAAATATATAGAATGCAAACATTACATAAAGCAGAAGATGTATTAATGGAAGATATGCCTTTTATTCCTTTATATTTTTATAATAGGGTAATACTTGTTAGACCAGAATTAAAAGATGTTATGATAAGCAATGTAATACCTCCAAGATTTTTCTATGCTTATGTAGAGAAGTAAATTGATTTATTATAGAAACTAATCCCCCTATTACAATAATTAATTTAATAATTATTTGAAATAATTAACTCCATTTTCAAATATGTTGTAAATATCTTTTGTGATTATGTTTTTGTATAGATTATTTCCGTATCTCTCACTATGCCCCATTTTACCAAATACTTTTCCGTCTTCTGAAAGTATACCTTCTATTGCATAAGCTGAACCATTAGGATTAAATCTAAACTCATTAGTAGGTTTTGACTCAAAATTAACATACTGAGTAGCAATCTGTCCTTTTTTGATTAATTCTTTTATTATATCTTCATCAGCAAAAAATCTTCCCTCACCATGAGAAACAGGTACAACTAGCTCACTTCCTAAAGGTATGTTATATAGCCAAGGAGAATTGTTTGATACTACTTTTGTTGTTACCATTTGAGAAATATGTCTTCCTATTTTATTGAATGTAAGAGTAGGAGATTTTTCTGTAATGTTTCCTATTTTTCCATAAGGAAGAAGCCCTGATTTTATTAATGCCTGAAAACCGTTACATATACCCAAAACAAGCCCGTCGCGTTCTAAGAGTTTATGTATAGATGTTTTTATTTTTTCATTTGTAAGTATTGCAGAGATAAACTTACCAGAACCGTCAGGCTCATCTGCCGCACTGAATCCTCCGGGTATCATAAATATTTGAGAGTTATCAATTTTTTTAGACATCTCTTCGATTGATTCTTTTATGTATTCTGGCTTAATGTTTCTAAATACAAAAATATCTGTATTTGCTCCAGCATCAGAGAAAGCTTTTTGAGTGTCATATTCACAGTTAGTGCCTAAGAATGCAGATATTAAAACATTAGGTTTAGCTGTTTTATTTTTGCATATAAATGGTGCTTCTCTTTTATATTCAGCTAGCTTGTAAGTTTCTATATCTTCATAAGTTTTATAAGGGAATACTGTTGATAATTTATCAAGCCATAATTTTTCTAACTCCTCTAAATCCACTATTTCACCGCATACTTTTATTTTGTATTCATTAATAGTTTTGCCTATAAGTAAAGCATTTTTATAATTTAATTCTTCTTTAGTTTCCACTATAAATGAAGCAGGCATTAAGTTAAAGAAATAAAGCTCATCTTTTATATCAACGCCTATTCTGTTGCCGAAAGACATTTTAGTTAAAGCTTCAGCAATGCCTCCGAATTTAATAGTGTAAGCTGATAATATTTTTTTATCTTTTATATTTTTATGTATGAATTCAAAATTCTCTTTTATTTCTGCAACATTAGGCATATAGTTATCAAGCATATTATGCTTTATTAAATACACATAATTATTAGAAGATTTGAACTCTGGAGATATAACATCATTGCTATCAACAGTTGATACTGCAAATGATATTAAAGTTGAAGGTACTGATATATTATTAAAAGTACCGCTCATAGAATCCTTACCACCTATAGCAGGTATATCAAATTCAGTTTGTGCATATATTGTGCCGAGTAATGCCGAATAAACTTTACCCCATTTTTTAGGATCATTACCTAATTTCTCAAAATACTCTTGAAATGATAATCTTATATTTTTGTAATCAGCACCAATAGAAACAAGTTTTGACATTGATTCTATTACAGAGTATATTCCTCCATGAAACTCTGACCATTTCATTATAGAAGGATTATAACCCCAAGATATAGCAGAAGCAGTATTTATTTGTTTGGCATTGTTGTCAAATATAGGTATTTTTTGAATGCTTACATCGCTTGGAGTCATTTGATATTTTCCGCCGAAAGGCATGAGTACTGTAGTAGCCCCTATTGATGAGTCAAACATTTCAATGAGTCCCTTTTGAGAAGCAACATTTAAATTTTCTGCCATATTAAACCAATGCGATGTTAAAGAACATGCATTCTTTGTGCTGAAAGGATTATTTTCAAAATCTATATCTTTAAGAAGGGCATTAGTCTCTTGTTTAGCTCCGTTGGTGTCTAGAAACTTACGGCTTATATCTACAATTTTTTTGCCTTTCAAATACATTACAAGTCTGTTAGTGTCTGTTATAGTGGCAACCTTTGTAGCTTCAATATTTTCTTTGTTGGCAAGTTTTATAAAATTATCTGTATCCTTACTTTCAACAACAACAGCCATTCTCTCCTGAGATTCTGATATTGCAAGCTCAGTGCCGTTTAATCCTAAATATTTAACAGGCAAAACATCAAGGTTAATGTCAATTCCGTCTGATAATTCACCAATGGCAACAGAAACTCCTCCCGCACCGAAGTCATTACATTTTTTTATTAATTTCGTAACCTCTTTATTTCTAAATAGTCTTTGAATCTTTCTCTCTTCTGGAGCATTACCTTTTTGTACTTCTGCACCGCAAAGTCTTAAAGATGTATCAGTGTGGCTTTTTGATGAACCAGTAGCCCCGCCGCAGCCGTCTCTTCCTGTTCTTCCTCCAAGCACTATAACTATATCGCCTGCTTTTGGCTTTTCTCTGCGTACATAGTCCACAGGCACAGCTCCAACAACAGCACCTACTTCAAGCCTTTTTGCTTTATATCCTTCATCATATATCTCATTAACTAAGCAAGTTGTAAGCCCTATTTGGTTGCCGTAAGAAGAATATCCTGCTGCTGCAGTTGTTGTGATTTTCTTTTGAGGAAGTTTTCCAGGTAAAGTATCTTCTAATTTCTCTAATGGGTTAGCACTTCCTGTAACTCTTATAGCCTGATATACATAGCTTCTTCCAGAAAGCGGGTCTCTTATAGCTCCTCCCAAACATGTAGAAGCTCCTCCGAAAGGCTCTATCTCTGTAGGGTGATTATGAGTTTCATTTTTAAACATCAATAAATATTTTTCTGTTTTGTTTTTTCCATTCTCATCTATAGCATCAACATCTATATAAATAGAACAAGCGTTTATCTCATCAGAAATCTCTAAATCTTCAAGTTTTCCTTTTTTCTTTATATATTTAGCAGATACTGTTGCCATGTCCATTAAATTAATATCTCTTTTGCTGTCAACATCTTCCCCGTAAAGCTCTTTTCTCATGCTGTAATATTTATTAATAGCATTAAGTATAACCTCTGAAAAATTACTCTTATCATTTTCTAATTTTACATCATTAATCTTTGTCATAAACGTAGTATGCCTGCAATGGTCAGACCAATATGTATCAAGAACTTTTATTTCTGTTTCTGTTGGATTTCTCTTCTCTTCATTTTTGAAATAATTCTGCACAAACTCTATATCTTTATAAGTCATTGCTAAATCAAGATTATCTCTATATTTGTGAATCTCTTCTGTATTTAAATTAATAAAGTTTTCTACGTCTTTTATATCATCAGCTTTTTGATGAGGCTCTATTTCTAATTTGCTTAAATCCTTTTCTCTGCTTTCTACTGGGTTAATATAGAACTTTTTTATTTTCTCTATTACACTATCATCTACATTACCTATATTTCCATCAAAAACTATAACCTTTCCGCTTACTATAGTTACTTCTTCTATATCATTATAAATAAGCTTCAAACATTGTAATGCAGAATCAGCTCTCTGGTCGAATTGTCCAGGCAAATATTCCACAGCAAAATGTTTTAAACTCTCAAAATCTTTTTTTTCAACTACCCTATCTGTTGGAGGCTCTGAAAATATCACATTAATAGAGTTTTTTAATTTACTTTCATCTATATTAAAAATATCATAAACATTAAGAAGTCTTACATTGCATTTTATTTTGAAATTTTCTTTTAATTGACTTTCTAATCTTTTAGCTTCTAAATCAAAGCCTTCTTTCTTCTCTATAAAGATACGATAGTTCATTGAATATACCTCATTATTTGAATTGAGTTTTTATATTATATATTATATCATCAGTTTTATAAAGTAATTTTTATTATTATAAATCTGGTTAAAAGTCTATTATAAATAAAGTTTTAAGCGAGAAAAATAAGGTTAAACCTTCTTTTTCGCTTATTTCAATCAAAAAAGAACATATTTTAGTAATTCCTACATAATTACTTTTTTAAGCTGGTAAATACAGAGATGTATTTTAATAAAAAATTATTAGGAGAAAATATGTTAGTCAAAGAGTTAAAACAAAGATTAAACAAATTTAGTGATGACATCCAAATTTTTATTCGTGTCAAAGATGAAAATGACACTATTATTTTATCAGATTTTTCTGAAATAATATCAAATGATGTATTGGGCTTTGGGGTTATAGTTCCTTTATTCAAAGTAAATGAGGAGGATTACAAAAATGGAAGATAAACAATTTGAACCTTCTTATTGGGTAATAATAAGAAATAATAAAAAATATTTAGGCTGTCAAAATGATTGTAAGCATTTAGAAAATATTGATAATAAACTTGTATGCTCATATTTTGGAAAAGAAATAAAAGGAATAGAAGATAATTATAAACCTTGTAAAGAATGCTTTAATGAATTTTGTAATACTAGTTTTGATATACAAGATTTAATGAGGATTGAACAATGAGCTATTTACAAAAAACATATTATGATAATGAACTCAAAACAATCGTTTTTGAAGAGCATACAGATTTAGGCGTAAAAAAATATGACGGCTCTGGTAATTTAATTGCTTATGAGAAAATACCTGATGATGATGATTTTGTAGATAGTGGAATTGATGAAGAAGCGGATGAGCCTGATGAGTTTTTCTATAAGCTTTATCCGTGTGAGAAGAGAAAGTTTGAAAAAGCAGAAAATTAGAAAAAGGAGAAATATAATGGAACAGCTAATAACTGAAGAAATGCTTGATAAACAAAGGTTTAATTTAAAAAAACAAGTCAGATATACAGCTCTAATAGAATATAAAGAAAAAATATTAAAGCAAATAGAAAAAGAAAAAATAAATGCTAGAAAATCATCAGATAGATTAAAAGATATTTTAGCAGATAATCCTACAAAAGCAAAAAGAACATCAGCAAATGCTAAATGCAGTACATTATGGGAGAATATAAGATATTTAGAACTTAAATTAGAAGTATTAGAAGAATTAATTAAAGAGGAATAAAAAATATAGGGGGGAGAAACAATGAGCTTATTAAAAGATATTTTCGGAAGAAAAAAACAAATAAAGTGTGCTGTATGCGGTGAGGCGATACAAAATGACTTTAAAACAAAATATTTAAAATTAAATGGATGTTTTGGTTTATATATGCTTCACTATGAATGCGATAAAAAAGTAAAAAAAATGGAGGCTGAATTATGATAACAGGATATAAAGCATTTTATCAAGACAAAAATGGATTATATTGTCAGCCTTGTACTAATGGTAAAAAATACAGATATAAAGAAGGTGAAATTTGTGAAATAAAGGGGGAATTAAAGATTTGTAAAAATGGAATACATTTTTGCGAAAACTTAAAAGATGTATTTGATTATTATCCGTTAGTACAATGGGTAAAAGTTTATAAAGTAGAAATATTAGGAGATGTTATTAAAAAAGATAATAAGTCTTGTACTAATAAATTAAAAATATTAGAAGAAGTTACATTTGAAGAGATTGTAAATAATTCTAATGGTGTAAATTGTTCTTTTGGTGTATTAAATTGTAAAGGTGTTTCTAATGCTTTGTTTTTGACAGATAAAAAAGAAACTTATTCTATATTCGGTACAGAAGTATCAAAAATAAGATATAAAGAAGTTAAAACAGAATTCTATAATTTGTTAAAAGGTTGGAGACCAACTTTTAACAATCTTAAAAGTCTTTATTTAAAATTCGGCAGTGAGTGGAAGTTAACACCGATTCAAAATGCTGAAGAAATACAAAAAGAAGAAGCTTGGAAAGATATGCCGATTGCGGCAATTAAATATGTGATGTCTTTAGAAGAATTTGATAAAGATATGTTTTTTAAGATAACAAGCATAGATACAGATTTTATAAAGGAAGATAACAATGAATGAGCCTTACGAGAGATTATGTAAACATATGAAGTGTGCTTATAGCTCTTGCTTTTACTGTAATAAATATAAAGAAGAGTTAAAGCATATAGATAGTGAGACATTTTTTAAACTTAAAGAATATATAAAAGGAGAATAAAAATGAGTAATTTTGAAATGACAGGCAAAACAACAAGCGATTTTGAACAGCCTCAAACTGGTATGGTGCCAGCTGTTTGTATCAATGTTGTAGACGGCAAATATGTAAAAACTACATATATGGGACAAGATAAAGGCTATCAAAGAAAAATATTTATTCTTTGGGAGATAGCACAAAGAATAAAAGAAGGGCAATTTGCAGGTCAGCATATGGTTATAGCTAAAGAATATACATTTGCTGTAGGAGATAAAGCTAATTTAAGAATAGATTTAGAAAGCTGGAGAGGGAAGAAATTTGAAGAGAGAAAAAACGCTGACGGCACAGTTAGTCTTCTAACAGAAAAAAAGGATAATGAAAAAATAGTTAAAGTACCTTTTGCTGTAGATATGTTAATAGGTGCTAATTGTATTTTATATTTAGAAGATGTAGGAAAGAGCAGACATTTTATTAAGCCTACAAAAGTAATGAAGTTTGACAGCAAATATACTCCTGTAAAAAGAGAATATGATATTAATTATATTCCTAATTGGCTTGCTAAAAAAATAGAAGAACGACCTTTAAGTAATCCAGATATACAGCAAACACAAACAGATAATGCAGTTAATGATAATAGTACAGTAATAGAGGATGAAGAAGTCCCTTTTTAAGAAAAAAATCTAATGAGGAGACGGCAAATGTAAAAGTAAATGAATATGAAAATCCATTTGATATAGAAGATGATAAAACATTGGATGAGTTAATTGCTGAGCAAGAAAAGAATAATCTCAATCAAATAAATAATGATAAAGAGTTTAAATTAGAGAATTAATAGGAGTAATATGATGCTAAATCTTTTTAAGAAAAAAAATAAGTATGTATATGTAAACAATAAACTATTTTTTGATAAAAAAGTTTTTGAGGCAATATATTTAATGCCTCAATACAATCCAACTAAAAAAACAAAATTAATTATTCAATTAAATAATATAAATATTCCTATTCAATTTAATAGTAGAAATGAGGCTAAAGAGGAAATGAATAGAATAATAAAAGAAATATAGAGTTGATAGATTTTTCATAGATAGTTCTCCTAATAATAGCGGCGGAAAACTTTTACAGCTAAAAAAGGACTATAACGGATAAGTTTTGTGGATGGGATTTATAAGCCGTATAAGTCCAAACATATTACAAATATAAAGGGGTAAAACAATGTCAAATGATAATAAAGAAAAATTACAAAATAAAGAACCAGAGCTTCAAAATCATACTGAAGTAGTTGTTAATAAAGTTGCTAGAAATTGTACTCAAGATATTTTTGAAGCAGTTATTAAATATGATAATTATAAAGATGTATCTGAAGCTATAGGCAATTTAATCTATGAAGAGCTAGAAGAAAAAAGTTTTATGACTAATGATCTTGCTCTTAATGAAAAACAAACTGAAGTACTATCTCAAGTTATATATGATATATCAAGAAAAAGCTATCACAAACTATATAAAAACTATAAATAAATTAGATAGAGCAAATAAAATATCTGAAATAATAACCAATAAAATAAAAGAAGTTATAGAACAGGCTTTAGCTTCAATAAGTTATGAAATCAATAGGGGCTTTATTATAAAAGGTGTAGCAGTTAGTTGTAATGCTAAAAGCGATAAACACAATGAAATATTATTTCAATATGGAAAAATGGCAGATGCTTCAATTCCTACTTCAGCAATATTAATAGCAACTAATTCTGTAGAAGACATAATAAAATCTATAGCTATAGAAGTAACAGATGATGTATTAAAAATAAAGTACAACGATGAAGTTATAGAAGTAAAAAATAAGAAGGCTTAAAAATGAGTGAATATATACAAAAGAATTATTATGCTATTATTCCTGCGAATGTTCGCTATGATAAAAGATTAACATTACTTTCAAGATTATTATATGGCGAGATAACAGCACTATGTAATGAGAAAGGCTATTGCTGGGCTTCTAATTCATACTTTGCTGAACTTTATGAAGTGAATAATAAAACTATTTCAAGAGCTGTACAGCAGTTAGAAGAATGCGGACATATAAAATGCGTATATGATAAAACACAGCAAAACAATGATAAAAGGAAGATTTTTATTGAGTATAGACAAAAATGTCCAGACGGTATGGACAAAAATGTCCAACATAATAATACATATAATAATACAAATAATAATACAGCGAGTGTGTGTGAGACGCACACACACGAAAACAAAAACGAAGTAGATATACTGCTCAATAGCACTGAATTTCAAAGCTTTGAAGATTTTGAGAGGGCTTACGTCTTCTGGTTTACTAAACTCACTGGGAAACCTATCACTTTGCTTAATCAAACAGTCTCGGCACGAGGGGAAAACTTTGAAAAATTGGATTGGCTTAAAAAAAATTTTGAAGCTCGGAGGGTTCATGCTGGAATAGCTATATTTGAAACCCTTGAATATATAGCACAAGATAAAACTTGTATAGACAATTATCGCTTTAGAGCTTCAAGTTATCTTGATGGAATTATTTCAAGGCTTGTAGATTCTAAATTAGCTAAAAGCGACCCTGTCTCAAGTGAGGGTAAAGGGTTATATAAAAATCCAAGCTTTGATTATTTTAAGTATTAAGATTTTTAAGAAGGGGTAGAAAATGGGAAAAAACGCATTAACAGAACAGCAAAAGTTTAATTACGGCAAACATAGAGAAAAGTATCAAAAAGAGATTTTTCAACTCATAGAAGATATAAAAAATATTCCAAATGATAAAAAGTCTGAAGAAATTAATAATTATTTTGTACTTAAATTATATACGCTTTTAAAAAACTTTGGAATATATAAAGATTATGATATTTATAATACTATTGAATATTTCAAAAAAGAAGAAGCTATATTTTATCAAAAGTTAGAAGAATATTTGAGTGATGTCAATAACAAAAGAAAAATATATAAATCTCTTTTTATCATAAAAAATCAAATATTAAATATACGAGATTTTTCAAGTAATGGATTTTATCAGGACTTTTTAGATGATTTGAAATCTGAAATGGGGTTAATGATTAAAACAAAATATAACAACTTTATTGAACCAAGCATTTACAACTGTTCTGAAGATTTTTCAAGTATTGATTATAAACACTTTGATATGAAGTATGAAGATAATCAAGCTATAAACAAAAAGGTTTTAGCAGAATATAAGCGACTTGCTATAGGAGGAAGTAATGCCTAGAGAAACTTCTATAAATTGTTATCACAGTTCAATTAAAGGAAAAGTAGAAAATACACAATTCAAAAAAATATTTAATTGTGTATCTGAACTTAAAGAAGCAACTAGAGGAGAGATAGCAGATAGGCTAAAAATGGAAAAAAGCACGGTATCAGCAAGAGTTAATAAAATGCTTCAGCTTGGTATTTTACAAGAGGTAGGCAAAAGAAAAGATAAAGTAAGCGGTATTAAAAATTATGTAGTTAGTGTTAATAAAGATGGTCAAGGGAGATTATTTTAATTATGACAACTTTAAGATATGAAAATGAATTTAATAAATATCTAAAATCAGGAAACTCAGATTATGCTAAAGATATAGCTAATAAAATAAATTTAGATATTCAAAATATAGATGATGATGTGGTTATACATCTTTCAAGTGAATATTATTTGTATTATATCAAAAAAGATAAATTAATAAAATCTTGTAAAGTTTACAGATTATGTGGAAACCCTATTTATGACTATGACATATTAAAAGAGAATGCTATCTGTTTATGTTTGATAGATATTTATTATGAAATACAAGGGGTAGTATTCTAATGCAAGAAATAATAAAAATATTAGAGAAAGTATCATATAAACATTCAATATTATATGTATTTCAAGATTTTATTGCTTTAATGGCATTAGAAATATCAGTAAAAACAGAATGTTTAATTAAGGATGTATCTAACAGAATAGAGCAAATAAAAGTTATAACAAAAAAATATAATGAAGAAGAAATAAAATATTATGAACAATTTAAGCAATTAGTATTAAAAGAGATTTCAGAAAATAGATTTCAAGATTTTTTTGGAGTTATATTTCATGAATTATCCTTACAAAATAAATATAAAGGTCAATTCTTTACACCTTATACAGTGTCTTATGCTATAGCTAAAATGAATATAGGTAATTTAGAAAAAGAAAAAGACATTATTTATATTGGAGAACCGTCAGGCGGAAGCGGCGGAATGTGTATAGCAGCGTGTCAAGTAACAGAAGAACAAGGCTTAAATTATTCTTCCAAACTTTTATTTGAAGTAAATGATATAGATATAAATTGTGTTTATATGAGTTATATACAACTTAGTTTAATAGGAGCAGCAGCAAGAATTAATCATAAAAATAGTTTAAGTTCAGAACACTTTGATAGCTTTATAACACTTGGAGCTATAGCAAATAGAAGCTTTGAAAGATTAAGAGTACAAAAACAAATGGAAAAGATGTTAGCAATAATTAAAGAAATGAAAAGCTATAATTTTACAGAAGAAAAAATCATTGAAGAAATAAAAGAAGAACAATACATATTTAATTTTTAATTTTATGGAGTTTAATAAATGTATAGTTTCATAAAAGAATATAATCAATGCTTTAATACAGAATGTAAAACTATATCTGGTATTTTATCGGATGTTTTTAATATGGGTATGACTTACGGACTTTTAAAAGCTGAAGAAGAGCGAGAGAGCGAAGCTGTTTTTGACGGTGCTATTTGTTATTTGACAGATGAAAAATATCAAAGTCCAAGCATACCAACTCGTAAAAGACAGCCGCATAGTAAAGAATGGTTTAGTAAAAGCCATAAAGAAGCAAATAGATATTGGAAAGGCATTTTAGATTTTAAAGAACCTGAGCAATATGATTTATTTTAGGAGCAAAAAATGGGAACAAGAGAAAAAATTGATAGAAAAAAAAGATTAAAAGAAATGTTGGGGCTTACAGATGAAGGCATGAGTATATTTGATGATGCCTTACATGAAGTAGCTACAAAAGAGAAAGTGAGGCGAGCGTCTGGTAAGTTTACTTGCCAGACAGTTATAAGCGAGCCGAGTTTAAACAATAATAAGAAAAAACAATTAAAAAAAGGTATTACTTATAAAGACTATAGTATGCGTACAGATGTATTGCTTAGAGAAAAATGTAAAAAAGAATTATATAAAATGCTGCCTTATAATGAGCTATTTTTTGAAGTTTATACAAGGGGTAATCAAATTAAAGTCATAGAGTTTCAATTAAGAGATAAAAGCATGTTTATTAAGAAAAATGGAGAACTTAAAAGTGCTTATAATAATTCTCCTTTTGTAATTACAACAAAACCTCAAAAAGTTATGTTTGATATTTTCTGTGAGTTCAGAGAAGAAATATTGAGTTTATTTTCTATGAGAATAGAAAAGGAGTGTTAAAAATGGAACTAAACATTGAGAAACTAAAAGACAAATTAAATAATATTAGTAGTGAAGTATCTTATGATATAGAAAAAAGATTTCACAAAGAATTAAAAAATTATTTTAATATTATTACATTTAATCATTTGATAGAAGTATATGTTGAGGATTATGAAGATATTAAAAGAGATATTAATGGTATGACTTATTTTACTATTCCATCTTTTAGTATGGATGATTTTAATAATATGAGAGCAACATTAGACTTTATAGAAAATAACGAGCAAGCTATAAAAACCGCTATGCTTGAAAGTATAGAAGAATAGGAGTTTTAAAAATGGAATTAAAAACAACTAAAACTTATACAATAAAAGTTGATGATAATAATAACAATAAATGTAGTAAAGACTGTGAATATATGGTTAATGATTTTGATTTAAACATATGTATTTTTGAAACGTGCACAGCAAATGGAATACATAATTCGGTAATAGGAGATTATGAACGTACAGGATATTGTAAAAAGTTTTTTGAGAATAAGGAGCTTGAAAAAATGAATACAGAAAAAATAAAACAACAAATAAAAGCATTAGATACAGAAAACAAAATAAGAGAACTTAAAGTTTATACTAAAGATGATAGTGTTTATATTATATTCGATGATGTATTTAAGGTAATAGTAAACAAATGGAATTTAATTTTGTGTAGAGTTGATACAGAATATTGGGATAATGCGGTTGATTTATATATTGAGCATTACATAGACATTTTAGATTATTATATATTTTTTCCTCCATTTTTCAAAGAGAATAAAGACAAAATAAAACAAATAGTAAAACCATTATTAAAACAAGGAGCTTAAACCATGAGAAAACTAAAAATATATTTAAGCGGTGCTATTACTGGAAGAGAGAATTATAAAGAAGAGTTTGAGTATGCCAAAATAAGAATTAAAGACTTTGAAGCGAAAAATAATAGAAAAAATGATAAAGAGAAAATTAAATTAGATGTTATAGTGCCTTGTCATTATGACTATTTGAATAAAACAGGCAAATGGGAAGATTATCTAAAAAATGATATAAAAATGCTTGTAGATTGTGATTGTTTAATAGATATAGAAAATGAAAGTGAAAACAGCAAAGGAGCTATGCTTGAAAAAATGATTTGTATATCTTTAGGAATACCTGTTGTTTCTTTAAGCTCGTTTTTAAAGGGTTATCCTATTTATAGATATACTACAACAAGGCTTGATATTAGATAAACAAGGGGAGTAAATGAATATAATAAAGTTTTCTAAAATATATCCTAAACTTTGGGGACAAACTCAAGCAGAATTACTCGCTGTTAAAGAAATAGAGATTAATGAAAATACAAATAAAGATTTAATTGAATATGACACAAAAGCTATAGACGGCTCTTATTATGAATTAAAGAAAGGAAAATATCTTCAATTAATTTTCTTAGGAAATAAGAATATTCCTTTTTGTACCATACGAAGCAAATATGGCTCTTATGTAAATAAAACAGAATATTATAAAAGTAAAATAGGAGAAATATTTGATATAGTTATTGATGTGAAAAATAATATTTCATCAGTAGATTTTGATAGTTTGTTAAAAAATATAGAAATGGAACAAAGAGACCCTCAGCCTCTAAAAGAAAGCGATGTTCAAGCTTTAATATTCAAATACCTTGAAAATAGAGATTTAGATAGCCACCCTTCACTAAGCGGAATTAAAGCTAAAAGCTGGGGACAAATAAAGTTTATGAAAAGTCAAGGTATAAGGAAAGGGCATCCAGATTTAATGATAGAAGAGCCCGCAGGGAAATATCAAATATTCTTTTTAGAATTAAAAAAAATAGGGGGTAAATTAAGCGATGACCAAAAAGATTGGTTAAAAAGGCATATAGCTAAAGGACATGCCTGCAGTGTTTCTTACGGCTATTATGATGCTATATACAAAATAGAAAAATATTTACAAGGAATGCCTATAATATGGGAGGAGAAATGAGAGTTAGAGGTAAAAAAAATACATTAGCTAAGCTGTTATTAAAACATAGAATAGACAATGATTTGAAATGCGAAGATATGGCAAAAATGCTTGGTATGACAAAACAACAGTATAATCGCTATGAACATTCAAACGCATTGCCGCTTTTATATAATATTAAAAAGTTAGCAAATGTAATAAATGTAGAAGAAAAAGAGTTGTATAAAATCTTAATGAAAACAGATAAAAAGTCTATTCAAACAAGATGTATGAGTGTATTAGGTAATAGAAATATTAATGATGATGATTTACTTACAATAGTTATGATATTACAAGAATATTATAAACCTAAAGCAAGAAAAATAATTAAGGAGTAAATAAAATGCCTAAACTTATATTAGTTATATTTTGTTTTGTTTGTCTATGGTGTTTCTTTTGGATAGCTGTTTATTATCAAGATATAAAGAATATCTATAAAAAACAGCAGGAATATGAAAGAGATATAAGAGAATTAGAATATAAAAACAATGAACTAAAAAATCAAATAGAGTATTTGAAAAATCCTTATATTGAGTTTGGAGCATTACAATGAACAAAGAACATACGAACTTATGTTATAAAACAGCAGAAAAGTTTATAAAAGATGTAGCTTTAATAGAATATAAATGTATTTATTTAAGTGAAGAACCTGATGTTATAGTTTTTGATAGCTATGGTAATACAACCCTGTATGAAGTAAAGATTTCTATACCTGATTTTTGGAATGATTTTAAAAAACCTCAAAGAATACAAGTTAAAAAGAAAAGAGAATTAATTTATACTTTATATCCTTCATTAGGTAAAGAAAGATATTATGTTTGTCCTAAAAAATTAATTGATATTGATGAATTGCCTGAAGGTTGGGGTTTAATTTGGTATGATAAAGATACTGACAAATTTAGATTAAAAAAGAAAAGCGGTGTGTTTAAAATAGATAAAGGTTTAGAGTGTAGATTATTAGTTAATGCTTTAAAACGTTATAAATCAGGCTATACAAAATCAATATTATTAAAAGATTATTTAGAGTATAAGGAGTGAATAGATGAAGAAAAATGATATAAAAATAATTGAAAATATATTTAATCAAGAAGCTAGTATTACTGAAAATGATAGTATTATATATGTATATTTATATTTCTCTCATTCAGGTTTATTCTCATTAAGTTTTTGTAAAATAAAGAATGATTTTGGAATATATACAACAAAAACACTTAATAAAGAAGAAGCAATAAAGTATCAACAATATTTAGACATCTTTATAAAAAATTATGATGTTCTATATAAGATTTTTTTAAAATACTCTAACAAGAGGTAAGGAGTAAAAATGATTTGGTATGAGAAACTTAAAAGTTTTGATTTTAATCATGTAAAAAATATAGCTAAAAAATATGGTAAAAATAAAATAATAGCAGAAAAATTAGGGCTAACTAATAGACAGTTTAGATTATTAAAACATGAAAATAAAACTATAATTCATAAAGAGTATAGAGAATTAGCAGTAAAGTTTGCTATAGCTGTAGAAGAAGGTATATTAGAATATAAAAAAAATAACCTAAAAAAGAATTTAATACAACCTTATTGATTACTATCAAGATTGTTTAGGATATTGTTCTTTTATATTGGCTCTTGTTGTTTGTATGTTTTTAAGTGCTTCCATTTGAGTTTCATTTAATAAGCCTTGATTTGCTAAAGTATTGAGTACACTATCTAAAAGCTCGGCTCTCGCTCCGTCTAAGTTTTGGCTGTACTGATTTTGTCTTTGATTAACTATATAAGCGTTATACTCTTCTTTAGTGATTAATCCCTCGTTATATTTCTCTTCAATAGACTTTTCTCTTACATACTTTTTGCCGTTATCTTCTACTATCTTTTTATTATCATCTAATTTTTCTAAACCCCTTTCAATCATTACAATATAATCATCTTCATAATTTTTATTTAATTCTCTAATTATACCGTTATCTATTATTTCATTATCTTTAAGAGCTATTATTTTTTCTTTCAATTGCTCTTCTAATGTCTTTACAGAACCGTCATCATTATAAGCTCTTATATCTGTTTGACTTAAATCACTGCTATTATGCGCTTTTATAACTTCATTAGGCTTTAACTTAAAATCATTAATACTTTGCCCCTCAACAAAATAGCATTTATAGTTATATTTATCATATATAACAAATACCATATTAAAACTCCTCCATTATCTCATTTACTGATTTATCATTAATTGTAAGCAGTTTATATATTCTCATTAATCTATTTTTTACTCTAAACTCATTAGCAGTAGCATAAGCATGTGATAAATCCATTGTTATAACACCCTCTGACCATATCGTACTATCTAGAGGCATAAATCCTCTTGGCGTTATGTAACCTTCATAAAAAACACCTTTTATATTACCATTAGCAAATAAAGTATAAAAACTTCCTCCAGCATTTCTGCCTGCATCATTTTGAAGTCCATTACTTCTACCAGCATTAGCCAAATCTCCTTCTGTTCTAAAATAGACACTTTCTGTATTAAACATTATCTGCCAAGTTGTAGTAATATTATACATTTTTTTATACCAATTTGAAGGCTCTTCATTAGCATCAAAATTACCGTTTTCTAAAGGGTATTGTGTATAATATGGCGGTATCATATAACGGCTGTTTAATATGTCTAAAGCCGTCTGCACATTATCGCCTAAAGCCTCGTTAGTTTGAGTTACCAAGTTAGCATCTGTAGCTACATCTCCTTTCACATTAATAACATTATTTTCAGTTATTTCTACATTAATTCCTGCTGTGAGTTTATCCTGCTTTTTAAGTAATTGCTTTTCTAAATATTCGTTATTTACTATTGTAGTATTTTCTATATTAGAAGGAGTATTTACATTGCTAGCCCCTACTTCATCTCTAATCATAACTGTATTAGAAATTGCTTCTACATTATAATTTTGTGTAAGTTTATCCCAGTCTGTATTTAATGTTCCGCCTTTATAAATGTCTATTCCATTTACTGCAGTTATACTTGCTCCAGTTATTGGAGGATTATTATTTAATACTTGAGGATTATTTGAGTTTCTTCTAAACTGCCAAATGCTATAATTTTCACTATCTTTTATAACAAGTGAAGCAATATTTCCTTCATTATAATCAGCTTCTTTGCGTAAAGTCCGCCTGTAAATTGTAAATACTGAATAGCCTTAGATAATATATTATAAAATCCATTTAAAACATTACTATCTATATTAGATTTAAAAACTATACCTTTTTTAATTGCTGAATTATCAGGAATTAATATATTGCTTGTATCTCCTGCTATATTCTTATTAAAAATATTATTATTCAATTCTCTCATATTTACACCTCATCAATTAAATTAAGTTCCATATTAAAGCCTATAGGCATATTCAAAATATTTCTGTAAGTGTTATAAATTATTCTAAAATCTTGTGAGTTCTTATTTGTAGGTAAATAAACCTTGAAATATTTTAATCTAGTTGTATCTATTTCAATTTTTACTTTTGTAATATTAATTTCACAAAAATCAGCAAGCATAGCAGCTAAATTAGGTATGGACCAATGTGTGTATTTTAAGTTATATACAAAAGTAAATATTTTTTTTAATAAGGAAACAGGTACTAATTCAGCAGTGCCTCCTTCATCATATTTATATAAGCTGTCATATTTAAGTCCGCTATCATAAAAAGTTCTATCTACTAAATAATGCGGACGAAGCATATTATAAATACTTCTTAAATAGTATTCTAAATAATCTGTTTGTGCCTGATTTATAGAAAACTCTTTAGCATATTCTCCAAGTTCTATTTGTTTTGTTTCTTTATTATACTTAAAAAATAAATCATTATAATTTTCTTGAATATAATCTCTCAAAAAAGCAAAATAATTAACTATAGCATCAGAACGTTTATATTGCTGCCAAACATTTATATCACTTAATTTTGTAATCATACACTTGCTCCTGTTAGAGTACATTCCAAATCTAATAATGTATAAGCAGTATCAAATGCAGTTTCTAGTTGTCTTTCTCCATTTAATGAAGCAGGTTCCCCATTTATATTAAGTGTATAATTTATTCCTGTTATAATATCTCTTGAATATGAATTATCCTTAAAACATTGATAAATTAAATCATCAAAACTATATCCTGTAGGACTATATCCAATTTTTAAATTATTAATATAATTCTCATAATAAGGACGAAGAAGTAAAGTAAATGCCTCACTTGGAATATTAATAAATCCGCTTTGAACTGTAAGCGAAATATTAATACTTAATTGATTAATTTTAGGTCTTGTATAAGTAATTGGAAAATCAACACTATTAAAAGTAACATTTATATTAACTGTTCTATTTGTTTCATCACCTGAAGGATTAGAAACAAAAATATCAGGATAAAGAACACTATTAAAAATGGCTAAAGCAACTTTGTAATCATCACCTCCGCCTATTACTACCTCAATAACTGCTTTTTTTACTCCATCTTCTAATATTTGTGATTCTTTATAAGTACAAAGTCTGTCAACTGTTCCTTCTACTTCTTTCAAAGCATTATCTAAAGTTGCCACTGTTCCGCTTCTATTTGCCTGTGCTCTAGTTTGAAAACGTGCTCTAAACTCTGAAATAGTTTCAGCTGGTGTACTTTCAACGGCATCACTAAGATTAGTACAGCTAGTAACATTTAATACTTGATTAAGCAAAACATTTAAAGTATTAGCAGGAGTTGGAGTATCATAATAATCAGCTCCTTCGCAGTAAATACTCACTTGACCGCTAGCATTTATTATATCACTTTTTGTAGTGATAAATTTTTTTGAACCGTCTGCATTTCCTATTTCAAGTCCTTCAGGAATAACTACTCCAGCAAGTCCATAAAAAGTTATAGTAGTATTTGGAAGAGCTTTATCTTTCATTTTAAGACCAAAAGCCTCTCCAAGCTCTTTAACTATAAAATCATTAGCATAGCTAGGAGATATACTATTCATAACATTTGAAAGCATATCTTGTATTTCATTTTCAAGAATAACACTTTCATCTATTAAATTATTTTGTATACCACTAGGTAAATTAGTAAAGCCTTCTGCTTCTTCTATAGCTTTATTTAAAAGCCTTTCACGTATGACAGTAGGACTATCTTTAATTACTCCTGTATTTCCTATTTTCATTGTTGCTATGTTCGCCTCGCTTAAAAAATATCTGTCAAACAAGTTTGCCAGATAGCTCGGCTCACCTCCTTTATTCTATGCTCCTATTAAAGCAGTATAATTAAGTGTTTCATTATTACTGCTATTTTTTAATTTCATATTTACATCTATTTTCATTACTTTTGCTTTCTTATCTTCTTCTGCGTTTCCTATATTTATATCAAAATAATTATTAAAATCTCTTACTATATTTTCAACTTCTACTTCAAGTAAAGAAGAACCGTTTATAATATTCAAAAAATCAAGTCCATTATTAGCATTAAAAGACTGTTCTCCTTTTATAGTTTGAAGTCTAGTAATAAAGTCAATAGTTCTAATTTCAATATCTCCATTTGCCTCATGCCAATTACCCTCTCTGTCTAAAAGCCAAGCACTCATATTCAAACCCCTTTTACTTTAGTTTGTCCTGCTGCTTGAATAGTAACAGTTACAGGTATTGTAGTAGTTGCTCCAGTGTTTGGGTCTGTAGCAGGGCATTGAACAGGAGTATTTGTTTTATCGCCTTCCAAAATTACTAAAATATTATCTGCTTTTACCTTTTTTGCTGTGCTTATAATTGTGCCTGTGCTTGGTGCTGTTTGTGTAAAACTTCCTTGAGTAGCTCCTTCAACTTGAACTTTAAACGGTGTTTTGTATACTCCTTTTCCTTCTGCTTTTACTTTTGTAGATGGAGCATCTATTATAGTTGCTTTAGCTGTAGCATTATCTGTTGTTAATGTACAATCTTCAACCGTTATATTTTTCATTGTTGCTATGTTAGCCTCTCTTAAAAAGTATCTGTCAAACAAGTTTGCCAGATAGCTCGGCTTACCTCCTTTATTGAAGCACCTCAAAATTATTATTTATCTTTACACTTGAACTGCCCATTTCAAATACATTTCCATTCTTATCTTCTATCTTTGTACCATTGTTTGAAAGAGTTATATTGTTTTCATTTTTATCTGTAATACTTATTCCATCAGCATTAAGAAGAATATTATTTTTATTTGTGTCTGTAATGTTCATGCCGTTTTCATCTATTGAAATATTATTGCCTTCATCTGAGGCATTATCTTTTATTTCTATTTTGTCATCATTTATAATTATTGAAGTTTTTCCATCTAGTGAGTATATTTCAAATGATTTTCCTTCTTTATCTTGAATAAAATCAATATTATCTGGGGCAAGAGGTAAAAATAAATAGCCTTCACCGTTTGAGTTTTCAGCCATATTTTTTGGAGGTGTATTATAATCTTTTATATAGCTTTCTACTGGATAATTTGAAGTTATTAAAAGACCTAAATCGCCTTGCTTAATAGGATAAGTAAAATAAATAGGGCGTATAATAGGTACATCATCTGTATATCCTATTGTGTTGTTGTTTTCAAGCATTCTAGAAACTTTTACTTTATTTCCTTTCACTTCTTCAACTTTACAAACCTGTGATTTTGGAAGTCTTTTTAACGCGTTGTTTATTTGTTTAGCAATATTATTATTTATACTTTGATATGTGTCTATTTTATTAGACATATTTTATTTCCTTAATTTTTCTTTATTTTCTTATTATAAAACAAAGAAATAAAAAAGATTTATACGATAGTTAGTTTATCGTTATGTTTTTGAGAATAAAAAAGCCGAAGCGGTAATTCCCGTTTCGGCTTGTAATTTTTAGATATTTTCTTTTTTTTTAGATTTTGGAATTTTTTTCATTTTCTTGTGAGTTTGTTTTAATTCAGATCTAACTTTCTTTATATCTCTTTCTATAGCTAAATCTTCAGGTAATTTATTATGCATTCTCTTCATACTTTCTCTAACTTCTTTACCTACTTCTTTATGGGCTTGTTCTAATGCATATTGTCCTTGTATATTTTCGCTTTTAATTTTCTCTGCTGTCTGAGTTATTCTAAATATATTAGCTCCTAACTCTGTACTGCCCATAAAATCTAATAAAGTCTTTTTTTCAGGAATACCTTTTATTTTTTTTAATTTGTTCAAAGACATATTATACATACCTAAATATCCAGCATTTTGAAATAATGAATATGTTTCTACTTTATGAGCATAAACTATTCCAGATAGATTTTTTTCTTCTTCGCTTAATTTATCTCTTAAATCTATACGTTCAATATCTTCAGCTTGCTGACTTAATGTAATGATAATTTCAGCATATTTAGCTAAATATGCTTGAGCTCTAGCTACTTCAGGCTTTTTTACATCACTATTCATAGCTATTAGATAACAAGCAAATCTAGAAAGTTTATAATCGTCTACTTCTTTGCCGTCAATTGTTCTTTTTATATACACAAAATTATCAGGAAACTCTATATTTAATGAAACACATATTCCAATAGCTTTATTTATAGATTTTTTAAAAGTAGTATAATCTTTATATCCTAAAGTTATCATTAAATCTCTAGCATACCAAAATAAAAATCCATTACTATTAGATTTATTTTCAAATATTTTTTCATAATCTGTAGTAATAATATCACACATTTTATAATCTCCTTTTTTAAAAAAAGATAATATAAATCAATCATTTTCAAGTTTTGATTAGTAATATATTTATAGTATAGACTAAATTGTAATTAATTTAAACTATACTTTATAATTTTATGTAAAAAAGTATAAAAACCATTTATAAGTAGTTTCAAAATATAAAAAAATGTATAAACTTATATATAGATAATTTTGAAAAATAGTTTAATATATTTTTATATTATAATGAAGAAGGCTTATTTTATGAGAAAATTAATATTTTTATTACTTATTTCAATATTTAGTATATCTTGTATTTATGAAGATGATACTACAGGAGTTATTATAAATTGGCAGAAAGAGGGTATTCCAAATGCTGAAATAACTCTTATTCAAAGAAAAGATAATAAAAGTTTTAGAGATATTAAGGCTATAACTTACATAGTCCCTAAAAATACAAATAGTATTCAGTCGCCAACTTCTATAAAAGAATGTTTTATTATAAAAGATGCTGCAAATGTATTTGATGAAAACTATAAACAGCAGATTAAAATTGATAAAAAATATATGAATGTGGTATTTAAATATGAAGGAAAAGAATTATATTTTAAAGATTGGAATAATAAGGAATACAAATTAAAATATCAAGGCTTTCCTGTTTTTAAAGGTACTGACAAAGATTTTCAAAGAGCTGATTTTCTTAATTTAGGTTTGGAAGGATTGAAAGGCAATAGTTGGGTAGGAGTTTTATATTTTATTAATGAGTTTACCAAATCAGGCGAATATCTTCAGCATAAAAACGAGCCAGAAACAGCGGACTTTTTTAATTCCTATACAAATAAGTTTATGAAATAAAGGTCTTATTTATGAAAAAACTAATATTTTTATTTGGTATTTTTTATTTTTCAGTTTTTTGCTACGCATACAAAGTGCCTAAAGATGTAGTTAAAATTAAAGATGATAATAAGTTACACTACGAACTAAATAGAGCCAATTATAAAATAGTTATTTTAGAAGAACAAGAAGAAGACCCTATTACATACAGACCCCATTTTTTCATCATTATAAGAACACAGACACCTATAACTAAAAAAGATTTAGAAGAAAATAAAATGTGCTTTTTTGAAACAACAATAAACAATGAAGCTTACGCATATTCATCTACACCATATTATATTAGTGTCAATGAAAAAATTAATAATGAAATGTATTATCATCAGGAAATGGATATATCTGAAGAAGAATTAAAAGAATTATCTGAAAAAAAAGTAAATGCTGTTTTTATAAGACCAGAAAATTTCAGCGGTGCTTATGAGCTTAAAGAGGATTTAGAATATTTAAAAAGTATAAACTTATCAAGCATACAAATAAAAGAAACAGATGGATATTTTATTAACGGAGAAATTGAAAAAGACGCAAGTAAATTTATTAGTGATTTATCAATGATGATTGACTTCTATTTTGAAATATCTTATTACTAATATCCGCTAACATATTTTTTTATATTAGCGAATATAAATAATATTTTATCAAATCTCTACTGCCTCAATAGTTGTACACCAAGATTCAGCATTTGGATTTCTACTTTGTCCTTTATGCCATATTTGTATAATTTGATATTCTCCCTTAAACATTTTATCTGCTCTATTAAGTGGATTATATCCCAAATCACCCTCACCGTAGAACATTTGATTTATACTTACAAAACTCTCTAATTCTAATTTAATTTTTTGAAGCACTCTAAATTTTGATGTCATAGGAACGCTAAAAGATATAGTTTTTAACCCTGTCATTTGAGGCTGTCCTATTAGGTTTTTATCTCTTATTACAACAGGCGGTTTATTTACAATGTTTTTATTTTGCCCTATATATATAACATTTCCATCTTTATAAATAATTTCATTAAATGCTTTTTTTACATATGCGGCAAGACTTACTCCATTTTTTGAACTAGGTCTAAAAATACCGTTTATATTTATAGGATTAGTATTACATTTGGCTCTTTCCAAACTTCCTTTACTAGGTTCTCCTATTTCTGTTGTCAAACTTAATCCTTCTTTTTTAATTATCTCTTCTAAAAATTTTTTTACAGAAGGTCTCCATTCTTCACCATTTTTTATGTTAAACTGTACTAATCCTGTTATTTCTTCATTAAAAGATTCATTTGCTAGATTAAGCTTTAAAACAGTATTTACTCCATCCATATCAGGATAGGCATTTTTGACATAGCCTTGATATATTGGTGTTAAAGTTATATCTGCATCAGTAAAAGCATAGCATGAGCCCTCTTTATAGTCTATAAGTCCCTGATGATAATGTATAGGTGAGGCTTTTGTTCCTGCGTATAAAACTATTTTAGCATTATTAATTATTTTTTGAGCGTTTTCATTATGCCAATATCTATTAACATTATAAAGAAATATTGTGGCAGTATCAAATACTTCTTTTTCTTCATTATCAACTAACTGCTGTATATCAAACTCAATATGTATATTATCAAAAGTTTTTGACCTATCCATATTTTGTTCTAATACAATTTTTTTGCCTGAATAAAACCCTTTTGGTGGTTCTGTAGTATCAAATTCTTTTTTATCTAATAAAACAAATCTATAAGCTCTCATATTAACCCCTCTGAAAGATTTTATAACCTTATTATACATTCAACTTTTTAAAAAGATTTATACGATAGTTAGTTTTTTAATAAACTTTTTAACTAAAAAATATAAATTTTACAAAATACTAAAAGTAAATATTATTTATATAATTCTTTGTATTGTAAAATAATGGTAAATATTTAATATCTAATTGTAAAATCGATTATTTTAAAATCCAATTAAAAGCAGTTTTTATAACTCAGGCTTTTTTAATTCTAATAGCCTTATTTGAAGCGTAGAGGCTCATTTCAGGCACTTTTTAGGCTTTTTAGTAGTTTTTATATGATTTAATTAAAAAAGGCTTATTTTTATTAGATTTTGAAATTAGAGAGTGAGGGTTCTATCTCTCTCTCTATTATCTTTCTCTGTATCTGTATCTTTCTCTAACTCTATCTCTATCTCTGGTGTAACCGAACCGTAGTTTTTTTGTAATTTTTTTACAGAATTGTTACAACATTGTTACAACTTTCTTCTTGATTTTTCTGTCAATGCTCCCTTGATTTAAGCAATACTTCTAATACAATAATTGTAAAGACAATATAAATTTATTGTAAAATTAAACATTGAATGTAAATAAAATGTAAATTATAAAAATAATGATTTCTTATTAAGCAACTGAATAAAGCTCAAATTGCTGTTTCTTCATATTATAAATTAACTTATAATTATTAAATGAAATATCTCCTATCAAATAATTTATATTTTCAGTAATATTAAAAGGTATATTGCTAATTATAGCTTCTTCTGCCTCATTCAATATAGATACTTCTACATTTTCCATATAAAAGTTAGGAAATATTTTGAATGTATAGGAACTATCATTAATTGTTATTTTTTGAGTATATGCTCCTCTTCTCAAATCTGGATATTGTTCAGCAAAACTACCTTCTGTATTTATAGTAAAAGAAAAAGATTGTAGAAGTGTCATATAATAGCTCCTGTTATATAATTGCTTAATTTACTTACTAATTTATCAGTTTCATTTTTATAAACAGGAATTAGTGTTTTTAAATCTAGTCTAAATGAAATACCTTTTTGTGCTGCTTCATTTTCAATACCATATAATCCTACCAAAACAGCATATTTAATATCACCCCAAGGAGTGAGAATATTAAAAGTGCCGCCTTGTTGTACATAATATTCTAAAGCATCTACAAATATTTGATTTTTTATATTTTGAACAGTCCAAGGATTAGCAGAAGTGATTATATTATGAAGTATTACAGAAAAATCAGCATTTTGTCTCACAGCTCCTTCTATTAATAATTGCTTATTTAAATAAGGATATTCTGAATATTCATTAACTAAAAAAGGAATATCGCCATTATAGCTAACTTCAAAACCTACTAAAGGAAGAGGCAAATCAATTGGACTAACATATCCATTCATAATACTAACTGTATCAGGTAAAATAACGGCAAACTTATTATATTTTGCTGTTATAGACTGAAAACTAAAAGCAGTATTTTTATTCAAGCTTGAAACACTACCTAGCAAACTCTGTATTAGCATTTTTCAATATTCCTTAAAAACTTTTTTTTAAATAATGAATTAAACTATTATAATTTTTTATACCTTCTTCTTTTAAGTCTTTTTTTACTTCATTACTAAAATACATATTTATATAATCTTGAAAATAATCGAAAGGAAACCTAAAAAGAAAATCAGCAATACTGTTTTCAATAGGAATCCTTTCAATATTTCCATTTTTATAAATATGAAGCCCTATACCTCTGAAATCTCTTGGGTTTGTGATTGTGTCATAAAAGTATTCTTCCACTCCGTAACAGTTGATGATGTAAAAGTTAGAGATAGTGATTTTATTTTCTCTTCCCATTCTTCCAGTGTCAATTGAGGTTTTATATAACGAAGTATTACTATAAAAAAAAGCAAAGAAGCCTTTATAATATCTTGTGCCTCGCCGTTAATACTATTTAATGGTTTTACCTCATTATCTTCAAAATAATATCCTGCGGCAATAGAACGTTCTAACATAGCAGAAATTTTTAATTTACTGTCATTTATGTATTTTTTATATCTAGGGTCATTGCTTTTATATTTTTCATTAGCAAACTTTTCTATTACTTCATTAATATAAACGTCATAATCTGTTAATAAAACTGCTGGATTAATACTATCAATATACCTTGCAAAACCTCCAAGCACTAAAGCATTTGATTTTACTTCTTCTTTATTAACAGGAGGAATAAATACTTTAATTTCTCCATTAGGTGTATTGATAGGAAAAACTATATTGGCAGTATTATAATCTATTTTAGCATTATCCATAAAATCTCCTTATCATCCTATTAAAATACCATATAGGTCTGTATTTACTGCTAAAGTTCCTTTAACTGTAAAATTATAAACAGGACTTGAGGCATTAGCTGATACTTCACCCATAGATAAAGTACATGCGAATATACTATATTCATTTCCTACATCATCTGTAAATATACATGTTCTATTAGCGCCTTGAACAAGTCCATTTGTAAATATTCTCTTTCTCCAAGTTTCTGCTGGTGTTACTACTTTAATAATTGAAACATTAATTGTAACAGGTACAGCCATTTCTACTGCTCCAACATCTCCAAAATTAACCTTTAATCTTTTTACTGTTTCTTCATCTATACTCATTGAGGCAGCATCTTCTCCCATATCAAAAGCAGTAAGGTTTAAATCTGGATCATCTGGAAATATTAAACTTGTAACTGCTTTATTAATAAATCTTTCTAAATAGCTTGGTAATTGTGGCATAAACTAACTCCTATTATTGTTATGTTCGCCGAATAGGCGCCTACTCGGCGAAAAAACCTATAAGTAAATAGTAAATAAATTTACTATTTGGTTTTTTCTCACTTGTTTTTTTATTCTTTTGTTATACTTAGTACTATTTGTAATACAAAATGTCTTATAGTTACATAACAAGAAGCACCATTATATATTCCATCTTTCCAGTCCTGATATTGATTAGCTTTATAAGTTGCAAAATCAATTGCTGACCATTCTCCTGTATTTAATATAGCATTTGTATTAGTATCATAACCTGAACCGAAATTGTCTAATACTCCAAAACTAAGCATAGTATTGCTTATAGCTACTAACTTATTTTTGATAATATTTATTCCATTTTGATTGAAAGATATGCTTTGTAAAGGATTATTTGAAGCCTGTATCATCATTGAGGCAATATCTACAGTTAATCTAAAAATAAAAGTATCTAAAGCAAAATAAGATTCCCAATTTTGACCATCTGCTACCATACCTCCTAAAACAACTGTATTATTGTTTAATGAACCTATCCAACTACAGCCGTTTTCATTTAAGGCATCTACCAAAGAATTAGAAAGTCTATCTCTAGGTGTTATTCCATATACAGTTTTCCATTGAAGAAGTGAAAGAGGATTACTTACACTTAAATTATATAGATTTCCTGCTTTTATTCCAACAATAGCACCATTAGAGCTTTCTCCTTCTACTAAAGATGGATAAACAGGAGCAAAACTTTTACTCTGTATATATAAAGCAAATGTTTCATCAGTACTTGGGTCTGTGCCTTCAGGAAGCTCCAAACTAAAATATTGTCCTCTTGTAATTCCAGAATAAGATTTTACTAAAGCGATAAAATCAGTATTATCATAAAAAGAAGTAGGACAAGCCCATTCATATACTCTTAATTCTCCGCTTGCTACAAAATCACTTAAAACTTTCACAGCCTGAGAAACTATTTCGCTTGTTATATTGGTCCAATATGTTGTTTCTGATAAATTAGTTGGTGTCAAATTTGTAGAACTTACTGCTACATCTGCTTGAATACATTTGTATGTCTCGCCTTGAGTATTAACATATAAATCATCAACTTCATAATTTTTTGGGTCTGATGTTTCTTCCCAATAGCTTACTTCAGAAAGCTTGATAGGTTTTAAGTCTGTTTCGCTTGTGGCAGTATCTGCTTGTAAGCATTTATATGCTTGACTTCCATCTACATAATAATCACCTACCACATACTGCTTGATGTTTGGTACAGTTCTTGTTTCTAAAACATTAATTTGCCCCATAGCATTATTAGTAAAGAAAGAGTTCAAAAAGCTTTCAGTATATGAACCTTCTTTTAATTTTAAATCTGCTATCTCACTTTTTGATATAGTCTTTAATGTACCTGCTTCTAAATTAGTGTCTCCATAGCTAACAATACCAAAAACTCTAGTATAATTTTCTGGTACATTTACACCTAAAGTTTTGACATTAACTATAACAGGTTGTAACGGATTAGGTCTAGCCATTATTTATTTCCTCCTTTATTGTTATGCTCAAAAAAACCTATAAGTAAATAGTAAATAAATTTACTATTTGGTTTTTTCTCGCTTTAGTTTTTTATTGTTATCTTCACATACATTTTCTAAATTAAATAAAGTTATTTGTTGTTTATTTATTTGAACTATTATGCTTTTTATTAATTCAATTACAGCATCATTTGTTAATGTTTCTTAATAATAATTTATTTTAAAATCACTCACAGCTTTATTGCTTACTATTCCAAAGCCTTTTTGTCTGTCATCAGAAGCACTTTTGAAATTAATAAAATCATTTACTCCAAACACATTTTCATTATAATTCTGTGATAATGTTTGTATGTTATATGCTAATTCCTGCTGTGCTTCAGTTTTGGCATTTATTAAATGAAGTCTTATAGTGTCTTGTTTCCATTGCCCCACATAATTATTATTATTTTCTTTACTATATGTTGGCATTGAAAGCCCTTTAGTGTCAATTACTTCTACACTTAAATAAGGAGTTTCAAGATTAATAGGACTTAAATATGACGGATAAATAGGTATATTTAATCTATCTTTATTATAAATCCAAAGCGGTATTGAGTTGTTTAATAAATTGCTGTTTATTTCTGTAATATCATAAACTATAAAACTTTTATTTTTATTCTGTAATATCTCTGCTCTATAATCATAATGGTCTGTTTCTTTATTGTATCCTATTAAAGAATGAACCATAAAATAATTATTCTCATAATTTAAAATAAAAAGCTCAGGGGTTTCTTTAAAAGAATCACTTAATGAAACAGGAGTTTGTATAATATATTCTCCTATATCCATTTGCCCTGATAAAGCCATTTCTCTATTTTTATTAGAATGAATTGCTATGTTTTTAATTATTTTGCTTTTAGTTTTATCTATCAAAATATAGCAAAAACCATTTTCTAAATTGATTTTTGAGGCACTATAACACACGCAAGGAACTGTTTTTGATGTAAACTCTTTTGAGGCTTTATTTAATAGTTTAGTTTTTGTTGTTGCCATTTTTACCCTTTATCATTTCAATAACCATTTCATAAATGAGATTTATGACTTCATCAATGTCTTTCTGCTCCATATTGTATTTTTCTTTTATTGAAGCTAAATATTTTAATAATTCTCCGCCTTTAGTTGTCATGCGTACTCCCTGCCTTTTTTAGTAATTATATTTTTATATTCAGCAGGTATTTCATAAAGTCTAAAAATTAAACGCATAGTACAGCGGCAATTTATAGGAATACCTGGAAGCCCATCTTCTATTTCATCAGCATATTGAACATCTTTAGTCTTTTTTATTAATCCTTTTTTGAGTGCCTCACTATCTCTAAATAAATATAGTTTACCTTCTCGTTTCCAATGGTCATTATGCATTTTATTTGCTCCATTAGGATAAAGTCCTGATGGATTGCCTACAACTCTTATATCTTTTCTGTTTTTCCAAATAAAGCCTATAGCATTATTTTTCATTGCTGTAATGTATGTCATATTAGAAACGAGTTTATGTTGCTGATCTCTAATTATCATATTCTGCCACTTATTAGTCTTATAATTCTTCTTAGCATTAGCAGGTATTACATCATTCCAAAAATCATACTCCAATTCTTCTAAGTTTTTATTATTATGAGGTATTGAGGCAAAGTTCATAAGTCTATTTTTTATTTCTTCTATTGTGTTTTGGTCTTGAGTGGTTATATATGATAATGAAACATTTATTCTTCTTTCTAATTCTTTTTTGAAATCAGGCTTTAAATCTTCTATTTTATATTTCTGTATACCTGAAGCAGTTTGAAATATGCCTTTTTTTATAAATTGATTATATTCATTTTTTAATTTAGAACGCACTTCTTTATTTACACTTTTTAATACCTTATCATAATCCTTTTTTATGCCTTTATCTATTGCCCTCACAAGTGCTTCAATAACGGTTTTTGATAAAATATTATTAATGCTAAATAAATTGTCATCAAAGAAAGATTTTAATATTCTTTTTGCTGTATCAAATAAGCTAATCATAACTATAGTATAAAACAAAGAAATAAAAAAGATTTATACGATAGTTAGTTTATTGTTGTATGTTATTAATTATTTTTCATATTTTTATTGACTTCTCATAAAAACTTTGTTAAACTATATTTATAAAGCTAGAATGAACTGCAGAAAATCAGCCTCGCCTGCCGTGATATTTAGTTTTTACTAAATTGATACGATGGGGGGAATCCCATACTAGTTATGGACAGGCTGTCCTCCCATTCTAGCTATTTTTTATAATTTTATCTAATTTTTCTTTTTGTTCTCGTTGTCTATTTTTTGATTATATGGTAATTAATTATTTCATAATTTTCTTTTTCATCAGATAATTCTAGTAATACTATATCACTATGTTTGTCATCTGTTCTTGATATAAAATTATGATATGTTGGTTTTTCATGATTTGCTTTTAATATAGTTTCTGGCTTATATAAAGCATTGCCTATTATTCTTCTAGCTTCTTCTTCAGTAATATCTGGGTGATTTAGTTTATTCTTTTCAATTATATTCTTTTTTAATAATATAGGTTTATCTTCAAGTCCGTATTCATCTAAAAAATATTTAGGAAAGTTAGGCAGAGTATTATCTTTTGTCCAATCAATCTCTTTAAGTTTCTCAATTTTTTCTTCTATTTCTTTTTGTTTTTCTTCTTTGCTTACATCTTCATTATTATTTTCTTCTTTTCTACTTTCTTCGCTTTCTTTTTCGCTTTGCGTGCCTTTGGCAAACTTTCCGTCTTCGTCTCTTGGTGTTCTTCTTCTTTGAAATTATTGTCAGCATCTGCTTTTATTTCACTATTTATATTGTTATAATCAAACATTTCTTCATCATCTTCGTTTACTTCCATATTTTGAGGGTTTAATTCCATTTCATTTTTGAATATTTCGCTTTCATTTAGTTCTTCCTGTAAGTCCGCAGGATTAGCTCCTAATTGCTGAGCTTTAAGCAAATTATCAAGTTTTTTAGCATTATTATCTTGAATAACGCTTTCAGGTTCAGGAAACAAATTACCATATTGAAACTTAAAATTATCAACCCAGCTTCTAAATATTTCATTATCTGTTTTATCTTCATATTCGCTGTATTTATAACGCATTTCATCAATAAAAGCCCTGTCCCAAGCCTTCAGCATAATATAATAATCAGTAATATTGTATAAAGGAGTGAGTTTATTTTCTCTAAAACTTTCTATTGTTGATATTACAGTCTCTTTATCTTTATCTCCCTCACTAAAACCATTAGATAAATTCCTATCAAATAAAATACTAACAGGAGTATCTGATAATGCTTTTGTTATATCATCTTCAAGTTTATTAATACTGTCTATAAGACCATTCAAATTAGCAATAGGAAAATCTTCAACAGTACTGTCGTTTGAAATAGAAATAACCTCTCCGCTTCTTTTTTGTTCTAAAATATTGCTAGAGGCAGTAATAGCATCTAATGTAACACCAGTAAGTTTAGATTTAACAGAATATTTATAAATAATTGCTCCTGCTTTATAGAGTAAATCTCCTATTGATTTAATGGCATCATCATATTGTTTTAATAATTCTACCATATTGTAAAATACTGAAGGCGGAGAATAAGGAATTAATGAAGTTCTTGTATCTAAATATAAAGGCTCTAAAGCATGACTTATAGCTATTCTTTTTTTAGGTATTTTCTTAGAGTTTACTTGTATATCAACAACTTCTAAAAAATGAAATGAAAGAGGGTCTAAATCTACTCTTGCACCGCTTATATTAAGAGGGTCAAATACAGTAAACTTTATTTTATATTTATAAGCATCTTCAAAAGTTGGTTTTGTAGTAAAATCATCTTCTTCTTTTTCTTCATCATACATAGCAATATATAATGCCCCAGTGCCATATATACGAGCATTATATATAGTCTTTTTTATCACTTCATCTTGTTTCATTTCAGCGGCTGTTTCTTTGAACTTTTCTATTGCCTCAGGCGGTGCTTTATGTATATCTATTTCACGTTGGGTACTCATAGCAAAGTTTGGAAGTCCTTCTACTATTCTTTTACCAAGTGTTGTAGTTCTATAAATATCTTTACATTCTTTGTAAGGCAATATTTGATTTTGAGTGTCATTAAAGGTACTCATGGTATTTTCTCTCCTTCATACTCATAGTAAATAAGTTCAAGTAATGTTTCTAAAATAATATTTTCTTTTACTTCTTCAGGAATATATTGACAAACATTATCTATAATAGTTCTTTCAAGTTCCTGATTTTTTTCTATGTATATAAGTTTGTTTTGTATATAAGGCATTGAATATGCCGCATAGTCTATTAATTTTAGTTTTTCTATTTCTATTCTTTCTATATTTCTTTTATTCAAACAACTAAAGTCTATATTCTCATTATCAAAAGCGATTATTGAATTAACATTGCTTATATAATTTTTAGTTTTTTCTGCTATTTCATTAGTATCAGCTACTTTTATATCTTTAATTAAGAAATGCTGGAATTGTTTTAATCCATCTCTAGTATAGAAATAATCAAGAAGAATAAATACGCTTTTACTGCCTTTATAACTATAATAAGCAATTTTATTTGTAATATTGTATTCTCTATCAATATCATCAATATACTTAAACCAAGCTCTTTTAAAGTAAACATCTATAGAATTAACATCTTTCAATCCTAATAATTCATAAACACCCCATACAAAACTGTCTAGCCTGTCTGGGCTTTCTCCTTGCTCTCCTTGATAGCCTTGTATAGTAAGTAAAAGCATTTGATTTTCTAATTTTGGAAAACTTTTTAAGAAATACACTTTACCTTGAGAACAAAGATTAGCTACAGGTAAAGCTCTTAAATATTTACTTTGTGTTGCTCTTACAGGTATCAAACGAACACTTTTACTTTCACTTAATATTGTATTAGCTACATGGTCGCCGCCTTGATTTTCTTCATAAACTACTGCCTCACATTCATAATTAAAATAAGTTTTTACAAGCATTTTCGCATATTCTGAAGCAGTATAATGTCCGCTTACATCAGCTATTAAATGAACATATCCTTCATGAGTGATACCAAGTACAGTTATACCATATTCGTTATTAAAATCTTTAGAGCTTGTAGCAGGGTCCGTTGCTATTATTCTTCTTACATAATTATCTTTATCATAAGATATATTAAGATTTAAGTCTTTTATCTCTTCATAAGTCCATAAAGCTCCGTCAAACTCTGTCTGCGGTTCTCCATTCCAAATATATTTCCATTTTTTCAGGTTTGTTGCTTTGTCAAGTTCTGCTAAGGAAATAAGCTCTGGAGAATTAAACTTATTGTCATAATAGTTTATATTTATATGCTGTGTCAATAATTGACGCTCTCGGGTAACATTTTCATTAAAAAAATAATCATAAATTATAGTATTTTGTCTATGTCTATTGTATGTGAATACTATTTGATAATCTTCAACCCTTGCCGCAGTCGGTATCAATTTTTCAAGTGAAAGTTCTGAAATACTTTGTGCCTCTTCAACCCAAGCCAAAAATAAAAGGTCTGTAGATTTTAATGTATCAGAAGCATCTGAAGAAGCCTCTTTTAACCCCATAAAAATTATACGTACATTGTTATGTTTTGAAAGTATTTCTTGTTCTGTGATATTAAAATAATTTTCAAGATGATAGAGTTTTATTATTCTTTCAAGAAGCGGTTTAACTGATGTCTCAATAGATTTTTGAACTTCACGACCGCAAAGCAAAGAGCCTGCTGTTCTTCTCTCAAGAGCTTTTAATATAACATATCTTGCTACTTGCTCACTTTTTCCGCCTGCTCTTCCGCCTTCAAGGTGTACAAACTTTTTAGTAGGGTCTATATTCTCTTTTCTTGCTAATTGAAAAAATAATTCTATGTCATGCTTCAAAAGTTGTAATTTATAATCAAGTTCAGTAGAACTGTTTGATTCTTCATTTTCTTTCTCAATTCCTATACCATGGCAATACTTAGCTAAAAAAAGAAGCCCTTGAACTGATTTATTGTTATATATTTTTTCTATAATCATTTTTCTTTGTTTTTCTTTTAATTTAGTGTACCAAAAAGTAAGAGTATCTTCTGTTATTTCTTTTCCTGCCTCACTTTTTAATATTCTATATACACTTTGTTTAACCCAATTATTTTGTAAATAAAGCTGTTCAAAAGTAGGATATTGAGAATGTTTTTTATTTATATATTCTTTGAACTTATTTATCATAAAAGGTATATGATATTTTTCTTGAGTTTTATTATTAGCCATTTGTTTTATTATAAGAAGAAAGAATTAAAAAAGATGGGGCTGTCCTAGATAACTTAAATTTGTTAAAATTTAAGTATGAAACGCAGTA